>Ga0115848_100088_pt1 | contig 24466 bp, 20 predicted proteins | sample InSIn3gowninarea_FD_83862 | JGI IMG/M metagenome (GOLD analysis project Ga0115848, IMG submission 83862) | reverse complement strand
TAATTTCCGTATCCATAAATTAACACCAACATGCAACATTTTGATTCAATGAAGTTAGCATGCATGCTTTTAACAAAGTCACAAACCAAACTTTTAGACTTCCTAATGGATGGTGAGAATGACTAACACTTCTATCCCTGGAAACCTTAATTCCCTACACATTTAGTTGATTTCTCCCCTATTATTGTTTCAAGAAACTCTAAAACTACCCAAGCATTTGGGAAAAAACACTTCATTCAATATGGAAGATCTCTACCCCAAATATTGCAAGGAAAATTAACTTTAACCATAACCTACAAATTTCTACACTTTAATTTTATGGATATTCATTTTATGCCAATGACTCCATGGAATCTAAAAAGATACCACATAGAAAACCATGCCTGCAACTTTTGATAACTTAATGACACATAAATGGATCGCCTTAACTAGAATTTTCTTGTACTCTTCATTCTTCTTAAATTCCCTACTCTAGGTTTCAAAACTTCTTTCTTTATCATCAACCTATGCTCTCTCTTATTTCTAGGGCAAGAGCCCCAAAAATATTGAGTCATTCGTTTAGATAAACCAAGCCAAGGACATGTGAAAGAAGGAATTGCTTGATCACATATTACAAATAGTAGATAGGGGTAACCTCAATCTATTTCAATGGTCATCAACTCCTACAACAAGTGCACCAGCTAGGTCATTAACATTGGTGTCGATAATGGCCACTTTGTGAAATTTTCCCTTGGGAAATGCAATCACATGAGCACCCTGAAGAACAAGATGTATTGTGGTTACTCTATTATTAGTATAATGTCATAGATGTAGAGGCTCCAAAAATGCTCCTCATTGTGGAGATGAATCCCCTAAACTAAAATAAGTCATTAATAAGTCATTAATAAAAAGCTTATTAATGTGATGCTAAATGAGTGTGATGCTAAAGTGCTCCAAGCATGCTCCAAGATTACTCTAAGTGTGCAAGAGTATGAGAGAATGAAAATGAGAGCTCCAAAACTGAACTAGAAAAAGGTTAACCAACAAAAGTTGTGAACTGATCATCATAAGCCTATTTTTATCATTGAGGCCTATATTTTCTTCATTTTCCTTCAATTTCCATCTCATGCAAATTTGTGTCTCTTCACCTTACATTTCTCCTCTTTTCCTTTATTTTCATAAATAATGCCAATTATTGCCTCTTTTCCTTCGCTAATGCCTTTGCTAATTTCCGTATCCATAAATTAATCACAAGTGATACCCATCACTATGTTTTTCCCAACATTCAGCTTGGAATTTGTCCCATGACATTGGTTTTATTTTATTTACATGGAAAATCAATCAGGGGCTATTACAAACCCCTCCTCCTTGGGGGAACACCATTCTCGGTGTTCTATAACACCTATGACTAGAAAACTACTGAAAACAACACATATTACCCATGGATATAACATAGCTTGATGTAGTGTTTACAATGACAACTACTACAAACCATGACCAACATGCAAAACATGACAATCATATTGCTTATTGGAGCTTGATAACACAACTCATTGTGGTTCCTACAACAACATCCATATATACATATACATATACCACAAACTCATTAGCTTGAACCAACAAATAATGAAGGATTTAATGCCCACATTTGATCATCCATCACCCATGTGGCTTAATTAGGCCCAAAGTGCTTCCATTGCACTTTAACCTGCTCAATTGTTTTGTTCTGGAGCACGAGTTGTGGTTCTAGTAGGAATTATCCCTCTAGTTCCACCTATTAGGACTCCAGGAAACTCTCCTAGGTTGCAGCTCAAAGATGCCTAGTAACATATAATCTTCAATATTTTTCTTAGAACTATTGGAATGTATGATGGTTTAGATCAAGTTAGATAACCATTTCGGCTACATTATCACTCAAGACATGCATGAACACTCTCACCAATACAAGGCTTTATACCACTAATTCTCAATAATTTACAAATTAAATGGATAGATGGAGAATACTGACTGTACCAGTAGATTGCATACATAAACACATATGAATGGCCAGCTACAGGAAGTAAATGAGACATGCAAATCTAATTTATCAATGTAGAGATAAGATGACAATTATCTGGCATTAAACACAACAGAAAACCTGAATAACCTATTCAAGTGAAAGCATAGAATAAAAAAGAGAATGGACATGGAACATATAATAGCAAAAGAATCTTATATTTCTAGAATGAAGATGAGAAGCTTGAAGGGGTAGAGGAGGAACAATCTCCAGAAGTTGAACCGTTGTTACATTTAGTTTTCAACCTTTTATAGGCCTTTTTCCTAAGCTCTCAAAGGCTCAGAATCTTAATCTGTCTGAAATGTCTTGTTAACTGATTGATTCTCTGAAGAGGAAAGCATGGCTCAAAGGTTTTTTTCCTTCTGATAGAGGAATAACCACCTTCCGATAGTTTGATGTGCTGTCTGGGGGCTCTCTCATGTCTGAGATGCCCCATGATGTTTGTTTTGAGGAGTTGCGTTGTGGCCTTTGATATTTTTGTTTGTTTTGGATAGCTTCACGTGTTGTGTTGCATTGTGCTACTCCTTGGCCTCTTTGTCAGTTTGGGGATGAACATCGTGTGCTATGGCCCTTTCAAAGGTTTAACAATGCATGTTTTTTGTTAAGACATAATAGCGCTGCCATATTGGGGACTTCTACCTTAAACAATGACTGTTTATGTTTTAAACAGAAAACACAACAACACTGAGAAATCCCACCCCTCTGTGTCCTTTTCGGACTTCAAAATTCCTCAGATATGGCTTATTCTCCTCTTGGGTCTGCCCTTGCAGTGATAGCACATCTCCACCATTGATCTGGGAGTCCTAGATCCAATGGTGGTGATCCATTTCGAGCGCCTCTTTTATATTGTCATCGGGCGGTTTTCTCTCTCCTTGTCCTGGACATGGCAGCCGATGTATGGCATTAGGTGAAGTTTGGCCTAAACCACTTATTGCCTTTGGCTCCCCCAAAATCCTACCGGTTTTGTCATTTTCTTTGTGTTTCAAAAATGCACCAAAACATTGAAAATCATTAAAAAATGGACTTTGACGGACTTCAAAAATTATAATTTTCACTTCTCGGACCCTTTCGGGTCTGGGCTTCATCTCAATTGGCGTTGCCCTATTTCCCTTTGTATTTTGTTATATAACGAAATACATTAAAATTCATTTAAAATAGACTTACAGCGGACCTGAAATTTTATCGAATATGTTGTATATAACCGTTGGGTCCGATTATCGGGTCACCCATGTGTATATTCCTACTCCCTTTGTATAGCTGATGCGAAATAACGATGCGATCAATCGAAATCACATGTCGTTGATGACTGAGCCTTTTACTTTAATTGTCGATGCCTCACTGAGGTAACCCACCGATCTGATCATCGGAGACTGCTGATCGGCGGGTCTTGCGGCCATACTTAAATCATCCTCTTTGCTCGGCCGATTGTGATTAGCTGCTTAGATCTGGGCTATTGATCAGCTAGATCTAATGACTGATATTCTTTCACTGTTTAAAGCCTACGATACTTGATTTTCATTGTTTTCTTTGGTTTTTTACATCTTGATAGTGTATTTCCACCCTTCCAAGGTCTCTCCTCTTGCACTAATTTTGACCTTTGGATGGTTTTGAGCAAATGCTGAAGATTTCAAGAGCATTTTTGGATCCCTTGGGATGATTTCTAAGCAAATTTGGAGACTTTAAGAGCATATATGGATCCAATTTTTCGCATTGTGTTGTATTGCTTCTCGGGCGGAGCCAAATGGTACATTTTCCTGAGATCTTCAGGCTTCAATGAGCTGAATATCTTTCCATCTACCGTGGAAAATGTTCTATCTGACATTGGAATTTTTTTTACCACCCATCTCACCACATCAGTATATGGTAGGATTTTACCTCATGCTGTTATCCTATGAAGATAAGAACATGCCAATTCTTTTAGAGTTCCCTCTGACTTATTGGTTGAATCAGCAGTGGCACCCTTTGATAGTTCCTCAGGCTCCTCTGCTTCTATCAGATTATAGATGCTTTCCCAGCTAGTATTTCCTAGACCAAGGCATGTCGTATTTGAGATTAATCCTTTCTTGCTCTGTTCTGGTTGTTTGGTCGTAGGAGTTACTGTGGACTTCTTTGATTTCTTCCCCATTTTCTCTGGATTCCTGGTTTCAGAGAGACTCTGCACAAACAGTTGCAAACTGTAACACAGAGATAGTGCTGCTGCAAGCCAATATGATAATGAAATAGGATTGCGGTGATTGACATACGATAAATGAAATACAGTTAAGAATTACCATGGATCAAATATTTTAAAGGATCTATCCTTAACTGTAATATTAAATAGCTGTTCAAATCGCCAATCATGGTGGATTAATATCATAAATACCCATCTTATCAATCATATACCGAATGATTATTTCATGCGTGCTTTAGATTTCATCGATCGTCGATAGGCGATAGAGCGCAAATCACAATCGAGAGTGTCAAAAGGAAGGGCTTTAGCACTTGCAATGAATATTTCCGATTGCTGAAAGATAATATTACAATATAATGGAGCGGGGTATTTATGCATGCAAACTGTTTTTCAATGTATATTTACCTTTTGAGATGCGCGCCCAATTAATTGATCATAGTTGGGGTTTGGCTTAAGCTTTTATCCTTTTGTCATATGACTCCGCCGATTGCCAATTTGCGATTTACTTTATCGCATTGGGAGATTTGATGAGGCTTTTACTTATGTCCCTTTATCAATGAATATCTCCAATTACCGATTGCGATATCGGATCGGAAGATATGATGAACTCTTGTGTGTGTACCCTTGGCATTTGATTTCCCCGATTGCCGATTGCGATTTCCTTTTTGGATCAGAGAATTGGATGGGGGTTTGTTTTGTGTCTGTCCTTTTGGCATTGCGATATGCGATCTACGATCGCTTTATCGCAATGTAGAATTGTTTTATATTATTTAAAGGAACACTTCGTTTTTTAACCAAAAGGTTTTATACAATGATTTATTTACATCGGGCCTTTCGATGAAGACTTTCTTTATTGTGAGGTTAATACCAGTTTTATTTGTGGACACACAAATTTAGCTAAGTTTATTGAAAAGGGACCCATTTCATATTAAGATTTTGTGTAAAATTTTTATGAAATGGGGGGGGGGTTGTTGTATAATACAACAAGCTGCTGAGATATTTGGCTTCAAGAACTCTTTTCCACCTTGTTTGCTATTCATCAATTAATCTCCATACTATCTTACCTCCAAAAGCTAAGTTTGTGAGCTTAGGTGATCTGATTCCAAGTCCTCCGCAATCTTCACATTGGATAACTTGCTTCCAGCTAACCAAGTTAAACTTTTTCCTTTCATTTCCTCCCCTTGCCAGAGGCAATGCTGGAGGATACTTTCCATTTTGTTATGAAAAGTGGCTGGAGCCTGCATAAGAGTGAATTGGTAAAGCGAAAGTGAAGAGAGATCAGATTTGAGAAGGACCAATCGACCTGCCGGATTAAGCCAAGTGGATCCCCACTGTTGTACTTTTCCTTTTAATTTATCAAGAGTTATATCCCAGATTTCATCTCTTGTGGGTCCGACGCTCACTGGCATTCCCAGATAGTTGAAATGGTCCCAATTTAGCTTGCAAGGAACTGCAAAAATGTTGGCTACATTATGAAGATTTTGGGTTGAGGCATGCCAACCATATATGCAACTTTTTAGATGATTGATCATGCCTCCTGAATATCTCATATATTTGTCCAGAAGAGATTTAAATCTTCAAGCAATAGTTACATACGCTCCTCCTATTAACAAGGTGTCATCAGCAAATTGGGAATGGTTAATGTTTTTGACTCCATCTTCGTACTTTATGCCAGTGATGAGGCCAGCTTGCCTTTTGTGGTCAAGAGCACTACTAAAGGATTCAGCCATCAAGATAAATAGGTAAGGGGATAGAGGGCAGCCCTGCCTCTGTCCTCTTGAAGATTGAAAGGGTGGACCATGCCTACCATTAACAAGGGGGGAAATCCAAGGTCCCGTGATACAAGCTTTAATGAGATAAAGAAATGGAGTAGAAAAGCCCATTTTTTGGAGAACAACAATAAGAAAAGAGTGCCTGACCCTATCAAAGGCATTCGCCAAATCCAACTTCAGGATGAATCCCTTTTTGTTCCTGGTATGGCTAGAGTGGATTGCTTCTTGAACAAGGAGAATGGAGTCTGATATTTACCTATTTTCCATAAACCCACCTTGGTTTTCAGAGATAATCGTAGGTAGGAGAGGCTTAAGACGGGCTGCTAAAACTTTAGTAAATATTTTATATGAGGAGTTGCAAAGGGATATGGGATGAAAATAGGAGAAGTTGGTGGGTCAATTCTCCTAGGGGATGAGGGTTAGGTGGGTAGAATTTGTGTAGCCTCCCATTTTCTTTCTGCATTGAATCCATTTCATCATTTTGTTGAGGTATTTTTTAATAGTTTCCCAATGAGCTCTATAGAAGCAAATTAGAAAGCCATCTGGCCCAGGTGCTTTATCTGGCTGGAGGGCCCATATGGCTCCTCTTATTTCTTCTTCCTCTATCTCTTTGTTCAAACTATCATTTATTTCAGTAATGATCTTATTTGGCAGATATTGTAAAAGGTCTGTGTAATCTTCTTCTTCTCCATTTTCAGTTAGAAGTTCTCTGTAATGATCTGAAGCAGCTTGTTTGATAGCACCTTGTCTGATTTGCTGATTTCCTTCACTATCTATGATATAGGTAATGTTGTTTCTGATTTTCTGGATTGTGGTTTGCTTATGGAAAAAGGTCGTGTTCCTGTCCCTACCCTTCAACCATAGCTGCCTCGACTTCATTCTCCATTTCTGCTCCTCTTCTCTTCTAATGTGATAAAGTTGGTTGTAAAGTTTTTCTTCATGATTTTTATCTGCCTGCTGGTATCCTCGCTTTTCCATTGTGCTATGGAGTTCCTCTAACTTGGCTTTTGCCTCTCTTTTCTCATTTTCTGGCTCTTTGTAATGGGTTTTCACCCAATCCTTAAGAGCATGTTTTACATTTTTAATTTTTCTTTCCCAAATATAACCTGACGATCCTTCAACGTGTTGTTGCCAGGTGTGTTGAATAAGATCTTTGGCAGCTGCATTTTCATTCCACAGAGGGCTGTATTTGAAGGGGAGAGGCCCCAAAGGGCAGTGTGATTCAAAGGTCAATGTGGTAGGGAAATGGTCTGAGGCTGTGAAAGGGAGGATGGAGGCATAAACAACAAAGTAGGTGGAAAGGAGGGTTACATCACCAGAATTTTGTCTAGTCTTTCAATAATGTTGTTTTTCTCCAACCTATGATTATTCCAGGTGAATTTGCGGTTCTTTGGAATTACATCAACAAGGTCACCATCCTGCATTATAGTTTCCAGTTGATTTCTATATGGATTTGGGGAGAAGCAACCTCCATGTTTCTCATTGGAGTGCAAAATGAGATTTAAATATCCCCCCAGAATAATGTTGTTATTGTCTTCTTTTGCTATATTTTTGCTGAGGGAGTCCTAGCATTGCTCCTTATCTCTATAATTATTTGGTGCATAGAAATTCTAAATAACTATCTATTGGTTGCTTGAGTTGTTCTTCAAAACAATCTTTATCCACTGCTGATTTATTGTTTCTGTTGTGTTACTCCAATTAATTTGGTGCCAAAGCATAGCAATTCCCCTAGAGGCTCCTCTTGATTCACAAGCACATCCTTTATACTGCTTATGTTGTGCAATGATTTTGCTCATTTGTAGATGTCCCTGCTTTGTTTCTTGTACTAAAACAAATTCTGATTTCTCTTGATTGATTAGGTCTCTTAAGGCATTTGATTTAGAGGGGTGCCCTAGTCCCTTACTGTTCCATGAGAGGAATTTCATCATTTCAAATAAGGATTGCGGGTAGTTGATTGCCCTCCCTGATCCTTGTTCACTGAGTCTTTGTCTATTTGTCCTAAGATGTAGGACTCTATGGGGTTCTAGATTCCCATTTGTATATCCTTCTTGACATTTTCATGTCTGTGCTATTTAGCTAATTTCCTTCCTGGTCCGATTTACTTTTGATTGTCAAGACTTGCACCATGCTCCTTTGAGATGCTTCTAGTGATTCTGGATGGGGGTGGGTTAGGCGGGAGGGAGGAGGAGATAATCAGAGTGAGAGGGGTTTCTAAGGGATCAGATTGTATCGCGGGGGTAGGAATATCTTCACACAAAAATATTGCAACATTACAAAACATAATAAGAGACAATTAATCAATGACTAAAATATCATCTTCCTCTTCTACAATTATTCACATGTGTTTTCACCCACATCTTTGAACTCTGAATTTTTAGTGCCACGATCAAATTATTTTCTTCAATTTACATATTTATATACCATTTGTTATAGTAGCCAATTCTAACAAAACCACTAAAAATCATATTAAGTTGGCTAGAATCAACATATTACTTAACTTTATTAAATCCTAAGACACTTTCCATAACTCCATCACTATTCAGCATAAATTAACACCAACATGCAACATTTTAATTCAATGAAGTTAACATGCATGCTTTTAACAAAGTCACAAACCAACCTTTTAGACTTCCTAATGGATGGTGAGAATGACTAACACTTCTATCCCTGGAAACCTTAATTCCCTACACATTTAGTTGATTTCTCCCCTATTATTGTTTCAAGCAACTCTAAAACTACCCAAGCCTTTGGGAAAAAACACTTCATTCAATATGGAAGATCTCTACCCAAAATATTGCAAGGAAAATTAACTTTAACCATAACCTACAAATTTCTACACTTTAATTTTATGGATATTCATTTTAAGCCAATGACTCCATGGAATCTAAAAAGATACCACATAGAAAACCATGCCTGCAACTTTTGATAACTTAATGAAACATAAATGGATCGCCTTAACTAGAATTTTCTTGTACTCTCCATTCTTCTCAAATTCCCTACTCTAGGTTTCAAAACTTCTTTCTTTATCATCAACCTATGCTCTCTCTTAGTTCTAGGGCAAGAGCCCCAGAAATATTGAGTCATTCATTTAGATAGGCCAAGCCAAGGACATGTGAAAGAAGGAATTGCTTGATCACATATTACAAATAGTAGATAGGGGTAACCCCAATCTATTTCAAAGGTCATCAACTCCTACAACAAGTGCACCAGCTAGGTCATTAACATTGGTGTCAATAATGGCCAATTTGTGAAATTTTCCCTTGGGAAATGCAATCACATGAGCACCCTAAAGAACAAGATGTATTGTGGTTACTCTATTATTAGTATAATGTCATAGATGTAGAGGCTCCAAAAATGCTCCTCATTGTGGAGATGAATCCCATAAATTAAAAAATCACCTTTTATAATCTTTAACAAACTTTTCATATCACTGCTTCATAATATTCACTAATCTAAACAAAAACTTCTTCTCACAAAATGAAATCGAAAGCATATCCTAATGGTAACTATTTCTCTCTTTAAATGTTGCCTTTGGTGAAGCTTTTTATTAATGACTTATCTAAGTTCAATATTGAAGAATTATATATGCATTGAAACCACAATCTCTATGAATTTCTTGACAACCATAATTTTTTTTAAAGTTCAACATTGGTGAGGCTACATCATATTCATATCCATGAATAACAGCCAAATAGGGAAGTGAATTGAATCGAGGACTTAACATCTAGGAGTGACTTAAAAATACACTCGATCACTATATATCCAAGACCTCGTGGACTCTTGACAACCATCCCTATCTCAATTACATGTTTCATAATTTGATAGATAGGAGCAAGGTCAAACAACTGATCTTGCTCCTATCTGTCAGATTCTGAAATATTCCCAAAATATGCAATCAAGTTGAGTTCAAATTTTCTTGACCATGACATATGGAATTTTTCTCACAAATAAAGAATTGCAACAAATTAGACAAACCCCAAATATATCTCCATACCTAAATTTCACAACTTAACATTTCTCTTCCATAATCACTATTCAAAGTTGGTCATTGATTTGGATTGTATCATCCTCCATATATCATGTAGGACTTGTTTTTGAATCACTTTGGTAGGGACACAATCAAGAATTAGCAAGTAGGAAGTCTCCTTATCTCCATGCTCATGATTTCCCTTCACATAACAATCAAATTGTTGTAAACACATCCTCCTAAATTTACCCAAATTCATAAGCTCTCCATGGTAAACATGAGATGAGTGTCACTATGGCCTGACTCGATCTCCTAGTTCTAGTTAACGAAGTGGGGCATACAAACAGACAACATACTGACATCCTATAGGGACTACAGGTCACTCATAGGATGAACAACCACCATGGGTGACCAAATCCTAAGATGGAACCCCTTTTGTCTTCCTGGGCCCATAACCACACCCATAACAAGGCGTGCATGCAGTTACAAGGCTATAACCACACTCATAAGCATAGATGCCATTGATTATGAGCTAAAATCTTCAGCTTTGAGCATGCGGTCCAGGGATCTGTGCCACCTTTTCATGCCAACCTATAGACTACTAGACATAATTGCTTGAGACTTTCTATAATCATAATTAACATGAAAAAAAAACTAAACATTCAATCTCAAATTAGGAACTTGACCTAGACTGCCTAGAACACACTAGGCATTTCATCAAACACATGGAAAACATGTAAGCTACAGGTCATGAATGCATAAATAACCATATTAGTATGAGATTCATATAATAATCACCAAGAAGGCTCTATGCCCTATCCACATAGTTTCAACAACACTTATTTGTCCATACATTCATCAACCAATCAATAACTAAACAATTAATGATAAGAGCCAGAAATGGTTCACATCATATAACCAACATATAACAAAAAAATACCCAACATAGGAATCATGGAAACTCATTCATACTATGACCAACATAATCAATACAAATATACATGAATCATAGTAGAATAATAACTCTAATTAATATATGAAAATACCAACCAAGTCAGGGACTTCCACATACCACTCGACCATAGATTGGACTGAACCAAATATCTCTTTCATCTAATGACCCCCATGCCATATTCAAAGCATGAATTGCGATCTCATGGAATAAAACAAGACAAAACCAACCAGGGATTCCAGAGGCCAAACAACCTCAACCCTCAACCATAGTGATTCCAACTCTATGATCAGACATCACTAACACTAATGAGATTAGTCTCTACCCAAGTTGTCTAAGGCTCCAGGAACTATTAACTCAACCGACAACCTTCCAGGGCTCTAGGGCATGTCCAACCCAGCTCCAGGGACTAGTAACTCAACCCACCAAGGGCTCCAAAGTGTTTGTCCCAACCAAGGCTACAAGAATACTAACTCAACTCAAGCTGTTTCAGGGATTCCAGAGCATTTGTTCCAACCAACAACCATAAGGAAAATGAGCACCAATCAGAAAAACAGTCAAGTGGAAAAATCCACAATACCATGACTATCCAGGAAATGATAAAGCAAGGCAAAAACTACTTTCAATCCAGGAAAATATCCATGCCAATGGCAACACATAACCAAAAAATCACATGCATATACCATGTATCCAAAGACTAGTAAGGAAATCGCACATGCAACTCATTACCGCACAAAGAAATCCAGTTATAACTACTAATCCAACTATTCCACTTGTTAGCGCTTGGAATTCACCTAGGCTGAGATAGACAAACTCTCAGAGCTACATCAAACCATTTCACCTCGTAGCTAGCCCTACAAGGTATGAGAAGGCTCTCTCTGGTCAAACTCGGTAGATCTTTCAGTAGGATGAGCTGACCTAATTAGGAACAAAGATATTAGGCTAGTAAAATGATAAGGAGGGTTGATTTAAAGATTTTGGGGTTTTTGGTGGCAATTGGAGGGAGTGCAATTCAGGGTGCGGGGATTGAGCTCAGTTTTTGCAGGTGAAATCTTTGGGGCAAGGTAGGAGTTTGTGCTGATGCCTTTAGCTGAAGTGGATGGCTAGGAATGAAAGAGGAGGAGCTAAAGAGGGCAAACAATGACTTTGAATCCTCTTTAGACAGTGGAAAACATAGATATTAAACAAAATTGAAAGCTGAGCATGGCATGCATGAATTCAAACTTTATCACTTCTTTTGTTCAATTAGCAGCAATAGAAAGAGATGAAACACATAAACACACTTACAATAACATGTAGGAAACACACCAACAACACAATAATCCACAAGAATCCAAAATGATGTCTGCAAAACCCTGGCCTTCCTTTTCCTCAAATTGCAGAGATACAAGTACAATATACAATAGAGCTTCTCCCACAAGAGTCCAACCATGAAAATGAGCAAGAGAAGGCATAATATAGATCATCTAACTCCTTTCCCCACCTCTAGGGGTCGAGCTCAGCTTCCTAGGAGCAGTTTGAACTAATTCTAAACTAAGCACTAGATAATAGGCAGTCAAAACAACTTGCCTCTAAAACTTAGGTAACCCATCCATGCATTTAATATTGACTATTTACATCAAGGAAACTTCTAGAAGGGTTAAGAGAGAGTAAATGTATCCATGTGCCATGAAAATTACCCAACAATCCATCATTTACATGCATTAAGAGTCAACAAGAGTAAAAACTGAGTTTTGCAGGCCGAAATGGTCAAACTGGCAAAATTTCCCTGAGTGGTCGCGCCCCTACCTTGGAGTGGTCGCGCCCCTTTACAGCTGTGTTTAAGGGCCTTCCTGGTGTCCACATCAGGTGCAAGATAGCTCATTGGAAAGGCCTGTGAGTCTACTTTCCAACCCAACTGGAATTTCTGAATTTGGAGTTGATTTGACCCCTCAAAAGTCAATTCTCCCAAGACAGCTTTCTGCAACTCAAAAAGTGGGCAGAAAGTCAAAATTTTGATGTATTTTGAGCTTTTGGAGGCCCAAATCTCCAAAAAAATTTGACCCCATGTATAGGCAAGTGTAGTTTTTGCATGACATTTCCAAAAATGTAGAGTTTTCCCCGTTCTGAGCTGTCCCCACGAGTGGTCGCGCGCGGGGTGAGACCACTCCAATGACCAAAACCTGTAAAATTCTCAAAAATGCCCAAAATGCCTCAAAACTCTCAAAATTTCTTGAGTTTGCTGCTGGGAGGAGGCTAATGAGTATCATGGTGAGTAAGAGATGCCTCAGCCAAGATACAGAGTGGGTTGGTCCTCTTCTTCCTCTTCCGGACCTCAGACAGCTTCCTTTGGAGAATTTTCATTTTGGCCTTGCAAACGTGCAACCTTGCCCAATAATGAGTTTTCATGTTGCGTAGCAGCTCTTTATCTTGGTTGGCCTTCTCCAACAATCTCTCCAAGCGAGCATTTTCCTGGATGAGCAAAGTCTCCCTGTCAGCAGGCAATGGGTCCCCGGGCCTCCTACGGTTCAAGCCTCTATTACCACGGATCCTCCACAGTTCATCAAGCTCTTTCTCCGTCTCTAGCTGTCTGTTCCGCTGCTCCAAATAAGTGATGGTCCACTGAGCCATCTCGAGCTTCCACTGCAACACTAGATTCTCCTCCTCTCTCTGTCTAATGAGCTCATAAAAATCTGAAGAAGAAGGAGAATGAGCATCAAGATCAATAAAATCATGATGTGCCTCGCCAACTGTCTCGTCCTCAACCATGGGCTGCTTGCCCTCTCGTACTGCCTCTGCTGATGAAGGATGCGAGGTCCCTTCCACCTGGTGTGGAGATAACACTCGCTGATCTGAAGAAGATGACGAGACCCCTTCCACCTGCTGTGGAGAAAGTACTCGTCGAGCTGCTGCAAATAAGGTCCTATGACCTCTCTGATAAGTGACCCGAGGAGAAGAAGCCATATGTCTCGGAATAATAATCTCGGGCTGATGTGATGGCCCTCCCTCCTCATGAATAGCCTCTGGCTCTGGCTGTGGCTGTGGCTGTGTAAGGAACTCACGGGAAATAAAATCTGCCCAAGGAATGCCCTGCTGACTCAGCTGATGGAAAGCAACCAGCTGGATGAGACCATGATGACACAAACTCCTGAGCTGCTGAGCTGGGGTCTGCTTCTGAAATATAAACACCATCCTCTGAATGTCTTGGAAAAAGTAAACCAGGATGTTCATCATCCTCACCCTGGTAAAGTGCATCAGCAGGCGAATGTAGAAAGCAAAGACTCGTGAAAACCTTCCCTCGCATGTGAAATAGTGCATGATAAGCCACATGATAGGTGCATATTCCCCTCGGAGGAATCTGAAAGGAAAGTTCCCTGACAAGTTATGTATGTATGCTGGCCTGACATATGGCTCAAAATAGACAAAATCCAACCATTTGCGCTTTGGCCACACCTCACCCACATTGGGTATCCCGGTAGCCTGTGAGATTGCCTCTGGAGAAAACACAAAATTCACCCCTGCAAGAGTGACCTGCCCATCATGAAGGTGCAAAACAAATCGCCGGGCCAACTCCCTATGATGCTGAATCTGGGCAAGCCTCTCACAAAACTGATAACATGACATATACTGGAAGCAAGTCACTGCCAATGGGCAAGCCTGCAATTCTGCTAAAGATGTGGGTTCTTCTCTCTTGTGATGACCACCTTTGCCACCCTTACGAGGCCTCTGCTGTGTCTCAACCTCCGTAGAAGAAGACCGGTCATCACCTTGCTCATTAGTTTCAGTGGTTGACATGATGTTATTGAGCAAGGTGGAACAAATAGGCAAAGATGACTGCTGCCCTGCTTGCAAAATGCTGAGAAGTATGCTGTTTTCAAGGGGAAAAAATCATGAGGGAAATGTTAGGGGAGGGACTTTATCATAAGGAATGGGAAAATATATATAAAAACAGGGAACTTTGAAGGAAATAATCACACAATGTCAACATGTTATCTCATCTCTCATCATTTGCAAAGAAATACTTTATTAGGGAAAATATGTGTTATGATCACCAAGGGAAAGGACAATATAGTTTTTCAACATGGTGTGAATGAGGGCATGATCATAGGGGTATAAGGTAGCATCAATCATGAGCGATTAACAGGCTGCTCTTTTTTAATTTTGTCTTTGACTGTACTTCATGAGCATACTCTGTTTTTCCAATAGTTTGAAATGGCTTTTGATGCTAATGGGAAAAATGGATTTTGCTTATATTGATCATAAGGGAGGGGAAGGGTTTATATGACAGATTTCAAAGGGAAAGGAGATGGATGGCATCAAAGGTATTAGGGGGATAGAGGGATAAGGGATGTCTAGGGTTTGGGGCTTGGAAACACATCAACATTCTTTTGCCAACCATACTCTATAACAGCAGGTCTTTTAAACAATACTTGCAGCTGCATTACTGCTTTTGTCATAGGGGAAATGAGGCTTTAGTTACATGTTTGACAAAAGGGAAGAGGGATTTCAATTGCATTGGGATTTTTAGGGAAGGGATAGAGCAATTGAATTGGGATTTTAATGAAGGGAAAGGTAAGAAAACAGAGTTTGAAGTTGGGGAAACATACAATGTCCTTATGCAAACCCTATCACAGCAAAATGTCCATTTTGGTAACATGTACAGCTGTCTATTGTTAATTTTGACATGAACATTCACACAGCCACCTTGCCTCTGATTTTTACACAGCAATATGTCTCTTTTGCTCTTGTTTTGGCTAGGCTATGCATAGTGATATTTTACTCTGTTTTTTGTGATACTCATATACATGCATTTGCCATCATATTATTTTTCTTTTCACAACATTTCTTTTTCAATTTTGCTGTGTTTTTTATATATATATTTTTATGAATTTGCTGTGTGACAAAGTTTTAGGGTTTGGGTAGGATGCATGGGCATTTAGGGTTTGGTATAGGGTTTTGAGGAGTTGATATTCATTGCAAATGTGATGAGATATAGACACATTTTGACAAGTATAAATCCGATAGGAGTAAGGGAGGGAATAAAAGGAATTAAAAACCTTGAAATCAAACATCAATCCTAGCAAAATTGCCTACAAGAACAAACAACCATTTAACCTATTTCTCTTCGTAATTGTGATGGTAAAAATGCACAAACACGAGCTCATCATCTATGTTTCCAACATTCAAGACCTTAGAGAAGCCTACCTCGTGCAATTTGCAAGTCACAAGGCGATTTGAGTAAGTTTAGGCATGTTCTGGAAGTTGCAGCTCGAGTGGTCGCGCGCAGGGTTGGAGTGGTCGCGCACACCCCGAGTGGTCGCGCGCGTGTTAAGTTTGAACTGCGGGAGAGGCACCGAGTGGTCGCGCACCGCCCAGGTGGTCGCGCACCCTGCCCGAGTGGTCGCGCACCAGAAAACACTCCAATTTCACTGCAATTCGACCTTCTTCACTATTTTCGCCCTCTTGCTCCTCTTTGCTAGCTCATAGAGGCATAATGAAATGTTTAGAGGGAAATTTACCTCTTGTAGGTTGAATTTGAAAAAATTAAATTACAAAACCCACTCTCTAATGTTCTATTTTTGACATTTCACTTTAACACTGTTTCTTGAGTTGCTTTGTCCTGAATTTAGCTTTTGAGGTGCTTTAACTCCGTTCTTTTTGCAGGTTGACCATCTGATGGACTTTGGCGAGGAGACCAGGGTTATTGCTGGCATTTTGAAAACTTTTGAAATTTTCCTTATTTTTACAAATTTCACATGACCTTGGGTTTAAAAACAGGGTTTTTAAATCCAAGGCATAAATGAGCTGTACCTGATGAAAAATATCAATGGAACATATTTACATACCTCCTTCTGGCTTGCTGGGCACTCATTGACCTTTGACTCATGACCTTGCAGTGATTTTTGACCCAAAACCCTAGACCTAAGACTTGGGACCTCAAGACAAAAAACAAACAAGTATGACCCAACCTCATTAACTGATATGACCTGATCCAGCAAAGCCAAGAAGGGAACAAGGACCAACTCCTCCATCAGTTTTATGGCATGCCTAACGGGATGCAAAACTGACACTGATGAGACACCTACCTATGCACATGCAAAGAGCTTTTGATCACCGATGGAGGGCTCAAGACCGACACTAACACCACTTACGCTTTCCTGCTTTCCTTTGCCTTCTTTCTCCAATCCAAGTGAATGCTAAAGTGCTCCAAGCATGCTCCAAGATTACTCTAAGTGTGCAAGAGTATGAGAGAATGAAAATGAGAGCTCCAAAACTAAACTAGAAAAAGGTTAACCAGCAAAAGTTGTGAACTGATCATCATAAGCCTATTTTTATCATTGAGGCCTATATTTTCTTCATTTTCCTTCAATTTTCCTTCAATTTCCATCTCATGCAAATTTGTGTCTCTTCACCTTACATTTCTCCTCTTTTCCTTTATTTTCATAAATAATGCCAATTATTGCCTCTTTTCCTTCGCTAATGCCTTTGCTAATTTCCATATCCATAAATTAATCACAAGTGATACCCATCACTATTTTTTTCCCAATATTCAGCTTGGAATTTGTCCCATGACATTGGTTTTATTTTATTTACATGGAAAATCAATCAAGGGCTGTTACAAACCCCTCCTCCTTTGGGGAACACCATTCTCAGTGTTCTATAACACCTATGACTAGCAAACTACTGAAAACAACACATATTACCCATGGATATAACATAGCTTGATGTAGTGTTTACAATGACAACTACTACAAACCATGACCAACATGAAAAACATGACAATCATATTGCTTATTGGAGCTTGATAACACAACTCGTTGTGGTTCCTACAACAACATCCATATATACATATACATATACCACAAACTCATTAGCTTGAACCAACAAATAATGAAGGATATAATGCCCACATTTGATCATCCATCTCCCATGTGGCTTAATTAGGCCCAAAGTGCTTCCATTGCACTTTAACCTGCTCGATTGTTCTATTTTGGAGCACGAGTTGTGGTTCTAGAGGAATTATCCCTCTAGTTCCACCTATTAGGACTCCAGGAAACTCTCCTAGGTTGCAGCTCGAAGATGCCTGGTAACATATAATCTTCAATATTGTTCTTAGAACTATTGGAATGGATGATGGTTTAGATCAAGTTAGATAACCATTTCGGCTACATTATCACTCAAGACATGCATGAACACTCTCACCAATACAAGGCTTTATACCACTAATGCTCAATAATTTACAAATTAAATGGATAGATGGAGAATACTGGCTGTACCAGTGGATTGCATACATAAAAATATATGAATCGCCAGCTACAGGAAGTAAATGAGACTTGCAAATCTAATTTATCAATGCAGAGATAAGATGACAGTTATCTGGCATTAAACACAACAGAAAACCTGAATAACCTATTCAAGTGAAATCATAGAATAAAAAAGAGAATGGACATGGAACATATAATAGCAAAAGAAGCTTATATTGCTAGAATGAAGATGAGAAGCTTGAAGGAGTAGAGGAGGAACAATCTCCAGAAGTTGAACCCTTGTTACATCTAGTTTTCAACCTTTTATAGGCCTTTTTCCTAAGCTCTCAAAGGCTCGGAATCTTAATCTGTCTGATATTTCTTGTTAACTGACTGATTCTCTGAAGAGGAAAGCATGGCTCAAAGGTTTTTTTCCTTTTGATAGAGAAATAACCACCTTCAGGTAGTTTGATGTGCTGTCTGGGGGCTCTCTCATGTCGGAGATGCCCCATGATGTTTGTTTTGAGGAGTTGCGTTGTGGCCTTTGATATTTTTGTTTGTTTTGGATAGCTTCACGTGCTGTGTTGCGTTGTGCTACCCCTTGGCCTCTTTGTCGGTTTGGGGATGAACATCGTGTGCTATGGCCCTTTCAAAGGTTTAACAATGCATGCTTTTTGTTAAAACAGAATAGCGCTGCCATATTGTGGACTTCTACCTTAAACAATGATTGTTTCTATTTTAAACAGAAAACACAACAACACTGAGAAATCCCACCCCTCTGTGTCCTTTTCGGACTTCAATATTCCTCAGATATGGCTTATTCTCCTCTTGGGTCCGCCCTTGCAGTGATAGCACATCTCCACCGTTGATCTGGGAGTCCTAGATCCAATGGTGGTGATCCATTTCGAGCGCCTCTTTTGTACTATCATCGGGCGGTTTTCTCTCTCCTCGTCCTGGACATGACAGCCGATGTATGGCATTGGGTGAAGTTTGGCCTAAACCACTTATTTCCTTTGGCTCCCCCAAAATCCTACCGGTTTTGTCATTTTCTTTGTGTTTAAAAAATGCACCAAAACATTGAAAATCATTAAAAAATGAACTTTGATGGACTTCGAAAATTATAATTTTCACTTCCTAGACCCTTTCAGGTCTGGGCTTCATCGCAATTGGCATTGCCCTATTTCCCTTTGTATTTTGTTATATAACGAAATACATTAAAATTCATTTAAAATAGGCTTACTGCGGACCTAAATTTTTATCGAATATGCTGTATATAACCGTTGGGTCTGGTTATTGGGTCACCCATGTGTATATTCCTACTCCCTTTGTATAGTCGATGCGAAATAGTGATGCGATCAATCGAAATCACATGTCGTTGATGAACGAGCCTTTTACTTTAATCGTCAATGCCTCGCCGATGTAACCCACTGATCTGATCATCGGAGACTGTTGATCGGCGGGTCTTGTACCCATACTTAAATCATCCTCTTTGCTCAGCCGATTGTGATTAGCTGCTTAGATCTGGGCCGTTGATCAGCTAGATCTAATGACTGATATTCTTTCACTGTTTAAAGCCTACGATACTTGATTTTCATTATTTTATTTGGTTTTTTACCTCTTGATAGTGTATTTCCACCCTTCCAAGGTCTCTTGTCCTATTCTAATTTTGACCTTTGGATGGTTTTGAGAAAATGCTGAAGACTTCAAGAGAATTTTTGGATCCCTTGGGATGATTTCTAAGCAAATTTGGAGACTTTAAGAGCATATATGGATCCAATTTTTGGCATTTTGTTAGCAAGGCTAACATTGGCTCCTTTTGGGGATGAAATACTCCCTGTGAGGTTTCAAGGATCACAGATCAATGCCTTTCCTGTAAAACAAAAATCAAATCTTCCTTCTTGTGTTCCATTGGGCATGGAGTCTATTTTGTATGAAATAAAAACTTGAAAAAACATATTTACAATATCAAGGCTTGAAAGCCTTAATTGAAATAAAGTTTCAAAAACTGCCCATTGACCGGGCCATCAAAAACACCTCCTCCTTCCTTTGATGCATCCCTTGTGAGAAAACAATCACCAAACTGAAAATTTACCCTTTTTACCTTTCTATGAAAGGTTTATTTCTCTTGGTCAATGTGCATATCAACAAAATCATCAAAGACTTGCAAAAGCCTATTGATTTGATCAGCTACTTCAAAAACTTTCCAGCATTTGACATGATCAGGCAGAGATGGTCTATATTTCAACCTCATCTTTATATGCTCTCAGCCTTGGATGTTTTTCTTGGAATGTTTTGTACAACTACTGAATAATGAGGTCTGCTTTATACTCTGTTGTGCCATTTGTGACCTGAAAAGTTAATATAAAAGATGATTTAATGTATTCCTCTGTGGGGGACACAAGGGCTTCACCTATTCCTGTAGCTTTCTTAGAGCAAGCCCCATAAAAGAACATGTCCCAAATCTATGGGCCTTCTTCCTCTGTGACCTGGAAAACTGGGTTTTTAAGCCTCGTAGAGGCCAATTGATATTCTTCAATATGAAGAAAACAAGCTCCAAAATTATTGTCAACATCATTGATGGGATGATTGGTGGGATTTCTTTCATCACTGATTATATAAGCCAACTGAGCTTCTCTGTATAACCTCTTGCTTTCACCTCCAAAAATTGGGACAGTAGCATAAGATAGATCATTTTGTAATGTTCCACCTAATCTCTTGATCCAGCCTCTGGAAAGTAACATGCCAAACGTGGGTGGGGACATCTGCTACCACAATGTCCATCATCATGCTTTTCATGGGTAGTTGAGACAAAGTGATGGTTAGATCTTTGATTATTCCCATGCATTCCACTTTTCTAGAGTTAAAAGAAAACAGGTCATGGTAAGGCTTAGTAATGTCAAAACCCAATTTATCCGTGACATCCTTGGGCATTAGATTATGGCTATCTCCAGTGTCCAGAATGCAATTGTGAAGGATTTTATCATGAATAGACAGAGAGAAAGAATGATGGGGAATTGTCTTCACGACTTTCAATCATTGGGCTGAGAATAATAGTTGGTTGGTCATCTTGTAGATTTACATAGTCAATGGAGACTTGGATGGCTTTAGGCTCAAGAGCCTTAAGGACGGGTGCTTTGAAGGACTCATTCTTCACTAGTTCAATCAGAGGCATAGGTATTCTTAGCTTCTGAATTTTTGATTGAAAACTGAAAGAAGGGGACTTGTCAAGGCCTCTTACCTCTATGGTTGGAGCTTTGAGAATGATAGGATCAACTGCTAGTTACTTCTGCTTATTAGCTTACTGTTTTGTAGGGAAAACAACTTTATGAACATGAGTCTCCTTGAAATTATTCGTCTTCGACCTCAGATTATATCTTTGCTGATCTTCAGTTTGTAGAACAACTTCACCATCCCATTCTTGGTTGATCTGGTCATTAAATAATGACTTGTCATAGGTAGCTTTGGTTAAAAAAGTGGTGCTTCCTTTGTCTTCCATAAATAAATCTCATCATCTTCCTCAAACTGCTCTTCTTCCATGATTGCATTTTGAAAGGGGGTCTTCACCCTTTGGTCTTCATTAGCATCTTTTTTTCTTTGCAAAATCTGCATCTGGTCATTTGCTCTTCTATATGGATTTGGATTGGAGGAGAAAAGGTATTAGGAACCCTTCCTTTCCCAGAATGCTACTAAACCTTTAATTTGGAAACTTCAAAGGCTAATGACTCTATCATTTTAGCCATTTTATCGATCTTGGGATCTGAAGATGATGAAGGCTCGCCCCTCTATCTCCTTCTATCAGCATTAACTTTGAGCTTTTCTACAGCCATGATGTTTGATTCTACTTCGAGGGCTGCATCTTGCATATCAGCCAAAGAAGCACATCACCTCTCCATCAACAGTAAACAGAAGAAAGAATCAAAGGCACTAGCATAGATGAGTCTAGCAGAGGTAGTGGTGGGTTTCACTTCAGTTGGTATCTTGCTGTACATGTAGTTAAATCTCTTATTAAAATCAGACAAAAACTCACCATTTTCCCTCTTTAAGTTCCCAAACTCAGTGTGGTAGTAAACGAGATCCTTCTTATCCCCCCTAGTGCTTTAGAAGTGAATCATCTAAAGCCTTAATATCTACTATAGATCTTGGGGTCAGTTCTCTGAACCATTTTCTAGCCTCTCCATCTAGGCTTTGGACAAAGACTCTCATCTAGACATCATCTTCACTAATGTCCAAGTTATCAGCATAGCTATATAATGACTCAAGATGTTCTTCAGCTAAAACACCTTTAGTTCCAGTGAACTTAGGCATATACTTCTGATATTCTCTAGTAGGAATAACATTCAAAGGAGTGGGCAGTATTATGTTAGGATATTCCGACACATAGGAAATAGTTAAGTATAACTTGGTCTAGTATAGAGTTAGGTAAAGTGTGTTTCTTTACTATGTACATTTTGTAACTTACAATCCGATGATCACGATATGTAGTGATACGACGGTTCATTCTCTCCTTAGTATTACCGACACTTGATCCGTGGCTTAACACCCGATTGGTCCATGATCTCTATTTAAAGAGCATGGAGGGTCATTGTTAGGGAAATCTGTCTATGAGAGAAGCTTATGTAAATTTTCATTCTTTTATTAATAAATTGCCTGAAGTGGCCACGTTGGCTCAAGCCGTGGACTATTTCCCTCCTTGAGGGTTTTAACCACGTCAAAAATACTGGTGTATTGATCTATGATCTAGTTGTGAGCAGTGTCCTTTGGTGTTCTGTCTGAGGAACTTACCCTACAAATTCCTACATGGTATCGGAGCTATTTGAGGGCCGCGTTTGTTGGTGATCCAAATCTGAAGCCGGTAGAACTGCATCCAACTATCATTTCCTAGATCTACTATTTCTGACTACTTTCGGGCCGAGAGGACTGCTCTATTGTGTTGGGAGCATCTGTTCCAGTGAGGAACCCCTTTCGTTTCATGCGAAAAGGTTTCCAGTAGCCCTAGCTGTGTCATTTTTAAGATCTGGAGGTATACAATGTTTATTTGCAGTTTACAGTTATTTTCTCTCTGTTTATTTCGGTTTCGGTTTATTTAGCTTTTTTTATTACCGGATCTATACCTTTCATTTCTGCGTATGCTCTTTGCCCCACGACTCTGTGCGATCTGGGCAAATCAGAAATAGAAAGGAAGGATTTTTCTCATGCATATGCTCTTTTCCGCTGCGCCTTAGTGTGATCTCGGAAAATCAGAAACATTGAGGAAAATATTTAGTTTCCGGCTAAAGCTAACTTCGAGCTGCAAGGTTTGTTTTTTTCTTGTATGTCCGTGTTGGGTTTTGTGTTTTTTGTTTTGTAGCGAAAAAGAGCTTTCTCAAAGCAAGCACGCAACCCAAAGCTTTAACCCCCCCCCGTCTCTCAAACTTTTTGTATAGCTCAATTGGTTCAAAGCTAATTTATGAGAGTAGAGGTCTTGAGTTCAAATCTCCTTTTTGTTGGGGCGTTTTTTTCATTTCCGCACATTCCCGCACTTCGTCGGCATCTTCAACAACGTTTCTTCAAAAAGCCATGACTTCTTCATCCGGAAGCCATTTTTAGAGCCATTTTTTTTGAACCAGCCTAATTTTTCGAGATCTATCCATTGGAACACTTAGTTTCAGCATATTTAGCTTCAATTTATGTTAAAATGGAAAGTCAATACCAAGTTATTCTTGACAACACCAACTACTTCCAATGGTTGTCCTACATTGAGGATTTACTTAGAAGTAAAGGTCTCTACAGAATAGCCTCAGGCCAAGAAACCAAACTGAAAGATGAAGATAAGGCAGCCAAATGGGAAAATAGGCAAGATCAAGAAGGAGGGTTGATAGGGATGTCTATTTCTCCAGATCTTAGATTCCATATTGCAGAACTTGATACTCTTGATGAAGCAATGAAGCAGATCAATAAAGTTTTTGGAATTAAAAATGAACTTAGAGCCCATCAACTTGAAAATGAGTTGCTTACATTGGACCCCAATAATTTTTCTTGCATTGAAGATTTCTTGTCCAAGTTCAAGACCCTTAGATATCTCCTAGAAGGTGTTAAGGTTAAGAAACAAGATAGTAACCTTATCTATTCCATCCTTACTAAGTTGGGACCAACCTACTCTGTGTTTGTTTCCACCTTCCATTCTACAAGAGAAGCCTTCATTTCTCAAGGACAAGACTACAAGTCCCCTTCCTTTGACTCTTTTTGTGATTCTTTAATAAGAGAATGAAAATTTACATAAGCTTCTCTCATAGACAGATTTCCCTAACAATGACCCTCCATGCTCTTTAAATAGAGATCATGGACCAATCGGGTGTTAAGCCACGGAT
>Ga0115848_100083_pt1 | contig 24755 bp, 19 predicted proteins | sample InSIn3gowninarea_FD_83862 | JGI IMG/M metagenome (GOLD analysis project Ga0115848, IMG submission 83862) | reverse complement strand
GAAACAATAATTGAAGATGAATTATTTGTATCATAAGACTATGATCAACTTTCAGACCTTGTACAAGAAGGTAATTTAATTCAATTTATTTATATTCTTAAAAATGTATATTTTAATTTATATATATTAAATGTTAGTTTTATACATATATTGAACACTTTATTGATATAAATCTCGTTTACAAGACATATGTATATCGTTGTTGCACCTGAAGGGAATGAAGAGGGAATAGAGTATTGGTTAGCTAGTTGTGTTGAGAAAAAATATAAGTTAACTCAACCTCGATGTGATGATGATGAATTTCATTATCCAACAAGTTCGTATATATATTTTTCTCAAGCTCTAGCTCTTATTATCTTTATATTATTTATCATTTTTTCCAAATTTTGATAGTTTGATGGATAAATCATGGTTATATCCAATAGGTTATATTATGGTTATTGGCACATGGCTACCAAAAGTGCTTACTAGGAGAGTAACTGGTTTTCCTACATTTGAATATTATCAAACAACTAAGAAGATTCTACATTACTCGCATTTAATATGGGCAACAAATATCAAACTATTGAGATATAAAGGGAAGCCTACTAGTAGAGTGTTGTGGATCCTTTCGTCGGATGACCATGAGATTATTATAGATGCATTGCAAAAAGAGAGGATGCATATGGTACAATAGATTGAAAAATATATATTGCAAGCAACTAACATGAATATGATTTATTTTTAAAATATATGTATATGACCTGTACATTGATTTTATTGCTTGATGATGTATTTCATTTACTTGGCTATGTGTTAAAGTTCATATATGTTGAGGTAGATTTTGCATTAAAATAGTAGATTCATACATATATATTTAAATAATGATTGGTTTTTAAATTATATGTTAAATTTTGTATATGGTCCATCCACCTTGTATTGCCTAGAATCCACAATTATAATTACATTAAGGTTGTTTACTTGTGTGGGATAGGATGAAGGGGTGTACTTAGGATGTGGGGTCCAGGGTGAAGGGGTTAAGGTTATCATGTGGGTTAGGGTGCACAGGTCAAGAAGTGAAGGTTAGGATACAATTATTGGATTTTTTTATCATATTTATTATCATGTGGGTTATGGTCTTCACTTGAATTACAAGTTTAGTTCTATATCTCTTTATAAATAACTTTAGTTTGAAAATAATTATTATTGTAGATATTAGTCCCTTCATTCATGATTAGTATTTAGAATATACCACTTGAGACTTGTGATTATCTTTTATATATCTAAAGAGTCTATTGTAAACACTAAATACTTTAGATATGTCTCTACACCACCTATATATAATAATCAAATATATTTTTGGAGTTTATAATCTTATAGTAACTTAGATGTGGTTTAAGGTGTTTTAAGGTTAGGATATGGGTTAGGATGAAGGGGTTCTTAGGATGTGGGATAAAGGGTGAAGGGGTTAAAGTTATCATGTGGGTTCGAAAGGTTGTGGATAAGGATGAAGGGGTAATTAGCATGAAGGGGTACTTAGGATGTGGGTTCAAGGGTGAAGGGGTTAAGGTTAGATCATATGGTTTAGGGTAGGGTGTTAAGGTTAGAATACAATTATTGGATTTTATATAATTATTATCCATTTTTTAATCATATTTATTTTTTTATTGGATTTTTTAAACTATAACTTTAAAAACCAACATTGTTAGGTTCAACCAATGTCATATAAACTTGAGCATGTAAGATTTCTCCTACTCCTTGGCAAAAGAAATAACAAAATACTGAAGCAAACAATAATAAAAAGTAATCACACAAGAGAGAAACAAGAGAGTTAACATGGTTCACCCAATGTGGGCTACTCCACGAAGAAGCTTTCAACCCTTTTGCTTTATCAATCCTCCAAATCCTCCAAGCAACAAACTAGCAGCATAACCTTGCGACAACCTTCACTTTGGAGTACAACAAAATCTCACTACAAAACTCTCTCTCAAACTCTCTACATAAGGCACCAAAACTAAAAGCTTACAAAGCTCCAAAACTTGATACATACACCTCAACCCAAGCCACTAATTTATAGATAGAAAATTGACCCAACTTAAACCCAAGTTGAGTCAATAAGGTCATGGAGTAATCCCCATGCCTTTAGTAACTCCTAACTCCTATATAATAATAATGACTTCTTTTGTAACTATTTTGAGTGCCCAACGAGAAAAGAAATGCTCTCTATTTCTAACTAGTAGGCTGCAGATCGGTTGACTTCTAACAGCTGGTTGACTGCAGATTGGTTGGTTCCTAATAGTTGGTTGGTCGATTGACTATAGATCGATTGGTTGATTGACATATGTTGATCAGTTGGCCGATTGGCCCCTTCTGTCCTTTGACTCAAAATAGGCTCTATTCCTGACAAACATGTTTAACTTTAGTTGTATGTACATATTATGTGTGTTTTGTACTCAATCTTGTTGATGTAGTTCTAAATAGTTGTATGTGTATTATATGTGTGTTTTGTACCCAATCAAATTAACTTTAGTTGTATATGTATTTTTTATCATATTTAGTTGTTTACTTTTTAAATCTAAGTTTATGTAGAGGTTATTAAGTGAATTAAGCATTTATCATCCCTTAACTTTAAGAATTAGGATTTTTATGGTAAATTCTAACTATTCAATATAAGCTAAATTATAGAATAATTTTGGAAACTCAATTGAAAACTTAATTATTCAATTCTCAAACTATCTAATTTGTTTTGAAAACCAAACTTGGATGGATCTCTTTAATTAAATTAAGGTTGTATATTTCATTACTTGGTTGTATTCCATATTTAATTACATCCACTTATATAAACATGTATCTAGATGTATGTATCATTTTAATCTCATCCATAAATTAAATATCTATGCTAGTTCACTAGGCATCAATCCATCAACATACATATGATATATATATATATATATATATATATATAAAACATGCATGCATAAATTAAAATATAAACACATGATAATATGTGTACTAGTATCAAAATAATAAGAATTATAACATGTATATATACATACAATCCATATGTCTAGAAATCCAAATGTACAACTCATAAAATAAAAATGGACATCTATAAATCCATTCACGTATAGATCTAGATCTCTAGAGATATCTACTGAACTAGTCCTCACTAGGTGAAGGGTCATAGTCTAGAATCCTCTTCATTACACATGATGTATTAGGTGAAACTTTCTCACACTGTATAAAATAAATAAACTTAGAGTCAGTTTGAAACTTAATCATTATAAATTTTCATATCTATGAATGTACACTACATTTTTTAAATGCATTATATTTAAATTACCATAATATCATGCTGAGAAATTGAAGTGTCAACCATTGTATGTTGCTCTGATGAGTCATGTACCTCGTGAGAAAAAGTGGCATCAACCAAGCTCTACAAGATATCAAAAGAAATAAGTAAAAAAGTTAAATACTTAATCAAATGTATAAAATTATAACCATGTCTATAAATCATAAACTTAATTACAAAAATGCATTATAAATTATCGTGAATGGAAGATGAGAGGTTGAAGAATCAACCATTATAGGCCACTTTGATGAATCATGCACCTCGTGAGAAAAAATCACGGTATTAGCCAAGCTCTGCAAGATAACAAAAAAAAATAAGTAAAAACGTTATACTTAATCATTATAAATTTATAACCATGTCTATCAGAAACTTTATAATTAGAAAACTGTATTAACAATTAGCGTGAATGTTTAAGAATCATGATCAACATGTATGTTTAAGATATATATATATATATATATATATATATATATACCATGGATGGATTAATATGTTGATCTCGATCACCTGAAGATGTATCTAATCCATGATCAGTATCCATAAATAACAAATGCATATGTCTTCCTGAATATGAAGGTATCAATGATCCATGATATATGGCATGGCAAATAGTACACCTGTGAAATGTAGATCTCCCAGGCGAGCTGGTACTCCCTCCAAGTCCACTCGATCTAGAGCCATCGGTACCTCTAACCTCATCGAACTCAGCTACCACATGGGCGACTTGTTCAGTGAGGTTCCCCGTAAGTTGACTCAATGATCCAAGTGCTAAAACCATGGTTTTATTATGTACATGCGTAGGTATGGAGGCTCTAAGAGGACTAACCAAAGGTGCAGCATGAGCAGGTCATCTAGGATTAATTTGTGCCCTTGGCCTCTATTATGAACTACCCATACCAACACCATGAAATGGATGAATATCAAAATAATTAGGCTTTTCCCCAATAACAAACTCCACCCATAAAAACTTGATGAAATAAAATGGTATGTCACTACCACCACTATGTGGTGGATGATTAAAGACCATCCACCATCGATCCCAAAAATGCATAGTGATCCCCTTATGCCTACACCAAAAAATATAAATTCTCTTCTTAGTGGCTACCATTGGTTCTCCATTTTTAGGGTTCCTAAAATATTGGCCTAAATCAAATTTTGTAGTACGAAAAGTATCATTTATTTATCTCTAGGATAGGCCATCACTATAAAAGGTCCTCCTCTCATCTCTATGTAACAAGAAATCACCTATAGTTTGATCTATGGATGCAACTGTATCAAATACAATTTGCATTAAAGTTGAAAATGATGTAAGGTGGGGGGAATAACCCTATGTTGTAGGATCTCTTGAATTCTACCCTGAATAGATGCAATGTTCTCAACTATACTTTCTTGCAAGCGAGTATCCTCGGGCAATGGGGGGTCTTGAGGCTTATGGGGAAGGGGTGGGCTATGTTGTGATGGATCCATGTGTGGAAATATACAAAAGATCACCTGCATGAATTAACAATTAGAAGAATGAATATAAATTATCACGTTTAATTTAGTTACCATGATAAAAATCTTCATAAGTAGATATCACTTATCATATAAGTTCTCAAAATATGTTATGAAATACTTAAGATTATTCATCGTAATGAAAGGGTAAGTGCAAGAAGATGAGTCCCACTTTTAAACAAAAAGTGGATGTATTTTTCTTGATTTTTAGGTTTTATCACAATTAATCTCAAAATTTGAAGTACTTAGAGTCCAAATCTTGAAAAAGCTCACTTCTTTAAAATTATAGTGCTCAAAGTCTAGTTTTCAAATATGTAATTTATTTTAATACCTAGATCATAGAAATAAAATTTTGAGAGGTATGTTTAAAACCCATTGTTTAAAAAATATAGTTTCAGGACCACACACCCATCGTGTCACTCAAGCATAATTGGATCTAAATTACAATTTTTTTTTTTTTTTTAAATCCTTTTAGACAAAGTTACCTAAGATATTAAAGATTGTGGAGGATATTTTTTTTGTAATTTTTTCATGAATATTTTTTTTTATTAGACCTAATTATCATTTCAAAAAATACTTGTGTCCCTCAAGCATAATTTGACCTAAACTTATTATTATTAATATATATATATATATATATATATACTTCTAGAGAATTGTATGTAGATTGTGAACATATAATTTATTTTTCATAATTCTAAAAAAATAAGTTATTAAAAAAATACGAAACCTTATTTTTCAAAGTTTATGGACCCTCTTTAATTAGAAATTATATTAAAAATACAAAATCTAATCCAATTGTAAAACAAATAACATATTTGAAATCTACACTCTCATCTATAATCCTACAAAATTTCATTAAAAAATATCTTCAAAAAACATCATCAAACATATGCCCAAAGTCAGTAAAGCCCATTGCCATTGTTATAAGCTTGAAGTTACAGGTCCAAAGCTAAGGGTCAAGTCATCAAGCCTAATTTTGATCCTAAAGGATGGGAAATTTTTTTGAGTTTAAGGACCAAGATCTTGGGGGTGATTAGCATCTCAGGGGGTAAGATCCTAATCCCCTCGGGATCTTGGGGATGATTTTATCTATTTATACTCTCTAAAACTACGATCTCAAGGGGTGGGATCTTGATCCCTTGGGATCCTAATTTGGCTGGGGGATCTCAAACCAAGCCAAGATCATGGGGGACCAGGATCTTGCCCCTACAAATCTCGACCTTATGCTAAAAAAAAAAACTAAGTCCCATGACTTCCTCTAAAGTGGGACTCAACTTCTTGCACTTACCCAAAATAGAAAAATAGAAACTATGAAACCTCTAGATTATAAATTTTATTGCTTTAAGTATCAAAGAAACTATGTAATAGAACTAAAAATCTTTAAAGTTAAACATGCAATATCTGAAACTGATCATAACATTTAGCAAATAAAGAGATAGGGATAAAGGCATAAGTTACTGTAAGAAGGCATCATAGTTTCTATCCTAAAGAATTAATTATTAAATATATTAGATACAAGTCCATCCACTCCCTAATATGCAAATTTATGGGACTACTTGGTCATCTCAAAATATTCTATATAACTGGAAAAGGAAACATTGGGTGCCATAAGAATTAAATTTATGTTTGCTTTCAAACAGTTAATACTTTGTAGTGGACTTCATGATGGTATCAAATAATAATAAAGCTTTTGAATGGGAGTCTTACAATATCATACTAGTTAGACTTTTAATTCAAATTTGAAGACTAACTTCTTTTATCATTATATGGAGCCATTTATCTAACCATGTCTAGTATGAAATAGTCCAACCAATTTGCCTGACTTGTAAGGCTTCATTTAAAAAAAAATAATAATTCAAAATAAGTAAGGAGGTAAGGAGGGCCTTGAGATAAATAGGTAAGGAGGTAAGAAGACCTATATAAAAGAGATAAATAGCTCATGACAACCTATTACAGAACATAAAGATAATAGAGGCAAGAAGGGCCTTGAGACATGCAAGAGATACAAGAACCAACTCAAAATTAAAAAAAAACATCCATGCTTCCAAGGAATTATATGGAAGGAGCCATGGTAACTTATACATGTAGGATCAACATTTAGCAAGGGATGTTATTATTAGAACTTTGTAAACAAGAACATAGAGATGACAATTTCAAAATTATAACTAAATCACTTTGATAAGCATCCAAACCCTCCCAATAATTATAACAAGAACATTTATCAAGCGGATTGATCACTTTGATAAGCATTCAAACCCTCCCAACAATTTCAAAATTATAACTAAATCATCATTTCTTTTTTTAGGTTCAATTTTTTCTTTGATTCTTTGCTCTTCAAGACATGATAATTTAATAAAAAGCAAAAAGGGGGAATTGAAGTTGTATCAAAACAATGAGCTCCAAGCTAGTTTATACTTATTAGAAAGTTTATTATTTATTTTTCCAATATTGATTCACCTTTATTTTACATCATAGGAGGAAAGAGGTAAAGTTCTCAATAAGAATTTATAAATCTCTTGATGAACTTCATTTAATTTGTTGTTCAAAGCTAAAGATCAATGATACGCCTATTTTGACACTTATTAAGTTGCAACAGTCATTTGAGATGATAATGGTGAGTATGCCATATCGATAATCTTGGTATGGTGAGATGGGTTTACCTTGTACAATACCTCTTGAGGTATCAAATGGTCAAGATGGGATTCCATTTATGAGTACTGATAAATATGTCATTAAGATACATTCCATCACCAATATTATGCATTCCTTCTTAAATCCAAATTTATTCAAAATATGTGCTAGAAAATCCTAGATGACATTATAAAAAACTTTGGATATATCCAAATTTAGAAATATCCATTTATTTTCCTTTTTGTTAAGTATATGGAAAGATTCTTGTGCCTCAATAATATCATCTAGAATTTACATTCCTTGCCTAAATAGTTTGCATTATCATCCACCAGCATCTCCTTTTGGTATAAGAACCAAATGGATATGGTTAATGGATTTTAAGATTCTCCCATTGGATTATGCTTCCTTTATAGCTTTGGTCAAGTCCTTTTCTATTATATCCCAAAAAGATTTAAAAATCTAAACTAGAAATCTATCTAGCTCATGTGATTTACCTATTTGCATATAAAAAAATATGACTTTGACCTTTTCCATTAAAATATCCTTTAAGAGGTCTTCATTATGTTTATGAGATACCATCTTAGGAATACTATCTAAGATATCCTATTGGTGGAGGGGGGAAAGGTGTGGGTCTACTATTAATAAATTTATAAAATAAGAGTTAGCCACTTCTTGCATACATGAAGTAGTGGTTTTATTGATTTCTTGATCATAATAAGGGTATCCATCCTATTATGTAGATTACACATGATGGTTGTATAGTGAAAAATCTTGATGTTTCAATATCCTACTTGCATCTATACTACTTTTTCCTATTATTTTCAATATGCTTCCTCTATATCTTATCTATATTAGGAAGTGGTGAAGTTGCATGCATCGGTTCAAGTGGTGAACAAGTGAAATCATTATTAAATGGGTATGGATCTATAATGTACATACTAATCATTAACTATTATAATATTTACAAAATCAATCGAAGTTGTAATTATACTTTTTAGAGTTTTTGAAACTAACAACATCTAGTAAAAGTTATTTTTTATAACTATCCTACTTTTACAATGTGTTCTTCATCTCCTTAGAATAAGTTAGAATCCTTCATATAGGATATAAGCCATGATATATATCCTAATCATTAGCAAATTACCATTCTTTTTAAGGTAGTAAGTTATCATACTTCATATGGGCAAGATTTATTACATGTTTTACCTTTCTAGAATAGTTTCTATTTTTAGCATATGAACATCCATGCTTCATATGGGGGTATGATCAAAGGCTAAGTATTAAGAAGATATTAGTTTTATAGCTTATAGTTTTCATATTGTGAGTTTTCATGTAAAACCTTATAGTTTCCTAACTTTATCTATATAAGGTATATATTAAACTATGATTATATATCATAGTTTAGTTTTTAGGATGTGCACTTTGTAAAAAGGTTAAAGTTAAAAAACTAAATAATGTGTCATTACTCTATTTCATTTATTTAAGACTAAACTTATGCTCTAATTTGAATTTAATAATCTCAAAGGGATAAGTATAACTGATTTATATTAGATCTTATAATTAAATACAAGAAAGATGACATGAATAAATTGACCAATATGCTTTCGAGATATTCAATTTTGATTAAAAAAAAAAACCTTTTATCTAGATAAAAAATCCTATTTTATCCAAACCCTTGTTTTAGATAAAAAACAACTATTTTTTAGCCAAAAAAAAACTAGAAGAGATATTACAGGGCATACCTTAAAGGGGAAATGATGGTGGTCGCTACAAGGTCAAGCTAGAGGGCCAAAAATGTGAGCAAGAATCAAGATCATGACTCTTCAAACCAAGGATGTCATCGCTCAAGCCTTCACTATCAACTAGAAAATGATAGTGAATAGCTTGACACAACCGTTTACATCTCGACCCTTGGGATCCCGATCCCCAAGATCTTGATCCTCGAGATCTTGAGGGGGTCAAGATCCTGGGTAGGATCAGTATCCTGAGCCTACCTGGGATCCTAATCATGTACCTAGGATCCCGATCCCACCTTGAATTTTTCTAAGTCCCACTTACTTCCTCTAAAGTGGGACTCAACTTTGTGCACTTACCCTATTAAGTAGTTCTTTTCTAAGATTGAATAATTCTTGTATGAAGAGGGCAATACATCTTTGGTATTCATAATTAATCCAAGATTTCAATGTATGGTTGTATATGAATAAGTAATCATATATACCTCGTATCTCATAGTAGACAGGATAAGTGAAAATTAAATGCTCGAATTCCACATCAAGGTTGCACAATATGAAAATATGTTTATCTTTAGGGAGATGATCTATCGTAATACGTAGCTAGTGGGAGCAAACTCATAGCTAAGCTAGAGGAAACCTGAGGTTATGTAATAGTTGTATCAAGTTATATTTTGGAGTAGTGATCAATCCATTATCTAGTTAGAGATAAAAGTAAGAGTAATGGAGCAATTTTGGCAAAAGAGGTTTGTTTGGATCAATCTAAGTAGTTTTTATATATGCTGAGTAGATCTCATCTAGAATATCCTTATCAGAATATGGTGTATTGATTGATAACATAGTAGGAGGAGGTCTCCTGATGTCTAAGCCAATATATTGAAGTAGACTAGTAGTTTGAGCATACCAACAATTCTTGACCTCTTGATTGACCAACTGAATGGAGGACTGTAAAGCTAAATATTGATATCTTCTCATATATGGCATATAATGGAATCTACGCATTAAAGAGATAACATGAAATATTATTGTTGTAAATAATGGGTGAGCACCAAACTTAGCTAGAATGATGGGATGTGGAACCGTTCTTTTGGAACTAATGAACTTGGATAACATTGAGATGAGGACCATTTCAATACAAGACCAACCCAACTATCTTAGGCTAGGGACCCAAACTTCATAACCATAGGGTAATGTGAGGGTAACAAGCATGTCAAAGAGTCTAATCTTCGTATTGATATCTTGGAATTGGATTTGAAAGCATTGCTTATCCCAATACGCTAAGGTAACATACACTTTGTTTAATCTTGCTTGAGATGTAGGGATCATGTTGAAGGTAGGTCCTATGAAAAGAACTCCCAAGTATGTGTATGATGTGGTAATCTTAACAACCTTCCCTTTGTATGTGATGTGAATAGAAGAGAGATCTTTTTTTGGGTATGTTGAATGTCATAATCTTTATTTTTTGGAGATTAACTTCTAATCCATATAAGTCAGAGTAAGTGCCAAGTATGTCTAGTTGTTGTGTGTGATATTAGGATAATATCATCAACAAATAACAAAATGGCAATAACACTACCAAAAAGTAAGCAATCTATACTTTTAACTAGAGAGTCCATAATGAGCATCTCAATTTCGTCAATATACAATCCAAAGAGTGTAGGTGAAAGTGGGCAACCTTGTTTAACCCCTATAGTAATATGAACATCTTGTGTTCTAATAGATCCAATTTTAACCTGCCCAATAAATTTTTCATATAAGATCATAACCAACAAAGTAACCTCCTTTGGAATTCTTAAATCCTTCAACCTTGGAAGCAATATCTATCTAGGAACAATATCAAATGCTTTCTTGAAGTCTACAAAATAACAATAGACCCTGTATTTATTAGCTTTATCTTCTTCAATGATAGCTCTAAGAGTTATAATGTGATCACAGGTACAATGATTTATTCTGAAACCTATCTATCCCTTTGCACGAAGTTTCATGGCCTCAACAAATTCGAAGATAAAACTATCAATAATTGTTGCAAAAAGTTTTGCAAAAGTGTGGCCAACCATAATAATTCTATAATTGCTTGGGTTTAACAATTAGAAAAATACCTCTAAAGTTCATGAAATTAATAAACACCCCTCAATATTTGGAAATTACATAAATACCCTTGAAAGTTTTCAAAATTACATAAATACCTTTACTTTTTTGTTGTTTTCTTTTAAGGCATTATTTATTTATAGTTTATAATTTAAAATTTATAATGTGGGAGGAAATCATGTGGGAAGAAAAAAGTGTGGGCATTTTAAGGGGTATTTTTCTAATTTAGTAAACATTCAAGGGTATTTATATAATTTTCAAATATTGAGGGGTATTTTTCGTAATTTCATGAACTTATAAGGGTATTTTCATAAGTTTATCTTATATACATACATACATACATAAATACATACATATATACATATACATATATATATATATATATACATATATATATACATATATATATATATATATATATATATATATATATATATATATATATATATATATATATATAAGCTAATATAATATATAGCAATAAAAATATATTATCAATTTTATATACTATAATATACAATACTACTTTCAAATCTTAAGTTGACTTTTAATTTATTATCTTTAATCCTAATAATACCTACCATATTGTAAATATTTACAAAAATCTATCATGAATTGAATCTATAATTATCGTATTTATAACTAATCACAATTTATTGTAATTATTAATAAAATATATATTTAAACTGAGAAATATTTTAATTATATTATATATTAAATACTACTTTGAATATATTTAAATTATATAAATAAAATAAATTCAATATTTCAACCAATGAAGTTAATATGGTAAATAAATACCATTTTATTATTACATTATTTGAAACTACTCAAAATAATTAAAACATTCATATTCAAAAATACACACATAAAAGTGAATTCGTATGTATACCAATTGATAATGTTATGTTATAAATCACACTTAAAAATGATAATACCATAGAAAATATATATGAAAGAAAAGTGAAATATAAGGACCATGCATAAGACTCGTATCAACCCCTTATTAACTATTTCAAAAATATCATAGGCATATATTCATCTCAATAATTATTATTTTTTGAATGAAAAAGCCTTTCTATTATATTAAGAAACCTTCCTTTTACAAAAAGGGCAGGTGGGATTTACACACCTAGTATAACATATTACCGATTATACAAAGAAATTATCATTACAATAAATTCTAACATATAAAAAAAAATCAAAGTTGCCAAGAGAAATCGTTACCACAAACCTACATCTCAAAATCCAACCATCCAATAAGAATTTAACAATATTCAGACAATAATCAACTAATATTCAATGTGGGCACACTTCTCATATCGTTGAAGAGCATTTTTCATATCATATCAATTGGAACTGCATCTTGCATCCGATGAAGATTCTATGGGGGATGAGACCAATGATGTTATGGTGAAGGAGCAACCTCTAGTAAAACATGATTGAGAGTACAAAGAGCATTCCCCTAGTGGTCAAACATACTTTGTAGGTGTTGCACTTCCATATTCATTCTTTCCACTTGAACCATAATTTGCAACTAGGAGTAAAAAAAATAGAGTACTTATCAACGAGAGAGAAAGAGGTTGAAGCCTCTTGTCTTCCAAAGATAATATTATTTTTGATTTTCCATAGATGATAAAGAATACTAATCTGAAAAATATGCCAAACTTCACCAAGATGTTATGAAAACATAATAGGATCTCCTAGGATAACATGAACCCAAAAACAGAAGAAGCAATGAAAGAATTGAAAAAGAAAGAACCCAATCCCAAGCTTCACGAGCTTTAGGACAAGATAAAAAAACATGAACAAAATCTTCATGTTCCAATAAAAACTTACAAGTCGGGTTAGCCACACCAAATACACTCGATGATGGCTAATAAGAAGTCCTTGATGAAGCAAATTCCAGGGACCCAATAAGCTTGAAGAAGCTTATCAAGTTTCTGATAACAAGCTTTGAAAGGGACCCAATAAGAAGAATAGTAGACATGGGTAGAAGCCAACACCTTGGAATAAATTTGAAATTTTCCAACCAAGGATAACTTTTTTATCATCCAATAATTAAGCTTTTTTCAACTTTTTGCATTACAAAATTATAAAGCTGAACATGAGAAGCTTGGAATTAAAAAATAATGCCTAAAAATTTGAACATCTCATCATTTTGAATCCATTTCCAAAGGAAAATGAGTAAGCCAATCAGGAAGTGTATGAATGGATTGCCTGTAGTAGGAGGTTTTCTACCATTGAATACTAGAACCTGAAGTTAAGCAGAAAGTATCAAGGTATTTAAGGGTATTCGCAACAAATTGCTCATCTTCTCTAGGTGTGAGAAAGGAATCATCAGCAAAATGACCATTTAAAAGTTGAACTTGGAAGTTAGGAAGGGTAATCCCCTTAAGAAGTCCTTAAGAAGCTTGATAAGCAAGAATATAACTGAAAGCTTCAACAACAAGAATGAATAAAGAGGGAGGTAGAGGACATTCATGATGAACAAATCGAGCTAAAGTAATAGATTATGATTGGATCCTATTAATAGTGAGAATTACAGATGCATCTCTAAAAAGCATTTGAACAAATTGTTAGAAAATAGGACCAAATCCTAAAGCATCTAATATATCAATAATGAAATTTTGTTCAATCCGATCATATGCTTTTTTAAAATCAATTTTAATGAATATAGTATCATGATTAGAGGAGCGGGCCCATTCCATGCCTTCCCAAATAATAATTACATTATCCAAAATATATCTTCCCATAATAAAACCAATCTGCTCAGGACGAATAATCAGGGGAAGCAAAGGTCATACCTTAAGACCAAGAGCCTTAACTATAGTTTTGTAGCTCACATTTAACAAAGTGATGGGAAGTCAATTTGTAATCATTTTAGGATCTTCAGGCTTAGGGATAAACTTAATATTACCTTTATTAAGCATCGAGCCTAAAGACCCTGAGACCAAGGCTTCTTTATAAACTTGGAGCAAATCAGAGCCAATCATGTTCCAAAAATCTTTGTAAAATTCACAAGGGAAGCCATTGATATAGGAGCTTTATCATTAGCCATTTGAGAAAGGGCAACTTTCAAATCCTCTAAAGAAAGAGAAGCATCACAAAAGTTCCTTTGAGTTAGAGATGAATTTTGAGGTATGATAAATTTGCATTCTGTAATCGGATCTACTCTTACAGAGGTTAAAGGATGGGCAACAAAAATTACTTGATAATGCTTAACAAAAACCTTCATAATCTATCGCAAGTTGGTGAAATGAATCCCATCAGATTGGATGCCTTTAAACTGAGTTGCATGAATAGGGGGCCTAAGATGCTAAAAAAACTCTTTTGTAATTATATCCTCCACTTTAAGCCAACTGAGTCAGGCTCAAAGTTGGGCACCTCTAGCTTCATACAATTCAGCTTTCCTGATCTCATGCTAAAGAGCAGCAATATAGACCTAGGTTGGCTTACTAAAGGGATTAGCCTCTAAGTCTTGATTAGCTCGAGCAAGTTCTTCCTTAATAGCCAAATTAGATCTTCTCTATCTCTTAGCAAACTTTACCCCCAATGTACGCAACACTTTAGTAGTGTAGATTATCGCTTGATTCCATCATTGAATCCATCCAAATGATCCTGAGGGCTTGGGAAGAAGATTCTAGATCCTACAAATGTGGGCTTTCATAGCAAATGATTGTAAAAAGGAAGTGTTCAAGTAAAAGGATGAGGAGAAATTATGAGTAGGTCATTGAGAGAAATAAATTGCAAAGAGGATTGGAGAGTGATCTGAAAAGTAGTACTAGGAATAATAAAAATAAAGGGTGAAATAGAGGATAACTTTTGAAAATGAAAGAAGTCACACTTTGAAATCATGGCTCTATAAAGATGTTTGAGCACACGAGCTTCATCATCTTGGAAATTTGACTAGGTAAACCATTATGCTTCAGGAAAATCAGCAAGGGAAAAGGTGCAATTAGGATCGAAAAGGCTAAGCTTATTTTTCATAAAAAATCAAGCTTCTCGCTCTCTGAAATTCTATCTCATAGCAACTTTACTTACTTTATCTGAATACTTTTTGACCATATTGAAATCCCCACACAAAACCTAGGTGGTAAGGGGAAGAGAAAAGGTGAGCCAACACCATAACTCTTTTCTCTCTTAGGCATCGTTGGAAATATGAATATTGATAATACCAAAGGGTTTGCTAGAAATCTCAAGAAGGACCCATACAGCTTGATTGGAATGGTCAACTCCCTAAGAAATAATATTACATTACCATCTAGGAGAAATGAAAATCACTAGTCCCCTTATCCCAAAAGCATGATTGGTATGAAAGAAAGGGCCCCTCGGTTAGAGAAACTGACAAGTGCATTACAAAATAAAATTAACTAAAAATAATCATTGAGGAATATCAAGGATTTGAAGATCCATGGTAACCTCAACATCTCCCAATATATGTAGGGACTCAAATGACTTACTCTCACTTTGCATTATGCTTGAAGAAGATCCCACTTGTCTACGTTTCTCCATAGGTTCATGATGAATACCCCTTTATGGGCTTCTAGATCGATACAGTTTGAAGGAAGGTTTCTTCGCACTAGAAGCAAGGGGCATTACCACTATTGAAGCATAAGAGGGATCAAATTAAATGGGATTCACAAAAGGATCACTAGTAGCACTCAAAATCGTAGTGGTAATTGTGGATGGTTGAATCATAGGGTTGACCATAGTAGATGATGTTGTAGCTTGATTAACAACAACAACCTGAGATATGTGACCAACACCACCTTGCTAAACATTTTGGGCATTGATAGAACTTCGATTACGTCGATTATGGGCAAGAGTCCATTCATCTTCCCCACTCTTACTCGTAATACCAGGAGCAGAGGAGGAAGGTGGATTAACCATAACAAGTTTCTCCTTGAACCTACCAACCATGAGAGGATAATCATTAATCTTGTGGTTTGGATATTAGCAATGATAACAAGTATTCAAGAGCCTAATAAACTCCACTCATTGATGGAGGACTTCATCACCAATATTAATATCAATAAATTCAATAAAATATCGAGTAAGGTCTAATTTAACACAAACTCTTTTGGAGGGTCGATTCAAAAAGAACCATTCAAGTTCATAACAAACAAACTTCCTAAGGCTTTCAGCTAAAGATTTTAGAAATTACCACATAGGAATGGGAAGGCCAAGGAATTCAATCCAAATGGGAACATCAGTTGCACCTTCATTTTGCATAGCAAAATAGGCATCATAAGGTTGCAAAATGAGCAAGGAGTTACAGATAGTCGAAGGACCTTTGCTAAGCACCTTTTGGGCATGCATAGGATCATAATCGAAACAAAAAAAACCCTTTAGAAAGATTCTAAATATTTTCAACATTAACATAGTAAGGACTCCAGAGTTGGCCTACCCAGGTACGCAACATAGTATCAGTGGGAATCCTACCCAAAAAATAACCCACTAAAGTATGTGACTCAAACCACTAACATGTTAAACGAAACTCTTCAACATGAATAAAAACTTGAGGAATAGAAGCATTACCTCATGCTCCACCTTTGAAAGGAATTTGAGGGGATGATTCCTGGGTACAATTGACAACCCCAACAATTTCATAAATAGATGAAGTGTCCAGATGGGAAATGTCCATATTTAAAATTACACGATACCATCATCGATGATAATGACGTAAATGCGAATCGGGTCAAGATGAGGGTATCCAACAACAATCCAAATGGATTAAAGCAGTATACCACAGACAATAGGGGAAAAATCCTAGCTCTTATTAATACATGCATGAATAACCTTCGTACTTGTGAAAATATAATTACTTTTACAATTTATACAATAATATAAACGAGCTCATACAAACAATACCCTCTGAACTCAAAATAAAATTACATATGCATATCCAAATCTTTAATATTAAAATAATAGATGAATTTGTATATAATAGTACTTGTAAAAATGAATTAGTTGACGAAAATAATGCCCTCTCAACTCAAAATAAAATTCGAAACTAACTTGCATATGTAAATCCTTAATATTCTTGAGGTGAATGTATAATGCACTTTCAATTGGAACAAAATTACAATGCAAAATAATCACAATACAATTTATGCATTTCTTTAAGTCGATCAATTAATGATCTAGTGAGTGATTATATTTATATAATAATTGTTTAAAAAATTTAAGTTGATCAATTATATTTATTATTTAACCATTTTAAAAATTGATCAATTTTTTTTTTTTAATTTTATTTTAAAAAATATTTACCCTAAAACATTTGAGTGCTTGTCATAACTTTTAATACCTTTATAGGATACCTCTTGACATAATTATGATTAAAGATAACTATCATACTATTTAATGATAAATATCATTAAGCCACATTACATCATATAATCTTCTTTATTTTTTACATTTCATCAATTTTGTTCTTCAAAGATAGATGTATAACACGTACACCTCATCCTTTTACTAAATATATTTTTCTTTTAAAAAGCAAATCAAACAAATCTTTTTAACAAAAATATTATTCTTTAAAAAAACAAACCAAATAAATCCACATCATAAAAGTAAAAAAGTTAAATTACAAACTATAGAAGAATGTGAACGTTTTCATAATTTTATATAATATCACATTACATTTTTTTTACATAATGAAGACCTTATATTTACATTTATAGATAAATAATCTATTATTATATTTTTCAAATTTCTATAATCAATGAATTATTATTTGCATTTCTTATTTCATTTTATTATATGTGATAAAATATCTATTGTTCTAAGCATATACTTTTAAGTCTATTTTAGGTGAGATTAGGTGAGATTCAAAAAGTAAATTAGACATCACAATTAATCAATTAATCTATCTTAATTTATTTTATTATATATCAAAGTATTTACTTTTTAAAATTATATTACTTTTTAATTATATTTGTATATGTTGATTTAAAATTGTTTGACTTTGATCATGTGTTAATATTGTTGAAAACTATATTTTGATTCTCACTACGAAAATATACATACGATGTAATAATCTACTGCAATCATTCCATATATCGATAGATGTTGATATATTTTAACTTTCATTTACTTCCATAAACAAACTCAAAATTTAATTAAACATTTTAATAATCTATTCAAATAAAATGCTGTAACAGTGTACTCTATTAGACTCCTTTGATCCCGTATATTCTGCTCCAACGCCATTAAACTATTGCACAAAACCCAGAAACAGCAGAAGCAGAAGCCCCACTCACCAACTAAACAAAACACAAAAGACTGCAGACCAGAACGCTTTCACATTTCCTTGAATTCCATCTTCAGTTTCTGCACAGAAAGAAACAAAAATGGGAGCCATCAGTACAGCCATCTTTAATTCCCCCTTTCACAGAAGTCTGAATTTGAATACATACTCTCAATCTTCGTCCTCAAATTTTGCAGTCAAGCTGAATTGCCGTGAAGAATGCCGGAGATCCATGATGTGTGCGCAGGGACAGGGGTATAGGAGCGTATTATGCTGCAGCGATTTGGGCAAAGCGGGCGTTCCAATGGCGTCGCCCCCCATGGCAAACGAGATCTCCGTGCCTGAAAACGGAATCCCCTCGCAAGTTCCATCTTCTTCGCCTTCTCCGTCTTCCGCCATTGATTTTCTCACTCTTTGCCAGCTGCTCAAGGTAGCGGATTCCGGCTGTGGTTTCATTCGTTTGGTTTTGTAGAGGGTTTGGGGGTTAGATGGTTGCGTGATCGAATCCCGTTGTGTCAAGTAGTTGATTCTTTTTGCTTTTATTTGCCTTAATTTTGACATTTTGTCTAATATTTATGTTTTACGTATAGGAATTTATTCTCGTTGAATCCTCGGATCAATTTGGTTGTTTTCTGCACCCTTTTTCGTAAATTTGTCAAAATCTATAACTCTTTTAATGAACATTTTGCTTCAAAGGTTATATGATATTGAAGGATGGGCCACAGGTTCCAAAAGTTGACGTAGAAAACTGTTTTTGTGAAATTTAGATTGCCTTGGTTTTTTATCGGGTTGCTTGGAATGTCTATTTTATGGTAAATATTGACTGGGGTGGAATAACTTGATTTGCATGTTTGGGAATTTTCGGGGAAGAAGGCGGTAGATTCTAATCATGTGACGATATAAAAAATCCTACGACTTCTTTAGCCTCTCTCTTTTTGAATTTATGTACGTACTAGAGATGAAATGGGGGAAGACATGTGATGAGCCCCTGCATATTTGTCAACGTTGTTCATATGAACTGAAAAAAACAGAATGCATTTTTTTCTTATATTGATTTTTGACACGGCATTTTTGAGTTGTTTGTGCGAATAACTTTTATATTGATTTAGTTAATGCTTCAAGAATATCATCTAGAAATTGGGGAGAAATGATGAAAATAAATATAAGGGAAGGGAATCAATTGTACTATTGCCTATAAGCAACCAAATTGGGTGAGTGGAACTCAAGAGTAACCAAGTACAGCAGCATTTGGATGTAAAAACAAAAACAAAAACAATAAGTTGTCCTAAAGTGTAAATAATGAAAGCTTAATACTGCATGGCTGTAGTTGGAAGGGACAAATCCTAAACATGTTAGAAACGTCAAATAAACAGAACTATGTAATGATGATATGGATCAACGTCTTGTGGTTGGTAGCAAAAGAAGACAGAGGGCTCTTTATTCATCTCACTGCCAGAGTGTTGCAAACTCTGCATAAATGTCTGTTGGCTCTTATGAGAAAGTAGGTGCAACAGGGGTGCTCAAAATCAGTTCTCCACTTTAGCATTAACATCAAAGATTCCCTATGAAGCTTAGAACACAAGAAAATTGAACATGCGGCATCTAAGATGTTTGGATCTCCAGCAGATGCACATGTACATGATAAGGAGAGGTGGATAGTAGATGAAAGAAGTGTGTTAAGTAGTGGAAGTTAAGCAGGGATGTTTCATTTCATGAGAACACCATATTAGTTAAGCAAGTGGAAGATCTGAATGCAGACATGGTGTTGAAAAACAAGTTCTGTGTTTGATGCAAAGGTTGATATTGTTGATGCTTGCTCATCTAGTAACTCTAAGATTGATTTTGGCACATAAGGTACAAGTGGAGAACCTACGGATCAAAGACATGGTTAAGATGGAGAGGCATTAACTGCACTTATGGACCACGAGGAGGTGGAGGATGGTGATCCTGAACAAACATTATGAAGTCAATCAGATAGGATTCAAAGACCGCTGTGGTGGCTTAATGATTGTTTTTTGTGGTCGAGCAGTGTTTTAAAACCTTTTTTCTTTCCAAGAAACACTTTAGACCGATAATGCTTTGCATTGGAAGACTTGTGGATCAAGAGGTGGATCAGGAGGAGGAGTCTCTTATGAAAAAAAGAAATTTGGAAGTCTGTAAAATTGCTTTGCCAAAAGAAGGCAATTGGTTACTAATGGGTTTTCAAACCGAAATATAAGTTGGATGGTTCAATTGATCAGTTTAAAGCATGATTGGCAGCAAGGGATACACTTAAGCTGAAGGATATGATTGACAAGAAACCTTTTTCTGGTGCTGCAAGCGTTTGCTGATCCTATATCTGTATGCATATTTTCTTGACGTAGACAGTATGTTTGTCAATCAAGAGTCGGAAGAGAAAATTTACATGCAGCAACTGGAAAGATATTTGAAACCTGGAAAAGAGCATTTGATTTAGAAGTTGCAGAAATAATTGCATGGATGGAAGGAATCTTCCAGAGCTTGGTATCATAAGTGTGATAGTCACTTGAGGTCACAAGGCTTTTGAAATTCAGATATAGATCCAAGTGTCCAGATCAAAATTGTCACCGAGGATTTAGACTAAATAATGCAGTTGTCTTATTCACCTTGGTCCTTGACCATGAGAAACGGGGCCAAATTTCAGCTGTTTTTCGGATGACCAATCATAAACATTTGCTAGCTACTTAGTATATACCCATTTTAGCATTGCATGTGGAGAATGCAGTTGTTATGTAAGAATTTAACCATTATAAATGACATTATGGCTATAATGACAGTTTCTTTTAGGTGGGTGATCACATAATTATTACTGTTATCTTCAAGTCCAACAGGAAAAACAAAAGAAAGCATAGGCAAATTAACTTCAACCAGGTGTTATGTGGAAAATACTTGCCAGAGGTTTTGGAATGGTGAATGTATGCTAGGTTTGATACCCATAACTTGGAATATAATTGCCTAAGATGGCTTTGGGTGAATGCAGAAGATGCCATATCTGAATCTTGGTGGGAGCCTGATGTATGCCATGGTGAGTACAAGACCAAATGTTTTAATTCTGTCAGTTAGGTGGGTCAATTAGCAAATAATGAAGAATATGGGTGAAGCAGATGCATTAAAACTTGTTGAACATTGTGGTTCAATTTGGGCAGATCAACATTTCGTTATTGCTTCAAATTAGTATTTATTTGATTTCATGGGCAAGTAAATGACAGCTGATAATCTCTACAAAGATAGAGTATATTTCGGCTTGGTATGCAACAGGTTGAAGAGATTGTTATAAACTATAAAGTGTTGGATGCATGCATAATCATGCTCTGCAACAGTCTGTCCTGCAGTTTAGTTCTGAAAAATCCAAAGTTTCATGCCAGAACAAAGCACATCGAGGTAACATCACTTTTTTCTAGAGGAAGATAAGAGAAAATTGTTGTGATTAAAACTCTTTGAAACTGAAATCACTTGCCAGTGAGAAGTTTGCATTCTATAAGGCTGGCTTTGGGGTGAACTATGGTAATCAAATATCAACACACAGTTTTCGCTAAATGGGGTGTTGTGAATAGTAGCCAAAAAAGTGGAAAGGTTTCTTGCTTATAATTTTTTTTTGTTATTTAGTCTGGCATTTATGGCTTAATGAGAAGAGTATAAGACAAATCAAGAATGCCAGTATGATCAGATTCAGAAGGTTGGATTCATTTTATGGGCATTTCTAGAATATAGAAATAAAAATAGTTATTATTGTCATCCACATTAAAACTTGGAAAATGTTCCCTGTATGCTGTTTTGGTGCATGTGTTCTTTGGTTTCATTCATGCACCTAGCCTTTGTGGGAAGCCTGTGCAGCCTGTTGCTCTTTCTGTTGTTATTTGCAATTAATATTTCTGAAAGTCTCATAAAACCTTTGAATTATTTTGCTGGATTTATTTGTTTTCTGCTTTGTAAAGGCTTCCATTTTTTGACATCTTTTAGCTGATTTGGCAATTATAACAATGCCTTTTACACTTGTATGGGTGATTGAACTGACCTGTGAGATAAAATCCTTCACTAGCTGAACAAGCCATTATAAACTCTATACTTTAGAACAACATTAGATGACATCCGCATCTTAGATGACTGCAAAGTATGGATGGATGAAATAGCTTGTGTAATTATGTCAATTTCTGAAAAATGATTTCTGTCCTCTTAAATGTAGTGGTAGACGTCTTTACCTTATCTATATAAGTGACATGTGAGTTCAGTGCAATATTTAAGTTTGTTCTTTGGCCCTTTTGAAATTTATGCATGGTTAATACAAAAGTTAAAATCCAGGTACATTACCCAATGTAGAGAGATTTTTTTTATATACAAAGGAACCCAACATAGAATATAATTATAAAATAAATGAAAGTGAACAGGCTCAATAACCAAGGGAGTTTTAAATTTATATTTGGACCGTTGACAGAAGAGTCACATGACTGATCAATATTTTGCTTAAACTTGCTGGTCATTCATTCTCTAGCCTGAACACCTTGAGTGCCATGATAAAAACTTGTAATTACTTCTTCAAAATGTGTTGCTTCAGCAATCTTTGGATCATGTTGGTAAAATCATGTGCAAACTTCACAAAATTATGATGCATGAAAAGGTACATAAGTCTAAATTCCTTGTATATATATTTTAATACTGTAATTTTTACATAGGTTTGTTTTTCTTTTTCCAAAGTCTCGCATTGAGCTTTGAACATAAAGATTTCAGGTTAAGAGTCTTGTCACTTTGTGTGACCGTCTCTATAATGAGATCATTCTTGCTTTCTTCTGCCCCTGACTGATATTCGACAGTCCAGTCTTCTCCATTCTTAGTGTTGCTTAAATGCTGGCAAATTTTACGTCCGTGTTGACTCTGAAGAATGCTAAAGCAATTTCTATATATTCTAACTGTTATTGGGTAAATTCTCCCCCTTTGGAGGTCTTATAAATGTTTCTAATGTTTTTCAGACATTAGTATTTTTATTTTATTTTTCAACAAATAATAAAAATACTATAAAAACTTCAAACTTAAATATTTCACACATACAACCTCCGATTTTCGTTCCGTCGAAGGCGTTGGAGAGCTGGAGAAGCATATTTCAACTTGGAGAAAACATCAACACATTTTTGAGACTTTTATATTTCGCAACTCCGAAAGCCATTTCGGATCAATTCTTTGTGACAAATTGGAGAGCTTCTTGAGCCAAAATGACAAGTTTTAAGATGAACCGGAGTGATTGGACTGCTAGGTGGAGATCATGAATTCACCAAACAGACCCTACAATATCTCAAAAACCCACCAAAACAGCTAGGCCCTGTTCCTGCAAGATATTCAATTTCTGAAAGTTGTTGAAGCTGTTGTTTTCAGTTTCCGAGCTTAACATGGCCTCCATTTATCCAGTACATGTATTTCATGAATGGTTTGAGCTATTCTTTTACTTCAAATTTGGTTTTGGATGCTAGCACACAAGGAGGAACTTGATCATCAATTCATCATCAAAGTTAATTCTAACCCCTTTGAAATCCAGGACATGCGTAAATCCCCCTGAAACTTTTGAGTTTTTAAGTACCTTTTGAGAAGGACTTTGTGGCAAGTTTCAAACAAATGCACTAGGTATCACATTCCTTGTTTCAATTTGATACATGCTAGATCCAGAATTGTGTGATTCATTGTTAGATCTTGTGTGCCCTAATTTGTTGGAAATTGTCACATTACACCCTTTTAGTCATATATCATTTAGTCATTTTTCTATTATTATTCGCAGGCAAACTGTTGTGTTTTATTATTGTTCTAATTCATTTTATTTGTCTATATTTTTAGTCAATCTTGTGATAATTTAAATTTATTAATTTTATAGAAAACTAATGGACTGCAGCATTCAAAATAAAACAAACTACTGAAGAAGCAGACGAAATAAAAGCACATCACAAATGCATGCCCATTGCACAAAACACACTCATTTACAAGGAATACTGATCAAGTCATTTTCATATCGTGTAACATTTAAGTCATTACAGCTTGTTAAGTTCAAAACATAATTCAGTCTATCCTATATGCTGGCACAAGATTCACTGGCAAAACATTATATTTGAAACATTTATAAGACCTCCAAAGGGGGAGAATTTACCCAATAACAGTTAGAATATATAGAAATTGCTTTAGCATTCTTCAGAGTCAACACGGACGTAAAATTTGCCAGCATTTAAGCAAC
>Ga0115848_100081_pt1 | contig 24939 bp, 13 predicted proteins | sample InSIn3gowninarea_FD_83862 | JGI IMG/M metagenome (GOLD analysis project Ga0115848, IMG submission 83862) | reverse complement strand
AAAGCTATTTATGAGAAGGAAATGTTGGCAATACTCCATGCACTTAAGAAATGGCGACCCTACCTAATGGGAAGACACTTCAAGGTAAAAACGGATCATGATAGCCTTAAATACTTTTTAGAACAAATATTATCCTCTGAAGAGAAACAAAAGTGGGTCACAAAGATGTTGGGTTATGACTTTGAAATCATCTACAAAAAAGGGAAGCAAAATGTGGTGGAAGATGCACTCTCAAGAAAGGATGAGGATGTGGAAGCATTGTTGTGTGCCATTTCTATTATCCAACCAGATTGGATAAACGAAGCAAGGGAGGAATGGAATAATGATGAAGAAGTGTGGGCACTTATTCGAAAGCTACAACAAGATTCTAGTACGTCTGATACATTTAGCTAGAAAAATGATTCGTTATGGTACAAATATTTCTTATACCTTGTAAGAATTCCCAGCTAAAAAAAAGATTCTTATGGAATTGCACACTTCTCCCTTAAGAGGGCACTTAGGATTTTTAAAAACTTACCACAGGGTTAAGAAGGAATTTTTTTGGGATGGCCTTAAATCAGATATTCAAAAGTTTGTGGCGGAATGTTTGGTTTGCCAACAAAATAAAGTTGAAATGATTAAGACACCGGGTCTATTACAACCTTTATCCATTCCAGGCCAACGTTGGGGGGAGGTTTCAATGGATTTTATCACAGGTTTACCCAAGTCTAAGGGAAAGAGTGTCATCATGGTGGTAGTTGACAGACTTACCAAGTATGCACACTTTTGTGCATTATCACATCCATTTAAATCCAATACAGTTTCTACTGCATTTATGGAAACAATTCAAAAGCTACATGGAAACCCAAAGATTATTGTAAGTGATAGAGATCCCATTTTCATTGGAAATTTTTGGACAGAATTATTTTCTTGTCTTGGTACTCAGTTAGCTCATAGCTCATCTTATCATCCTCAATCTGATGGGAAAACTGAGATAGTAAACAAATGTTTGGAAGTATATATTCGTTGCTTTGTATCTGATAAACATACACAATGGGTCAAATGGTTGCCTCTGGCTGAATGGTGGTATAACATTTCCTTCCATACAGCAACAAAAATGACCCCATTTATGGCACTTTATGGGTATCAACCACCATCCATCACATCATATTTGAGAGAAAATCTTAAGGTTCAGGTAGTGGAACATCACATCGAACATCAACAAGAAGTCCTCCAACTCTTAAAGGATAACCTCGTGTTGGCACAAAATAGAATGAAACAACAGGCAGATCAACATCGCAGTGAAAGAAGTTTTGATGTAGTTGATTGGGTATTCCTACGGCTACAACCATATAAGAAAATGTCCCTCAAGCAAGCTAAGAAGGATAATAAATTATCACCAAAGTATTATGGTCCGTACAAGGTGTTGCAAAAGATTGGTACTATGGCATACAAATTGGAGCTTCCTGCAGCTTCTCAATTGCACCCAATTTTCCATGTTTCATGTTTAAAGAAGGTTATAGGCGACAAGCTCCCAGGTCAAACAATATTGCCAAAACTTGATGAGGAAGGAAAAATTATATTGGAACCGGAAGCAGTCATAGAAACAAGAACTCGATAGCTACGAAATCGATCAATTTCAGAGTATCTTATCAAGTGGAAGAACTTATCCGCTGAAGATTCCACATGGGAGGATGAGAATTTTATGCAGAAGTATCCAGAACTACTCAAGCGTTGAGGACAACACTTTTTTGAAGGCAAGGGGCATATTGGGTCCCTATAATACTAGTTATTACCCCATTACTATTGTAGTTATACCCCTTATTTATATTGTTGTGCCCCTATTGCCCCCATATTGTTATTAATGTGCCCCATAGAATCCCTCTATTGTTATTTTTGTGGCTTTGTATTATTATTCTTAGGTCGGCTAGATTATATTGTGACTCCTTAGACTCCTATATATAGAAAGGAGGTTTTGTCATTTGAATCATCGAAGAATTGTTCATTTATGTAATGTAAAGGAGGTTTCCCCCTCGAAGAGGATGAATTCTAAGGCGTTGATCTATCTTTTCTATCTTTTCTTGAGCTGGTTTCATAACATTGTCTCACATGAGTACATGTGCATTGTAATGTTGAGACATGTCAAGTGTAAGTCAAGTGTCAATGGTTGGATGTAATAGTCATAGAGTAGGTGAAGAGTCATGAGGGTAGTTGAACTATCACAAAGGGGAATGTCAAGGTTCATCCCACCCTTTGCTATAAATAGTCCCTCATAACTCATTTTAAGGGATTTTGGACAGCCAAGCTTCTACTAAGACTATTTTGAAGAAGGCTTGGATAGTATTGTAATGTACCTTGGCTTCTCCACTGCACAGAGCTAGTACATCTATTTGGAGGAGCAAGCGGATGTGGTTGTAACATTCCACTATTGGGGCTAGCAAGTTTAGATGGATGTATTGTATGATTGTGACTTACACTTCTTTATATAATAAGAGCCAACACATTTTCATGCATATGTTGTTATTTTAGTTGGTCTGCTCTAGTTTCTTTAATGATATGTGTTTTTTAACTAATGTACTTGTGTATGAACTTATTCACATGAAATTATATGAATCTTGTTGTTAATGTGTTGCATATGATGTTAATGCTATCACTGTCCATGTCGACTGCTCTGCCGGACATCAGACAGACATTTCAATTGAACCTTGCTATAAAAACCATCACACTTGTCTCACACTGATCCGTGAGTGTTGTACGTGTTATCTTACCTTATATGATGTGATTGCCACATCTGAGTGGACTGCTCTGCTGGAAGTTGTGCATGTCCTTTGTGTTGTGTATTCATAGCCGAGTTGGGACTGATCCCTTTCAACCTGGAACTCACCTTCACCTCTTTCCCCCTTCGAAGTGTTGGAAGCTCTCGTACACCTTCCTTGACTCATTACATCAATCACACCCTTGTTGCTGATAGAGTTATTCTACTTGCCTCTGTGTGACACCGCGGTCAAGGCATTAACTTACGACCCACTGTTGGGACTCCTACACCAAATGGTCTGAGGTCTAATTGGGAATTCTTATCTGGGAAATCACCTTGACATGTTGGTGGGTCCATCACCGTCAACGTTTCTGACACTAGGAGGGCCAAATGACTAGATGTGTCCTCTCATCCAGTTTTGAACCTTTGCATATCTTTCATGGATTCTTGCACTCTTCTTCCCCTGAGATGTTTTTCAAATCATGAATATGTCTCCATCTCGAGGAAGCTTTTCGATCTCTTGTCCAGTCACACGTATGATGGTGGAGGTGAAGTGGCTTGACCTGAGCACTTATATAACTTTATTTTCATGATTTATGAGTAAGATGAGTTTACTGACAAACATGCCAGTTTGTTGCTTGCATACACACTTCGTGAATCTCCATTTCATTGGGTGCTCAACCTACCAGAAGATACCGTGCACTCATGTGAGCACTTCTATGATATTATTGAAGACACTTTCTATCATTTTGATCCAGACCATCTTGACCAAAATCTATTACAACAACGGAGGGCTCCACATGAATCCGTTATTGATTTTTGGAAGTGCTCCCATGACTTGCAGTTTCAAGCTCCAAAGAGCCAGATGAAATTTTCTTATATTTGGGACTGGTTCGAGTATTGTCTTAAGAAATCTGCCCATCCCAAGAGAAAGTTTGAGATCAAGCCTCGCTCAACCTTCTTGACTGATAGAGTTGTGCAATCTCATGTTGGGGTGGGCACTGTCTCAACTGACTGTCCACCTCCCTCTCATTCAACAACTCCACCATTGCCCAGTGATGCTGAGGATCATGTTTGTACACTTGTTCAACTTTCACACTCTCCCAACATCACTCCACTCAATTGTCATGCAGATTTGGTTGTGAGTCCTTCAAGTTCTCATAGGCTTTCTTTTCTATGACATTTGTCTTCGCACCCAGGTGTTCCTCTAGATGATGTTGTCTTGTGTTTGTCCATTCCAGACTCTTCACTTGTTGTGAATGAGGAACAACCCATTGACGAAGTCGGTGTTGCATAACCAACATGTGCTATCATTCATGAAGAGTATGAGTGGGAACTTGAACATTAACACTCGGCGAAGGATGACTCCTTGTTGTCTAAGTCCCCTTTGTTCTTTCCTAACCTCTTTGGTGAACTTGCCATCTGTTATCACAAAACCTAACCCTGATAGGTTTCTGATTAGGAAGACCTTGAGTAGCTGTTTCAAACCAACTTATGGCTAAGGCTTAGCCTCCTCAACTTGAGAAGGCTCTCTCACTAGGTTAAATATTTTATTAAAGTATTATATGGTTAACTCTATAAACAAATGAAGGAGTGTGAATGGTTGAAACATAGTCAATAAACATCCATTGGGCTTATGGAGTCAGAAAATGTTTAGTATGACAACAATATTAGCTTAACATGGAAGTCAGGGCATCAAGAGTTCAATATATCAGTTAACACATAAGAACATGTATGAAATACATCTATAAAAATGTGACCACCTTGAAGTTTTTCACAGAATCTCCAGTGGCCCACCTGTTTGAATGCATGTTCAACTTCTCCGTTCCTCATGAGAACATCTAAGCCTTCAGGCTCAGCTCTAAGACACCGGCCCAATCTATGATTTTTCCTTTCTTCAGACATTTATGTGAGACACCTACAAGGAGACTTGAAAGAGCCGACACTGTCTTAGTTTTGAAACTACCTCACTTGAGCTTGAAATAGAGAACTACTTCGCTTGAGATTTCAAAGAATTCTAGTGAATGCCATCCCTGAGCTTGCTAATTTTCTTCTTATGCATTAAGGAACATGGAAAAGACTAAGACCAACTCACCTTACCTTACCCTTGGAATTTGAAAAGAGTGCGAACAAGACCCCTAATGAATCTAATGATGAGAATGAATGGCTGCATGTGATAAGCAAGGTTCATGGACTGACATATGGTGATGAAACATTAACAGATTTTCATGGATTAGACAGCTAGACAACATCTAGCATGAATCCTTGGTTTTGTAGTGCAACAGTGCAAATTATGGGTTTTGCGCTACGAAATCTCCTAACTACGAATCCCTGATTTTGTAGCGCACACAGTGTATTTTCTGATTTTTGCGCTACGAAAACTCCTAGGTGATTTCGTAGCACATGTCGAATTTAAAATAGCCTTAACACATGACACTTTTGAAATAATGAGGGATCAATGATAGGTAAGACTAGATTGTTGACCTTATTTGATGATGGGAACAAGACCCCACTCTATGATTTAGGCTTCCTAAACAAAACAATAAAAATGACTTGACCAAGACTAACATAAAACTTTGGAACCATACCAGTTATCCAAAATCTTTAAATTTTCTTTTTTAGTGATAACACCATCCATGATTTTGCATGTGTATATTCATCCATGGATGCACCCATTGTTGATCACTCGTTGGACTCACCGGATGTTAGTCCATCATTCGACAATAGAGAGGATTAATTACTTGTTGAAAATCCACTTGATCCTTCATCTGTCTTTTCCAGAAACAAAGACGATGAGTATGTTCTCTTTTCATCTACCCCTCTGTGTGATTCATCAAACCATGACGATGCCAAACAACATCCTGAATTTTATTATCTCGGTTGTTGTGATCTCTTCACCTCATCATCCGATCATGATGTTGATTCACTTGTTGTTAATCCATCTAAGCCACTGGTCTATGAAGATCCATCTGTCAACGAAGTCGAAACCCCACAGACTATCAAGGAACTTTAGCTGGAGTCGATGGTTATGTCAGGCCCTCGCTATCCTGAGGATGGTTTCGCTTCCAATTAGGAAATTTTTCAAACACTCAAGGCTCCTAATCACTCATATGTATGCATTCAAGATCAATCTAACACTTAGATTTTAATTCCTCGACTCGAACTACATGATCCCATTTCTCATGCATTGGAGGATTCTTACATTGCAAGCACTTATGCGCGACCCAAGTTATCTTCGTTTCTTTGTTTGCTTGCATGTCACAGTTAAGAGTGTGCTTATGCTTCAAATTTTCACATAGTGTCACACAACACTAGGATAAGTCTGTGGACTACTCGTCATACACATGCACTCAGTTATGTCCCGTGGGCACTTTGAATCAAGAAGTGTGATTGTATTCATTGTTATATCTTTCTTGCTTGTTGATTCACACAACTGGGTTGCTCACGGACCAAGCCTTCACCAACATGGGTCTACCAATGAGCCGATGGCTACATTGGAAGTATCACTTCACATTATCAGGCCCATGTACAGTTAGTGTAGGAGTAGGAGTAGTGTTTGCTTTCAGTTGTTTTCTTGCATGCTAGTTTGCTTGCATGATTTGTTTGCTTGTTTGTTTGCTTTCTTATTTGATTAATTGCTTCCATTTTGTTTTTTTCTTTTGCTCTTGCTTTGCTTTGTTGATTGTTATTTCTTTCGCTTGTTTCGTTCATAGGTTAGTTTTGCATGAAACCATGTATAACTCTTTAAGCGAGCTGGGTAAAGTACAAGAGGGATTGTACAACTATCACTACTTGGTTATCTGTCATCTTGCCTCTATATGATGAGCTTGTTACTTTTAGTCCATGATACATTGAAGGAAAATACGCACTATTAGAAGTGAACCTTGGTATAAACACAACACTTGCATGCTAACTAGTGTCACCTTCTCTAGTCGATTATTTTTGGGTTAACCCTTGTCAGCTCAGTCAAGTAGAGTAAGGTAAGGGGGAAAACCTTAATAAGCACGTCAAAGATATAATAAACTACTTCTCTATTGGAACAACCTCTTCTGCTCTCAATAAGTCGGGATCCCTCTTCCGCCTCTGAAATGAATAAGTGTTATGCACAGTGAAAAATAGAAAAAGATGAAAAGTCAAAAATTCAAAATGAAAAATGAATAAGGCAAAAGAAGAGAAAGGCTTCCTGCACTGGGAGGTGATGCAAATAACTCCGTCGGGGTACTGACCAAGCTCGCTCGAAGCGGAGCCATGCTTGTTTTCCTATGTGACTCCACCGGGGTACTATACAGGCCTGCTGGTAGTGGAGCACCACCAGAGATGAAACTAAGACTCTAATGATAATGGCGCTTGTGCACCTATATACCCCTCAAACCCAATCAAAACAACTATGTTTCCTTGGCTTGGAATGTGTGTCAATCGACCAAGGGCTTGGAAGATGCTACATCTTACAATCAAGTTAGTGTGAAACCAAGATGAGCTGAAATTGAACAATACTTCTAGAGGTGTTAGACTTGCTTTTCACGAACAAGGTCCATTTAGAGAGCTGGAGTTCTACCAATGTGTCACCAAGTGTTGTACCGGCTACAACCACACTCCAAAATTTTTCCTTAGCCTATTTTGGAGCCTCCCTACCAACCTTACACAACAATTTGTCTTGCTTCGTCAAGTATTCAAGCTTCAGTGTTTTCCTCACACAAAGGCAACCTGTAGATCAAAATTGATCCATTCCCCTCACAGGCTGCTCACCCGGACTTGGTCCAGCTACAGGCTGAGTAGCTTCCCCTTGAAAATTGCACATTTATGGAGGGCAAGCAATCTTCCCTCCAAGAATTGTGCAATCCTCTCTGATAGCTTGCTAGGCTCCAGGATTGCACAATCCTGCCAGCCAACCCTCCTAGTAGGATCTGTGCAAATTTTCCTAGCAACAAGCTATTCAGCCTAGAATTTATGCAAATCTGGGTAGCAATCAGTTGCTCTGGCAAGAAATTGTGCAAATCTCATGGGTGGCTAGCCCAGCTCCTAGCCATAAATGCGAATTTTTCTCCAACAGTCGAGCAGTCTCTTGCATGTGCAGCTGAGTTGACCGATTCCCTCCGAGAATGAGCGAAACAGACTTGCATGCATGGGCTACTTCTCCTAAGGCAGCATGCAAATACATCCCTTGTTTTAGGGATCTATGCTTAGCATTTGGAGGTTACATGCAAGGATCAATTCTGAAACCTCCCACCAAGTGTCGCTTCCCTTAGATTTGTGGCATGCGCGTCACAACATCGATGTTATAAAAAATCATCAACCAGACATTGCAGAGCTCATTCCTCACATTAACCTTCAAACTCTGACATCCCACATCACATCTAGGAGTAGTCATCATGTTCAACTTAGCTGTTTTGGGGTTAGCCCACTTCTCATGCCTTGTGCTACATTTCTGTTGCTTTTTGTGTTTTCGCTTGTGGGAGTACTATTTTCTTGATTTCTTTGAACCCTTGCTGCCATTTGGATATATAATAGTGCGTCCTAGCTGTGTTTCAGTTTTCATTGTTATCTCACCATTGTTGCATGCATGAAACTATTTTTCACAGACGTTCACCCAATGGACAAACTGTCTCACCCACAGGCATGTTGATTTGTTTGATGAATATTTAATTCATGTTTTGTATGAACTCTCAATCATTTCTTCTATAACTTAATGTTTCCATGCATTCACTGACTTACTTGTTTTCAGTTTCCTGTCAGCGAGTCAGGCCAAGGTTGGCCCGGTCTCTGCCCTTCACCAAGGTTGCATTACGCAATGTGGGAAAGGAAGGCTCACCTTCCTCTCCAGGTTTGTGCATCCCTACATAGCAATAGACTCCAGGGCTTTTTTGCGTATTTCTGGAGGACAGTGGCTACTTGGCCCAAGAAATTGTGCAAATATGTCCCTGGGAAAGTAGTCCTTCCTAGCTAGAAATACCCGTTGCGCAATCCCATTATTTAGCAGCCAGTCTGGACTGTGCATTGCACAGTTCCAGTAGTTAGTCAATCTCCTAACATCCTAGATTGTGCCTTGTGTAGCCTTGGCAGTCGGTCTCCTGAACTCCCGGCTGAAATTGCGCAACCTTCATGATCATTCACCCGGGTATGTTGCAAGTTAGTTCTCATGTTCATTTTGGTTTTCGATTGATAGATTTCTTGCCATGAGTGTTGCCATGTCTCTAGATATTGCATGTGTTCATTTGCCTCTTATCAGTACAGGTACAATGGTTTCCAAGAGAGCAAAGACGAAGACACCATTTAGAGCACACTTGGTGATGTAGTTGATCAAGTGTCTATGGACTTTCCTACCCATGAAGACATCAAGTTGTTCGTAGACAAGGACTTTAAGATATGACAGCAAAAACATCACAGTGAGAAGCATCATGAACAATAGCTGAAGACAACATACCAAATGCAACGAATGCAAGAGGAGGGTTGTTGAAAACATGGAGGTGGAACAAGGTTGCAAGCTCAAGTATATCCATTGATGATGAAAGCAACTTTGGAGACTCTGTCTATGAGGTGACAGTGTGACATGAAGATTGTGTGAAGACAAAGAATGGAACAAGGAAGGAGTTGGATGTGTTGAAGTAGCAACTCAAGGAAGAACATGAAGCTGCATAGATAGACGAATGAGTTACAGCAAGAACAAGAACAACAGTGGGTGCAACATGCACTCATGGATGAAATTGCACCCATACAAGTTAAGGGTCCATCTCGAAAGCTGACATAGAGCAGACATGGTGAGCAATGTTGTTGATCACATGTAAGGGATTCGACAACATGCATGCCATTGAGAACACACATGAAATCCAACCCATTCAACACACTCACCAAGGTGAAGATAAGAAGCAAGTTAAACTAGAGATGAACATGTACTTCAGCAAGTTGATGCGCATGACCACCAGTACACACTTAAAGATCAGCACAAACACCATGCATTAGTGTGTTTCCGATGCAGCCACACCCAAGAAGACCATGTGCATGTTAGCAGACGAGTTGGATGAAGGGGTCGAACCAATGCACCGATTGCAACAGAGGCAAGAGTTCGCTTCAATAAGATGTCAACATGAAGTGCATACACACCATCATGGACAACCAAGCTTGGCATCATCTCACCACCTTCACCATCACAAGAATGTCAAAGAGTTGGTCTCATCACAACGGACCGAGTGTCAGTGATGTCTTGCAAGGCTTTCTCAAGCCATGTTGTCTCGCGTGAGTACATGTGCATTGTAATGTTGAGTCATGTCAAGTGTAAGTCAAGTGTCAATGGTTGGATGTAACAATCATAGAGTATGTGAAGAGTCATGAAGGTAGTTGAACTGTCACAAAGGGGAATGTCAAGGGTCACCCCACCCTTTGCTATAAATAGTCCCTCATAACTCATTGTAAGGGCTTTTGGTCAGCCAAGCTTCTACCAAGACTATTTTGAAGAAGGCTTGGACAGTATTGTAACGCGTCTTGGCTTCTCCACTGCACGGAGCTAGTACATCTCTTTGGAGGAGCAGGCAGATGTGGCTGTAACATTCCACTGTTTGGGCTAGAAGGTTTACATGGATGTACTATATGATTGTGACTTACACTTATTTATATAATAAGAACCAACACATTTTCATGCATATGTTTTTATTGTAGTTGGACTGCTTCGGTTGCTTTAATGATATGTCTCCTTTTAACTTACGTATTTGTGTATGAACTAATTCACATGCAATTATATGAATCTTGTTGTTAATGTGTTGCATATGATGTTAATGTTGTCACCATCTGTGTCGACTGCTCTGCCGGACATCAAACATACCTTTCACTTGAACCTTTATATAACAACCATCACACTCATCTCAGACTAATCCATGAGTGTTGTACGTGTTATCTTACCTTGTATGATGTGACTGTCGCATTCGAGTGGACTGCTTCGCCGGAAGCTGTGCATTTCCTTTGTGTTGTGTGTTCGTAGGCGAGTTGGGACTGATCCCTTTCAACCTGGAACTTACCTTCACCTCTTTCCCCCTTCGAAGTGTTGGAAGCTCTCATACACCTTCCTTGACTCACTCCATCATTCACACCCTTGCTGCTGACAGAGTTATTCTACTTGTCTATGCGACATCGCAGTCATGGCATTACCTTACGACCCGCTGCTGGGACTCCTACACCAAACGGTCTGAGGTCTAATTGGGACTTCTTACAGGGGATATCCTCTTAACATGTTTGCAGGTCCAGCACCATCAACAAAATGATCAAGTTATATTCATAAGTCACCAACTAGACCAAAACATTCAAAATTTAAATAAAAGAAAACGCATAAATAATAATGTGCATATGAATAAATAAAATGAAGATGAATCATTTATTAAAAATTGTACCAATTTACATCATGAACTCCTCAAGGATCCAACTTGTACATCAAATGTAGGCAGACTTTTCGCAAGCGTGAGTCCTTTCTCCCAAAGCCTCTCTCATAAATTATTAAATTATGAATCAAGATAGCTCCAAATGGAGAACCAGGGTTTTTTATACATAAATGTTTGATAACGGAAACAAAAATGTTCATATAATTAAAGAAAATAAAAATAATTTCTGGAATGAGTTCCGCAACTCCTTTGTTAACTCTCTTCATATACTTTAATTTAGTTGATTTTCTCAAATCATTCACATTGAAAAGTCTTTAAAATAGTTTCCCTATATTAGAGAGATAAAATGTGAATTAGTTCACTAATGATTAATAAAATTTAGACACAAACTCACCCTTCTTGCTAAATCATTTCACATAGCATTAGAAAACAAATTTAGTTTTTACTTTTGGTGTTTTTTTTTTTAAATAATTATAATGAAGCATTAGGTTAAAAGTATATTAACTGCGTAAATTGACCTTCCAGAACATCCAACGTGAAAACAATTTCAAATTATTAAAGTCTTTGATAAATTTCCTTTCAACGCTCCTCCCACATTAAATTTATACCTGCACATTCTCCATCCAACCATTAGAGATGAAATTTGAGTTTGAAATGAAATCCGAAACATAGATATGTTAAGTTTTCAATTATAAACTCTAAATTTCCATTTTGATATCATATTTAAATAGAGTTTTAAATACAAATAACATATAAAGTTATAGTAATGCATAAACTATATATTGTATTTATATATTATATAAAGTTTCAACTTTAAATAATATATATAGATATATATGAAGTTTTGTAGTTGATATTGTATATATATTATGATCTACATATATTATATAGTTTATATGCTATATATAAAATTTAATATATGTATGCATTAAAATATACTCAAAACCCTTTCTTAAACGTAATTAATATCCATATTGGGTCAAATACATCATAACTGTTGAAGCCTTTGTATAAATATTGGGTTTGAAAATAACAATTACTTATCTCTCCTAACTTGATCCGACATGCATGAGCCAAACCTCTTCTTATGCATAATGTTTCGATCATTAATCATTCATTCAAGGTGGAAATAATTGGGCTTTAGTATGAGTGGGAAAAATTTATAAGGAGCTCATGATAGTGCTAGACTTGCCAACATTCAGGATATCTCCCTAATATGAAGTCTCAATTAGACCTCACACCGTTTGGTGTAGGGGTCCCATCCAGAATATGACCTGGTTGTCGATGCAGTGGGTTTTAAGGATGTGATTTCACTGCAATAACACATATAGTGGTGTATGGTGAAATTGGTGAGAACAAGTGTGTGACTCTGTGGAAAGTCAAGTGTAATGCATGAAGGTTCTAACACACAAAGGGAAAATGAGTGGGTCCCTTAGAATCCTGTAATAGTACGCAACTTGGAAGGAACACACGAGCATAAAGACATCACAAGCTAATCTACGAAATAGTTCACAAGTTAACAATGATGGAATTATACAACAACACACATTCAACAAGATTCATACCAATGTAAATAAAATAGTTCATAAGCATAAGCGTAAGTTAAATAAAATACATTGCAAACATAAAAATAATAGTCCTAATATATTCACAACATATTCATGAAAGTGTGCCAACTTTGAGCTTTTATTAAGTGAAAGTTTCAATCATATGTATACCATTGATGAACAACTAGCCCCAATAGTGGAACACTAATTTAACTTCTTCTCCTCCAAATAAAGATACTCCCTCTATGCTATGAAGAAGATAAGGCTCTCACAAACTCCCAAGCTCCTGATTCTAAGCCTAAGCCTAGCCAAAATATTGGCTCCTCAAAATCCATTTACATGAGTTATGAGGGTCTATTTATAACAAAAAGGGTGACTATTCACTTCCCCTTGTGACTCTTGAACTTCCCTTATGAATCTTGAACTACTTTACAAGATAACTCTTTACATTCATTACATCATGACTCTTCACATTCCAATATAGACACTTGGAATTCCACTTACAAATTAAATACAAAAGAATATTATAATACACTCATACCCATATAAGACAAAATTGGCTAGAGCCAACTCAACAACCTAATAAGACAAAAAATTTAAGCTTGTATTTGTGGAAACTCTAGCTCAACAACTTCCACTTGATGCTTCTTGCTTATGTAATGGTTCCAAGCTTTGTACTGCACAATGACATCCCCAAACTATCGATGGTGTTAGGATAGAATCATACTCTAACCTCCATGGCATCCGGGTACACAGATTTGGAACCGGTTTGTGTTTCCTTCTTGAGCAGGAGTAACGTCGTGTTGATTTGGATAGGGACACCAATGTACTTATACATATTCTGTCTCTTTATTTCAAGATATTCCTTGACGGTTACCTGTCTCAATTGTTCCAAGTATTCTTTAATCTCCTGCCTAACCTGATTCATACGCTTGATCCCTGTGAGTGAGCTAACTGATGGGATCCTATGTGATTTCACTAAGAAGTCCAGGCTGTTTCACAATAATGCATATGAGTCCTAAGTGTTGGCAATGAACAAAGTGAGAGGTTTGTTATTCTAGATGAGCATTCGACTATTTTCTTTCTCCAACTCCACCTCTTTCATTGTCTTCTTTCACAATTCAAGTGGTGCCCCTTTGTATTGAATTGAATATTCATGCATGGAAACAATAACTGATTAAATAGCCTTAAGATTTTTGACATAATATTTACACTTCTACTGTAACCCATGCAAGTGGAAAACTACCTTATGCACGGTATCAAGCTCCTCATAAAGAATTTACATGGCCTCTCCCTGTGTTGATACTTCACTAAGTGTCACTACCTTCATTTCTTCTAGATAGACTTGTGTGGGAGCTGTGTTCTATAACTCTACTCAGAGCTATTCAATCCCTTTCCTAACATCCTGCAAGTTCTTTTCCAACTATTTATTGTCGGCCATCAAATACTCAATGTTTGACTTTGTGTCACCTGCCAAGGACAAGTTGGCTGCGACAATGACTATTGGATTTCTTATGGTGTTTGTCACGATCACCTATTCTCTAATAAATGTAGGAAATGCGAGGTCATTCGAAAAATTATTCTTCCATGCTTGTACAATATTTTTCTAAATCTCATCATAAGTCAGATTGTATGTATGCATAACTAGACCATCATCTAGAGGAACAATTTCCTATTCCTTGCTTGGAGCTTTCTATGCCAGAGAACAGGGAGACTAAATGGTGACCTGCTGTGTACTTGGCATCAGGTCAACATCGTGATTCTGCGCCTCTGGTTCCTCCTGCATGTATTGGATTTTGATAAACTCCTCAATCTCTTGAGAGAGCTCTTTATCCTGCATCTGTTTTCTCTCCTCCTCTAGTTGCTGATTTTTCCCTTGTTCTTCAGCTTGCCTTAAAGTTGTTTCTTATGCTCTTACTTTTCACCTTTCTTCTTCTTCCTGCTTCAACCCTACTTCCTCCAATCTCTTCTACTCTTGTTCTTCCCTTTGCTTCCATTATTCTTCTTGCACCCTTTGTTTCCTCTTCTTCTCTATTGCTATGGAAACTTTAAGTATGATTGGGTCTGTTATCATCTTGTGGCTTCATTCTCCCCTTAGATGGTGCACATCCTTCCTCTTTCCCTTATCACACACTCGGTTGTGCTCTTCCGAAGCTGCTACCTCTCAAGTGATTTCCTGCTGCAGAACAACCTATGAAGCTCCTAAAAAATTGATTGGATTCTGGGACTTGGAGGCATTTTAATAATTCTTCCATGGTTCCTCCTCCGACTAGTGAAAGGTCCCTCTTAGCCACTGGAAATGGATCCTTACAAAATGGTCTCTATAAACATTCCAAGGATCATACAGGTTGAAGTCCACCGAATGCAAAATTTTCTATCGCCTTTCCTTCGGTATCCACGACTTTCAAATTCTTGATCTCGTATAATTCTATTTGCATAGGAAGAGTTGGCCAAGGTGCTTTCTTATTCTTGCAAAAAAATGTTGACAACCCTGTGGAGAGATGATGCGTAACTTCTTGCATCACCAACTGATCATTGGCATGCCTCAGTAAAAGATGTGGAGAATTCTGTCCACCGAACACCCTAAGGAAAGTGCCATTCGATGAGGCAAACCAATCTTTTATCTCAGACACTACATCCACCACCCCACATGACATGCGAGGTGGACCTTCCTTAAAGACCAACTTGTACAACAAAATGAGGAAGTGATCAGTTAACTTCTCCATTACTCCTCTGTGGTTGCACTCTGAAAGTAGCTTGTAATAATTGTACACGACGGGCTCCTATTATGAAACCAGCTCACAAAAAGAAAGAAAATATAGTTGAACGCCTTAGAATTCAACCTCTTCGAGGGGAAAACCACCTTTACATTACACAAATGAACAATTATCCAATGATTCAAATGACAAAATCTCCTTTCTATATATAGGAGTCTAAGGAGTCACAATATAACCCAGCGGACCTAACAATAGTAATATAAAGCCACAAAAATAGCAATAGAGGGATTCTATGGGGCACAGTAATAACCATATGGGGACAATGGGGGCACAACAATATTAATAAGGGATACTACTACAATAGTAATGGGGTAATCACTAGTATTATAGGGACCTAACATGCCCCTCTCCTTCAAAAAAATGTTGTCCTCAATTCTTGAGTAGTTCTGGATGCTTTTGTATAAAATTCTCATCCTCCCATGTGGAATCTTCAGCGGATAAGTTCTTCCACTTGATGAGATACTCCGAAATTGATCGATTTCATAGTTGTCGAGTTGTTGTTTCTGTGACTGCTTCTGGTTCCAATATAATTTTTCCTTCCTCGTCAAGTTCTAGCAATATTGTTTGAACTAGGAGATTGTCACCTATAACCTTCTTTAAACATGAAACATGGAAAACTGGGTGCACTCGAGAAGCTGCAGGAAGCTCCAATTTGTATGCCATAGTACCAATCTCTTGAAACACCTTGTACAGACCATAATACTTTCATGATAATTTATTATCCTTCTTAGCTTGCTTGAGGGACATTTGTTTATATGGTTGTAGCCGTAGGAATACCCAATCACCTACATCAAAACTTCTTTCACTGTGATGCTGATCTACCTGTTGTTTCATTCCATTCTGTGCCAACAGGAGGTTATCCTTTAAAAGTTGGAGGACTTGTTGTTGATGTTCGATGTGATGTTCCACTGCTTGAACCTTAGAATTTTCTCTTAAATATGATGTGATGGATGGTGGCTTATATCCGTAAAGTGCCATAAATGGGGTCATTTTTGTTGTTGTATGGAAGGAAGTGTTATACCACCATTCAGTCAGAGGTAACCATTTGACCCATTGTGTCTGTTTATCAGATATGAAGCAATGAGGATATCCTTCCAAACATTTGTTTACTATCTCAGTTTTCCCATCAGATTGAGGATGATAAGATGAGCTATGAGCTAACTGGGTACCAAGACAAGAAAATAATTCTGTCCAAAAATTTCCAGTGAAAATGGGATCTCTGACACTAACAATAATCTTTGGATTTCCATGTAGCTTTTGAATTGTTTCCATAAATGTAGTAGAAACTGTACTGGCTTTAAATGGATGTGATAATGCACAAAAGTGTGCATACTTGGTAAGTCTGTCAACTACCACTATGATGAAACTCTTTCCCTCAGACTTGGGTAAACCTGTGATAAAATCCATTGAAACCTCCTCCCAACGTTGGCTTGGAATGGATAAAGGTTGTAATAGACCCAGTGTCTTAATTGTTTCAACTTTATTTTGTTGGCAAACCAAGCATTCTGCCACAAACTTCTGAATATCTGCTTTAAGGCCATCCCAAAAAAATTCCTTCTTAACCCTGTGATAAGTTTTTAAAAATCCTGAGTGCCCTCCTAAGGGAGAAGTGTGCAATTCCATAAGAATCTTTTGTTTTAGCTGGGAATTCTTACAGAGGTATAAGCGATCTTTGTACCATAACGAATCATTTTTCCAGCTAAATGTATCAAACGTATTGGAATCTTGTTGTAGCTTTCGAATAAGTTCCCACACTTCTGCATCATTCTTCCATTCCTCCCTTGCCTTGTTTATCCTATCTGGTTGGATAATAGAAATGGCACACAACAATGCTTCCACATACTCATCCTTTCTTGAGAGTGCATCTGCCACCACATTTTGCTTCCCTTTTCTGTAGATGATTTCAAAGCCATAACCCAACATCTTTGTGGCCCACTTTTGTTGCTCTTCAGAGGATAATCTTTGTTCTAAAAGGTATTTAAGGCTATCATGATCTGTTTTTACCTTGAAGTGTCTTCCCATTAGGTAGGGTCGCCATTTCTTAAGTGCATGGAGTATTGCCAACATTTCCTTCTCATAAATGAAACTTTCCCTTGATTGGACGACTTTCAAAAGCAATGGGTCTTTCATCTTGCATTAGAACAACATTAATTCCATTTCATGAAGCATCACATTCCACAATAAATGTTTTTGTGAAGTCCAGTGTAGCTAAGGCTGGTGCTTGGCACATTGCCTCTTTAAAATGTTCAAAGGCCTTTGTTTCTTCTAGAGTCCATGAAAATGCATCTTTCTTCAAAAATGTTGTTAGAGGTGCGGCTATTCTCCAATAATTCTTAACAAATTTGTGATAATACTCTGTAAACCCGAGAAATCCTCGCAAATGCTTTATGGATGTGGGGATTTTCCATTCCTTAATGGCTTTAATTTTGCTAGAGTCTACCTTAACTCCTTCATGAGATACAATATGACCGAAATATTCCACCTCCTGGACTCCAAAGAAACATTTGGATCTTTTTGCAAATAATTGTTTCTCCTCCAATAGTTGTAGCACCTTGTCAACATGTTCAACATGATCCTTCCAAGACTTGCCATAGATTAGTATATCATCAAAAAATACTAATGCAAATTATCTAAGGAATGGTTTGAAAATTAAATTCATCAAACCTTGAAATGTTGAAGGTGCATTGGTAAGGCCAAAAGGAATGACCAAAAATTCATAATGACCCTCATGAGTTCTAAATGTTGTTTTTGGAATGTCTTCAGTCTTCATTCTGATTTGATGATATCCCGAATGAAAATCCAACTTGGTGACGTAAATTTGATCCATGCAATTCATCCAGTAATTCATCAATGACAGGAATGGGGAACTTATCTTTAATAGTGAGCTCGTTGAGCTCCCTATAATCCAGACACATGCGCCATGATTCATCCTTCTTGTGCACCAATACTACTGGAGCAGAGAAAGAAATTTGACTTGGTTGAATTATACCAGCCTCTAACATTTTTGCAACCATACGTTCAATTTCACTTTTTTGGACATAGGTATATCTGTACGGCCTGATGTTCGGAGGAACACTTCCTGGAATCAGATAAATAGCATGATCATGATCACGCATAGGTGGGAGACCTTTGGGAGTCTCAAATACCTTGGAATGATTATCCAGGACTTTTTGGAGATCTGGATAAATAGATGATTCCAATGTGGAAACATCTAGCGAACATAATTGTGCAATTACAACTCTTTGCTCCTTTTTTAGCAGCATTGTCATACCATTAGAGCTGATTATCTTTCCTGGTTTCCCTGCAATACCCCTTAATTCAACTTCCTTTCCTTCTGTAGAAAATCTAATGAAAAGTTCTTGAAAATTAAAAGCTATTGTAGCCAAGGATTGTAGCCATTGGACTCCTAGTACAACATCAGCACCTTCCATTGGAATGGAAAGCATTGGGCTAGTCAATAAATATTCTCCCATGGAGAGCTTGATATTATGGCACTTTCCAAAGCAATTTATTGTTCCTCCATTTGCAATCATTACTTGACACAATGGTGCTGGATATAGGAAGAAATTCAATTCTTTCGCTACCTTACAATGAATAAAATTGTGGGTGCTTCCTGAGTCAATCAAAACTATTACCTTTTTCTTCTTGATTTGTCCTTCTATCTTGATGGTTTGAGGAGTGGTAATTCCTACTAATGCATTACAAGATATGGTTGGATTTATTTTTTCTTCATCTAGGCTTTGTTCCTAGAGTATATCCTCTTCTTTTGACCTTTCTTGCTCCCTTTCTTCTTCCTCTTCACAATCTATGTAGAATAATTTCTTCTCAGCACACTTATGGCATTTAGTATATTTGCTATCACAACTGTAACAAAGCCCTTTTGCTCCCTTTTCTTCCAATTGTTGTGGTGTCAACCTTATAGGTTGTGGAAGACTATGGGCAACAACACTTCCTTCTTTATAGTTGTGAGTGGTATGCTTCCTGGTTGCCATAATTTTGCTTTCCATTTTTCTTGTTAACCTGAATGCCTTCTCTAATGAATCAGGTTCCCAAAGGTGAACATCATGTTGGATATTATCCTTTAAAGACCCTATGAACACATCAATCCTATGCTCCTCTGGAATATCTTTTACCCTTATGTTCAATTTTTGGAACTCCTCAATGTGCTCCATTATTGAAACCTTTTGTTTGAGACTTATCAATTGGCTAAAAAAAGTGTTTCTTTTTATATCCTCATAATTTGCTACCAATTCTTCCATAAAAATTTAGCAAGTGATAAATTGTTTACGAGAGCAAAGCCATTGATACCATACAAACTAATTTGGTTCCAAATATAAAGTTTCCATACGTATCTTTTGTGTGTTTTGCACATTATTGAGATTGAAGAATTTCTCCATATGTAATATCCATGTTGCGGGATCCTTGCCATCAAACTTCCTCATATTTATTTTTGGAATGTGGTGGGTCTTCGATCCAACATTAGTCTATGGAATCATGATTAACATTTCTTTTGTTCTCATCATGAGTTTGCTTTATTATCCTTTCACCATTAGTGACCCTTTCTTGTAGTAACTTCTTCAATTCATCCCTGTCTGTCTTCAATTCTATCTTCAAATCATCCATCTTAGATTTTATGCCTTTCTTTAAACAATCCATCTTAGTTTCTGTTCCTTTTTGTGCAAGTGACACTTGTTGCACTTGGTCTCGTAATTTTGCTATATCATGTTGCATTTCTTCCTCTTCTTCATAAGTCATGCTAGAGCTTTCAGGTTTCTTACTAGGTGTTTACATTTTCTTTCTTTAGGGAATCAATTACTGATAATAATGCTTTACTATGCCCTTTGAATTCTTTCAAACCAAACTGACGCAAAAATCTAAAAAACAAATACACACCTTTTTTGACTTTATATAAGCCTGATATTGAATCTGATGTATCTCTGTAATTTCGGATCATCCAGTTCCGAAATTGCAATCTGTATTAGCCTTCTGCGTCCTCTTTCCAATTCCACAAGTCTAACCCAAATTGGATTCACCAAGGAAGAGATATGTGAAATCTCCCATAGTGACTTTCTTTTAGACTAATTCAGTAGAGCGAGCCTGTACGACGTGCCATGAGTCACTCTTTTAACCTCTGGATATGAAACATGAATAAAAGAAACTATAGTCCGTCCTCTTTCTGTAACTGCTTATGAAATTTCAATATGATCCCCAAAGAGAAAGTTATGACGATTTTCCCTAGGTCACCTGTTTTGAATGTAATTTAGGAGTCTGCAAAAAGACCAACTTCCTTAGATCATATTTCTGCAAATATCACGTGAAAAGATTTGAAATTCGGAGCCAAGGTTCCGTATGATTTCTTCTCAAATGGGTTTTTTTTTTAAATTTTGAAACGTCACAGAAAAAAGTTATAGAGAAAATTCCACGATGACCTGTTTGGAGCAATGAAACCCTAGAATCCAAAGCTCTAATACCAAATGTTATGAAACTAGCTCAAGAAAAGATAGAAAAGATAGAACAACGCCTTAGAATTTAGCCTCATCGAGGGGGAAACCTCCTTTACATTACATAAATGAACAATTATTGGATGATACAAATGACAAAACCTCCTTTCTATATATAGGAGTCTAAGGAGTCACAATATAATCCAGCCGACCTAACAATAATAATATAAAGCCACAAAAATAATAAAAGAGGGATTCTATGGAGCAAAAAAATAACAACATGGGGGTAATAGGGGGACAACAATATAAATAAGGGGTATAACTACAATAGTAATGGGGTAATCACTAATATTATAGGGACCCAACATTATTATAGATGATTTATAGGACATTATTTGCACATTGTTGCACCTTTATATGCACTAACTGGTAACGTTGATTTTCTTTGGATAGAAAAATATGAGCGTGCTTTGAAGGATTTAAAGAAGCTCATATCCACAGCCCTAGTCCTTCGAGGACAATAATGGGATTTACCATTTTAGATATCATCTGATGCCTCAGATACAACCATTGGCGCAATCCTTGGGCAGGAAGAGGATGAAAAACCGTATGCTATCTATTAAATCAACAAAAAATTATCCCCTACTGAATTAAATTACACTGTTACTGAAAAATAATTCCTAGCTATAATACATGTTGTCAATAAGTTTAGACATTATATTACATGATATCCTGTTATCTTGTATACAGATCATTCTGCCATAAAATATTTAGCAAATAAGCCTATCACAAATGCCATAATAACTAGATGGTTGATTTTATTGCAGGAATTCAATATCACAATCAAGGATTGGCCTGGCAAAGAAAACCCTATAGCCGATTTTCTCTCAAGAATGCCAAAGCCAATCGATGTAGCAACAGTTGAAGATCAATTTTCGGACGAACATTTGTTTGTTGTTGCCGTTCAAACACCCTGGTATGCTGATGTTGCCAATTACCTCGCAGTAGGAAAACTACCAAAGCACCTAACCCATAATGAACGCAAATAGATTATTCAGAAGAGTACTCGATTCTCATGGATTGGGGGCTATTTGTTTCACACAAGGGTAGACATGCATATCAGGAGATGTGTTTAGGAAGATGAAATCTTTGACATCCTAAAAGCCTGTCATGATGGACCATGTGGTGGACACTTTGCTGAGTGTAGAACATGACATAAAGTACTATAGACAGGATATTATTGGCCCACGATTTTCAGAGATGCAAAGAAATTTGTCCAAGCCTGTGACAGTTGCCAGCGAGTAGGGCGTCCTGGTTAATCTAAAGAGATGCCTCTGAAACCACAGTTAGTCATTGAACCATTCGAGCGATGGGCTCTTGATTTCATTGGACCCATCAACCCATCATCAAATCAGAAAACATATATCTTTGTGGCAACAGAATATGTCACGAAATGGGTTGAAGCAGAAGCATTGCCAAGAGCCACAGAGGACTCTGTCATATAGTTCATGTTCCATCTATTTGTATGTTATGGCCTTCCAAGGGAAATAATTACAGACGGAGAACCACAATTTGCTGGGAATAGATTAGCTGCAACACTCAACAATTATCACGTCCAGAATAAAATCACTACTCCATACTACCCACAGGAGAATGGACAAGTAGAAAGCAACAATAAGGTAATAGAATCAATCCTAACAAAAACCATTGCATCACATCGGCGTGATTGGGCTGCCAGACTACCTAAAGAACTCTGGGCCTATATAAGAACATGGAGAAGCACCACTGGTTACTCACCTTATCAATTGTTGTTTGGAAAACAACCTATTTCTCCCATAGAATTCGAAATCCAAACATTACGAACAACACAAGAAGTTGGCTTAGATCTAAGCAAGGAAAAGATTAATCGACTACAGCAGATCAATGAGTTGGATGAAATTAGGCTCTCTACACTTCAAAATATAGCACTGATTCAACAGCAGCGAGCTAAGTGGCATGATGGGCTCATTAAAAATAAATTCTTCCATGAGGGAGACTAGGCTCTGTTTTACAACTCTCGATTTCAGGACTTCCCTCGGAAACTCCAGACTCGTTGGTTGGGACCATACGAAATGCAAAAGGTACACGACAATGGAACCGTTACTCTAATCACCATTGATGGTTCTGGATATGCCTTTAAAGTAAATGGCCACTGAGTTCGTCTCTATCGCAAACTTCTCACTCGGGAATCCTTCTGCCAGTAGCTACGCCGAGACACTGGTATGGAGATTTTACGAGAGGAAGAGAAGTCTTCCTCACCTGTAATTCATTAAGGAATTCATTTCTTTTTACAATTTGTACATAAGTTCTTTTCTTTGAGTCATTCTTGCACATATGCTTGAACTAATGTTTTCTTGTAATTTTTGTTCTTCCCTTTTTTTTCAAAAGAACAACATTTCGATTTTTTCCGTTCCTTTTCCAAAAGGATGGAATTTGTGTGTTTCCGTTGTTCCTTTCCTAAGAGAACAACATTCTCAATTTTCTACTGTTCCTTTTCAAAAGAAACAAAATTCTTGATTTTCTTCTATCCCTTTTTCAAAAGGAATGACATTTGCTTGTTCTGTTGTTCCTTTTCTAAAGGAACAACATTTCGATTTTTGCTGTTCCTTTTTCAAAAGGAACGGCACTGTTGTGTGTTTGCTGTCCATTTTCCAAAGGAACAACATATTTTTGATTTCTGTTGTTCCTTTTCCAAAGGAACAAAATTTTTTCATCTTTTGTTGTTCATTTTTCAAAGGAACAACATTTTTGGTGGCTTCTGTTCCTTTTTCAAAAGGAACGACATTTCGAGTGTTTTGCTGTCCTTTTCCAAGAGAATACAATTTTTTTTTGTTGTTCCTTTTTCAAAGGAATGGCATTGGTGTGTTCTTCTGTTCCTTTTTCAAAAGGAACGACATTTGCACTTTTGATATCTATGCTCCTTTGTTGTTCCTCTTTCCAAAAGGAACACCACTAGCATAATTTTTCTCTCCTTGTGAAACAACTCATTCCTTTTGCTGATCTAAATTGAGGATGCTTCTTGCTCCTATTCTTTCAAAGTCTTTAAGATACAATTATGCACTTATGCAATGAACACAAAATCACAACATACTGAAATCTGCAAATTGTAAATAACTATCTTTATAAGGCTCTGTATTGGTAAGAGGACAAAAGGAAGGACACACTTATTCATCATCTTTTGTTGTCATTGTGTTACTAATTTTGCCTTGATTGGTTATCTTTATCATGACAATCCCTTTAATCTTGTTTGATTATTGTTTAGGAATAAGAGCAAAGGGTTTATATCTTCCTATTGAGATGATAAGACTTCTTCCACCATTCCTACTCTTAAGGAGTGTTGAACACCCTTTGTGTATAAATAAGGAAAAGTACTTTATGGAAAAGAAAAAAGTAAACATGAATTATAAGTTGTCAAATGTAGGATAGGAGGTCTCAACAAGAGCCAGCCTACCATGATCATGATGATGGAAGTGAAGTGGCATTCCCACTATGGCCACCACACCAGGGATATGGTCCAAAAGGTATCTCAGATAAACAAACCTTGGAACAGGAGGTCTCATCATGAGCCGGCCTGCCCACTTTTTTCTCCTTCCTCGTGAATGGCATTATGTCTAACTGGTTACCAAGCTAGCATAATGGCCTACACTACGACATTACACTCCTTAATATACACATAAAGGATCATGGTTCCAGGGGTGAAATAAAAAACTCTGCCAAGGTTATGGACACCTGTCAGCAGCAAAGCACTGTTAATGGTATTGAAGTCACATTGGTTACAACAATAGGTAAGATATTAATACTCTTTTGTTTCCTATACCCTAGGAACCAATCATATATTATTTCCTGACTTATATATCGTATGAATATTTATTACCACCAATCATGGCAAAGTAAGTGACAATGACCACTTGAGATTTGGAAAGTATGACAGACGTCATATCCCCCCAGCCTCGCATCATATCACAGTAGCCTCTTACGTAATACGCGATCCAACTTTACGCCTCGATTTCGATAATTTGTTTTTTTTCTAAACATGGC
>Ga0115848_100079_pt1 | contig 25056 bp, 16 predicted proteins | sample InSIn3gowninarea_FD_83862 | JGI IMG/M metagenome (GOLD analysis project Ga0115848, IMG submission 83862) | reverse complement strand
TAAGGGCACAATAATAACAATAGTGGGCTTCTATGGGGTGCAATAGTAACAATATGGGCATTACATGGGTACATCAATATAATAAGTGGGTTCTACTAATAAAATAAGGGGTTATACTAATAGTAATCGGGTAATCACTAGTATTATAGGGACCCAACATTGACTGGCTTTTCTTTGCTAGTAATCATGTATTTCATCTCTTGTTCTCGATACACTTTCCTCATCTGGCCAAAAACCAGAATCGTAGCATATGAAAAATCAAGCTGAAGTGTACCTTTGAGCTTGGCTCCCCATGACCTCGAAAGCAGCATGCCAAATCGTGGAGGGATATCCGCCACCACCACGTCCATCAAAACATTCTTTGCTGGAATTTGATCTAGACTCACAACCAAGTCTTTAATCAAACCAATGCATCTAACCCGGCTGGAATCAAACGAATACAAATCATGATACTTTCAAGTGATATCAAGTCCCAAATTCTCCATAATCGCTTTGGGCATCAAGTTATGTGACGCTCCCGAATCAAACATGGCATTGTGAAGGACATAATCATGTATTCTCAAGCTGATATAGAATGGAGGAACATCACTCTCGGGAGACTCACCATTTAGAGCAAGCCCAAAGATCAACTCCAGCTGATCATCTTTGGGTACACTTGATGGCTGATCCATCTTGCTTGCTAGAACTGATTGAGTTGATGAAGGATCACTGATTTCCTTGCCTTTTTTCTGCGGGACAGCAGCACCGTTTTTCACCAAAGCTTTTGCTCTCTTTTGAATCGGATTAATGGGAATTGTCCGATTTCTCAATTGCCTTTGCTGACCTTGTTGAGCTGATAAAGCATGTAAGTACCCCCTTTGATACTCTTCGGATTCTTCTTGAAGTACGACATCATTCGACAAAATGTAATGCTCATCTTGAGGTGTATATGCATTACCTATCAGCTCTTCCTCCTCCGTGATGTATGTGGGCAGATCATCGGGAGTGAAGAAGTGATTTTCTTCGCCAACATTCTCACCTTCATCCTCTGATTCTTGAGTGACATAATTTTGTTGAAATGGAGGTTTAATTGGCTGTTGCACGGCTGCTTCTTGTGCTCTTACATCCCACTATTTGATTCTATATTGGGGCTGTTGTTGACCTCTGAAATTTGCGTTACGAATTTGAGGTTCCGGCTTGCCGAGATTTAGATTATCAAGTGCCCTTTTCATCTCCTCCATTTGACGAAGAACCTGATTTGAAGTAGATGCCTCTTCCTTGATTGTGACTCTCTTCTCTACCTTCATTCTTGCCCTCTTGTCATTCAAATTTGCCTCCACGCTGACTGCAATTTTCTGCATATCCTCCAAGGTAGGAGGATCTCGGTCCCTCAGTGAGTAGGCCATTTCCGGATCAAAGCCATCCGGGAACTTAAGAAAGGTGGACTTTCTTGATGGCTTTAAATCGTCTGGAATTGCATTATAGACTGAATTAAATCTGATTATGTAATCTTGTACCGATTCACCCGGATTACGCTTGAGGTTGTTGTATTCGGCATTAGTTTGAAGCGGATCCTTTCTTATTTCCCAACGATCTACAAACTGTTTCTGAAGGTCATCCAAGGTAGGAATACTCCTGGCTGTCAACCCTCTGAACCACTTTCTAACTTCCCCATCAAATATTTGTGCAAACAAACGCATAGTTACATCCTCTTCATCTATCTCATATAGATCAAAGAAAGTCATCATTTTGTCAAAAAAATAAAAAAAAACTACACACCTTTTTTCACTTTGCAGAAGCCTGATATTGAATCTGATGTATCTCTGTAATTTCGGATCATCTAGTTCTGAAATTCCAACCTGTAGTAACCTTCTGCATCCTCTTTCCAATGCCGCAAGTCTGATCCAAATTGGATTCTCCAAGAAAGAGTTATGCACAATATCCCACAGTGACTTTCTTTTAGACTAATTCAGTAGGGAGAACTTGTACGACATGCCACGAGTCACTGTTTCAACCTTTGGATCTGAAAATCGCGCACAAGAAACTAAAGTCCGTCCCCTTTCTGTACCTTCTTACGAAATTTCAATCTGATCCCCAGAGAGAAAGTTATGACGATTTTCCCCAGGTCACCTGTTTGGAATGTAATTCAGGAGTTTGCAGAAAGACCGACTTCCTCAGATCATAACTCCGAACATATAGCGCGAAAAGCTCTGAAATTCAGATCCAAGGTTCAGTGCGATGTCTTCTCAAATGGGTTTTTTTTCGACTTCTGAAACTTCACAGAAAAAAAGTTATAGTGAAAATTCCACGATGACCTGTTTGGAGCAGCGAAACCCTAGAATCCAAAGCTCTGATACCAAATGTTATGAAACCAGCTCAAGAAAAGATAGAAAATATAGATCAACGCCTTAGAATTCAGCCTCTTCGAGGGGGCAACCTCCTTTACATTACATAAATGAACAATTCTTCGATGATACAAATGAAAAGACCTCCTTTCTATATATAGGAGTCAAAGGGCTCATAACATAATGAGAGCCTACATAACAATAATAATGTAAGGGCACAATAATAACAATAGTGGGCTTCTATGGGGTGCAATAGTAACAATATGGGCATTACATGGGTACATCAATATAATAAGTGGGTTCTACTAATAAAATAAGGGGTTATACTAATAGTAATGGGGTAATCACTAGTATTATAGGGACCCAACATTGGGCCTCAGTCGCAGGAACAACATAGGAAAGATTTGACTGCAACCACTTGAGCTCATCTGTGTGACTAGAGCCTTCCAGTCGCACAAAAAACTCTCCACCCATGCCACTGGGGTGTTAAGGTTTCTGCAATCCAAATCTGTCTCGAGTCGCTTGCATGCCAGGATTAAGGGAGTGAATGGGAAATTATATTCACTCACATATCTCCTCCTCCATGTGATCAGGAACTAAAAGATGAGATCTCAATGTTCTGAATATTTCGTTCAATGACCGTAGGATCCGACAATTGACAACAGATAGTGACAATTCATTATGGTTTTCAAATCTGAAGACGTTCAAGCACTTGTGAAATATTTAATGAATCCCTAGATGGGATAATCCCTAGTAGGCCTGGTTGGTTGATTAAAGGTAACATTGTTATGTGGACTATGGATGGTGATGGCTGGTTCAAGAGGGAGAGGATCACCTCCCATTGAAGATAAGTATTTCTTGACTTATGTTGCCTCTTACTTTTGTTTAGACTTATGAATCTGATTATTATGTTTATTGTTTATACTTCCTGCATATGTATTTGAGTATATGGATGTTTATAACCTCCTTGATGAGATGTGATGAGTGCATCCTTCTTGAGGATCATTTGAAATGTAGGAAGGATGGCTAGAACTGGAAAAGGTAAAGAGGCACTATATGAACAAGTGACACAAACTGCATATGTCTAATGAGAAGGTGCACAGGTATCTGAACACTATAAGGTATTGTTTCAATGTTATGTTTTAGCTATTAAGCCCCTAAGGTATGATGAGAATGTCTCCTTCTCAAATGGTCCATTCATATGAAAGTGTCTTGGATTTATGTTTCCTCTGATGGAATGGTGCCCCTGGTGTTGAACATTTTGATCTTTTTGAATTCTATGGGGCTACCTAATGTTGATACATTGATATACTTGATGTTTGGCTAACATCTATCTGTTGGATATCTTGATCCTATAAAGAAGTATATCACCTTGCCTCTAGTAGATGATACTCTTGATACTTTTCATACATAATTCATGATGAATTTCATATAAAAGGATAGCTCATTTACTCTTTATAATGCTTGTGATGAACATGATGAAAATATGGGAAAACGAGTTGAAACTCTTGTTGTGTTGATAAAATTATATTGAATGACATTACTTGATCCTATTGATAATGAAAAAACATGGTAACCTTGATGATAGAGGTATAAATATGGGATATAACCTCGATATTCTAGATCATGTCTTGATATGATGAGTAACTATGAAACTGAATGCTCTAACTTGATGGTTTGACTTGATAGAAAGTGTTATTAATCTTTGATATATGATGTTACATTTGTCTGTTGTCTTGAGTCTAATCACTTGATGAAAGATTGATGTCATGATGCTGATGACCATGATGGATATATGTTTGATTTTATCATCCAATAGATTTGTTGTTGCATGAAATTAGTATAGACAGGTTTAAGACATGAATGAAGATGAATGAAGTGGATTCCCATTTAGAGGGAGAATCTCTCCTTAAGATTCTTACTCATATTACCGTTTGCATTATATATTATATAGTGTTGAAGTATTATTGATATGCATTTGACATTGTTAAATTGCAACAAAGTTCTGATCTGAGATAAGAAGAGTTTTCTCTGACTTAAAGCTTTAGTGGCATAGAAGAAAGGCTATAGGTGCGACTATAGCCTCCTATTCACACAGATACAAGCTCAAGGGTGTGACCAAGGCCTTGAGATAAGTTCTGGGTTGATTCGACCACAATCACTCGCATAACATCTTGGAGAGTGCAACTGTGGGTCCTAGTCGCACTGAGGAAGGCCTATGGGTACATATATGCCTACAGAACACATAAAAATGAAGTATTGTGCATGAAATCAGATGTTCACCTAGAGTATGTTAGTACTATAGTTGTGTAGCAGACAACATAAAGATCTGAGAGCAAGAAAAGTTTGAATGTTTGCTATAATATGAATATGTAGACTGAACTTGTGTTTGAAGGTGACCATGATACAAATATGTCATTATGTTTATAGTTTGTGTTACAATAGTTTGACTAGATTTGGTTGACTAATATAGATGAGCAATGTTAGGAGTTCTAGCATGATGCTCGACAATGACTTAGAACTTGGACTTGATGATTAAGATATGTTTTGGACTACAAATCTCTCTACGATAACAAATTTGGTTTTGATATGATGATTAATGATTCGATTTGAAGACTGATTATTCTCCTTGATGACAATGATATATAAGCATAATGACTTCCAACAACTTATTTGTGTATTCGAAAATGGTTTAGTATTGGCCTCCTTGTTCCTTGCACAATTGACAATTGTGATTCAATATGAAGATGTAACTTGCATATTTAGTGACAAAAATGACTTGTATTATGCCATATGAGAATGACTTGATGAAGTTTGGATTGGTATTGCATGATAGATGACAACTTGTTGACATGATAATAACTGAGGTCAAAACTTGATATGAGCTCTACCTGTCACCTAGTTGAAAAATTGACACTGCGATATTGATGACTTTGATAATAGTTTTGATATGGATTTTAAACTTTGATGAGTTGATGGTACAATACTGATTTATGAAAATCTACGCAAGTTGGTTTGGTAAAGTGTTATGTTTACAGAGAGCATTGCATGAAGCAAGCTCCCCAATCCAGATATGTCCTTATTGACTATTATCTGGTGAAGTCAAGATTATGTGTTCCAAGGTATGACCTTGATTTTGGTTTTGGTTTTATACTGATGATCTATTATTGTCAAGCAATGAGTCTCTGATGATCTAAGTAAGAGGGAGATGGCTTCTGAATCTCGAAATGATGTAACATGGCATGATGAATCGATTTCTGGAATTTGGAAAGAGATTCTATATTGCAAAGCTAATGAAAAAATATTTTGAATAATGGAAATGAAAATCCTTGGATACTCCAATTGAATTACAAGATGTTGTGAAACTTGACTTGGTAACTGACAGTGGATTAAAGCATTGATGTTCCATTTTTTAACATCCCTCCATATATATGATGTGCATAGAACTTGAATAAATTCACGATTGAGCCGCTTCATTCACATAAAGTTGCCACCGAGCATCCTTTGGAATATTTGCATGAGCTGTTTTATTTTTGAGTCTGAGATATTTCTCCTATGATATGTGACTGCATGGATGTATTGTTGTTGATAAGAGATTATTGTTGATGAGCACATATGAGTGTTGCCTTAATATGAGATCTTCCATGATACTATTGATGAGAGGTCAGTAACATGACCAAGGTTTAATATGATGTTGCTAACATGGCTAGCTGTGAAGCATGATGAAGAAGCTCCTTAGATATTTTTCTGAACATGATCTGAATATGACATGGATACATTGCGATGATAGAAAAATCCCATATATATAGTTGGGACTGAGATACTTTCATATATTAAGACAATGCAGTTGTTCAACATGAGCTTAGGCTTGTGATTGACACCTCCTTGAGAGGGAAGATGACTATGGTATCCTTTTGTAATTTATATGATTATTCATGATCCAACATGATATTTTATTTGATGTCCTGTATGAATAGGAAACAATTTCTATTGAGACAAGAAAATACCAGATTTGAATATGATGAGAGCAGTGTTGATCGAGGACACTGAGCCAACTCTTCCTCTCTGTCTGAGCTCCCAGGGTGAAGAATTGAGATAGAGGGCTCTTGGGGTTGAGGGAACTCTGGACAATAGGGTATGACCCTTATTTGCTACCCATAGGGTTGGAGATGCTTCTCCCCTATCTTCATAGGGTCAAAGAATGTTGCTTCCATGTCTGGTCTTTGCAGAGTATACCCCAATTGGCATCATACTGACAAACAGGGCTTGTCGGGAGTACCACTCCTCGTTTGGCCAACAAGTTGAGAGTGTACTTGGGGCATACAACCCAAGTCAATTATGATGCAGGTGTTCTACCACATGACTATTCAGGGTCATCGATGGGAAGATTAGGAGGATATATGATGGGTTGAGATAATCCTATGTGGTTTTGGGTTGATATTGAGCTCCCCGGTGTGATCCTAGGGTCGAGATGTGCTCCCTTGTGTGTTTGGACATCCTATTGCTTGACATGGGGTGAGAATGTCCCGTAGGACCTTCCCCACTATCATGCACATGAGGTAAGAGTGTCCATTAGGACCTTCCTAATTGTCATTGGTTTGTAGGTGGAGATGTTCACCCTGATGACATACTCTCTGATGATGATTGATGATGAGGTTCTAGGTAGTAGCTCGCTGACAGAGATTTTGGAACATAGTCCAATGAAAAATTATTCTTCTTTTAGATTCGAGAATGTTTAACATATGAGCAGGAACAATCAAGAAATAAGAAAGGGAAACATCGAGATGTACATTGATGATTTGTGATGATGAGATACTTGAGATGGTCATGGCATGACGACTACATGATAGAAATTTTTAGTGGCAATATGTGAAGAAACTTGAATGACATATTGATCAATGGATAAATATCAGCAGGTGGAATTCTCCCTAGTTGAGAGGGAGTGTTAAAATTATGCAACTATGATCAAATTCCACTTTGGATATCTCATATAATGAAGATAATAATTGGAATAAATTCCTCTTTTCAAGAGGACCAAAATCAACCTAAAGATCACCTCATTTGGACAAGCAGAAGTTGGTTTTTGAATTTATGTTCCCACTCATGTATATTGGATCAGGTCAGCCCTATGCATATGTACAACTGGATAAGTCAGCCTTAAGATCAAGTGTACCCTCATGGAAGCCTATAAATAGAAGAGATCTCAATCTCATTTGGAGGCATTGATCAAGTCGTCTTCTCTTCTCTTCTATTCTCTTGGTTCGCACAAGTCTGACAAATAAAGTTTGCATAAGGGTACGAAACTACAGGGTTGAAGCTCGCACTGATCTAGGGTTTCTGTTTCTCGGCTACGCACACATAACTGGGTATTTTGCGACCCCAAATGCTCACACAGAGTGGTCAAGGGTGCATCTGGTCAGCCTCAGACGCTCGCACAGAAGCCTGAAGGGAGCATTTGGGGTTTCTGAAGTAGATTAGGGAGTTTGGTCCCCACACACACACAAAGTGGTAAAGGGTGTGTCTTGGATGTCTCAGACACTCACACATAAGCTTGAAGGGTACGTCTAGGGTTTCTGAAGCATATCAGGCAGTTTGGTCTCTAGAAGCACGCACAAAGTGGTCAAGGGTGCATCTAGGAAGCCTCAGTTGCTCGCACAGTAGCCTGAAGGGTGTGTATGGGGGTTTGAGGAAGATCTGAGTGTATTTTTCCCCGATTGCATGCATACATTTCACCAGGGAGCATCCAAGATTGGCATAGTCATTCACACAACTCCTCCATATGTCCGTGACTAAAAGATGAAATTTCATTATTCCAAAGATTCTGCTTAGTGACAACAGTGTTTAGCAGTTGACTACAGACAATGACAATACATTACAATCCTCAGAATTAGGGTTTTTATTATAAGCATGATTAGGTTCATTTCATGGATGTCATAGTTGTTTTACTGGTTAGTTGCATAAACGAAGATATGGACCATTGTACTCTCTTTTGATGAATCATTTAATGACGATCTAAGAAGAAGAATAATTTGCAAGGGTTTTCCCCATAGTGGGTTTTTCCCTGGTTTCAGACCACTCCTGATGTCTCTATGTGTGCATGTTTTTCTTCTATTATTCCTTTATGTTATGTTGCATTGATGATAATAATGTTGTTTTTTCTACATAGTTGCATATGCTGATGAATAATGATGTAAATATGAATAATGTATTGATGATATGGGGTGGACTTAATGTGTTAATGAAGAAATGCAATTATCTAAGCAAAGAACAATGTAACCCTTAGAAAAATTAACACTCCATAGTGGGTTTTGCTCTGGTCTCCGACCAATACTGTTGTCTTTATGTGTGAATACTTTTCTTCTATTGTTCCTTTATGTTCCATTGCATTAATGATGATGATATTGTTGCATATGTTGTTGAATAATTTTGTGATGTTATGGGGTGAACTTAATGTGTTAATGAAGAAATGCAATTATCAAAGCAAAGAACAATATAGCCCTATGAAATATTAACATGGTATCAAAATTGGGCTGAAGAAAATTCATGGAAATCACCCCCATGGAGACACCTATGATGGAAGCAAGAGAATATGGAGGAGACCTAAAATAATTCTAGGGTTTGAAGAAAACCTTAGGTAATTTGTGTATTAGGGTTTGAAGGATATTATGAAGTTGGGGTTTGAAAGAAACTCTAGTTTATGGCAAAGATTTGAGATATGAAACCTAACATGGTCAATGTGAAGATGCTCAAGCACTTGTGTAATGACCCATCTCGAATTAAAGGGAGCATAGGGATATTAGCATGCACGCAAAGCATGCATATGATAGCTACATATGCATGCATTGCCTATATTTCACTAGTATACATATTGGTTAATATCATTAAAATGTGTCTATATTTAGGGTAATGAATTAACTAGTGAAATAAATAGCTAACTTACAGGAATATAGTGGGGTTCTTGATATATGTATGACCACCGCAATATATATATACATATATATATAATTCTATTATGTAAAACGTAAAATAAATGAAATTTATTAAACTAAATACAAAGGAATTATAATATGTATGTTGTTCTAACAAAAAGAACTATATATTCTATGAAATCAAAGGAAAATAATATATAGAGAAATGTTGCATTAATCGTCTTTAGGATTAAATCGGCGCGAGGAAAAAATCAGAATTATCGGGAAATTATCGGAAATAATCGTTTGGTACAAAAATATTCATTTTTTTTTCAATTTTTTAATATCTAAACCATCTACAACATAAAATAAATACATTGACACATAAATATGATAAAAAGCTAATATATAAGATGTTTAATATCATTTCTAGCGCTAAAATCACACATAACATTGAATCATGTCTTGGATAGTAAGTCCTGACTCCTGAGTCCCAACTCAGCCTCAAAATATCAACAAAAAATATGATAATGTATCTCATCATGTCATAATGTCATATACAATAAAATGAAAGTCTAATCCTATTGATTTCCTCTGCCCCTCTTGCGAGAAAACGCCACAGCTTTCCCTTTCCCTCTAGATATAGATGCTAGTGCCCGTGCTGGTAGAGATGGCAGTGGAGTCTGATGTGCTCTAGAAGCTAAAGAAATAGAAGTAAGAGCTATAGGAGGTAGACCACGTCCTCTACTGGTGGCAGTGGTAGCTCGGGCAGGCGATGTCACCTCCTCCTCCTGTTCCTCCTCCTCCTCCTCTTCCACCTGCTCCTCCTCCTGCTCCTGCTCCTCTTCCCCCTCCACTACATCCTGCACTAACCAATCATTAGCAGACCCCATGAGAGGCCTCTCGGCCTCAACCCTCGATGCAACAGTGGTGTCAATCACATCCAATGAGATGGCATCCACATCAGGTGTCCTCTCAAGTTGCCTCACCCACAATCGAAGATTGTAGTAGACATAGACCATGTCATTAAGTCGCTGGGACTCCAACTTGTACAAAGATCATGAAATAATAATTAATAATTATAAAAAAATATTGTTTAATGAATTCAAAAATTTATTTGGAAATTTGCAATATTTTAAATGTTTAAGTGCTAACCTATTGCGCTTCTTGTTGTGTATTTTTTCAAATACACTCCAGTTGCGCTCACATCCTGAGGAGCTACATGTTTGGCTGAGGCTGCAAATGGCAAGCTTCAGAAATCAAGTGTGAAAAGGGCGACAAGATCTCTACATATCTGAACAAGCTCACCACCTGCAGGGATGAGCTTGGAAGTGTAGGGATCATGACAGTCGATGATGACATGGTGAGTCTTGCACTCCTCGGTCTTCCTGAGAGGTGGCATAGCTACCAAGACTCGGTTAATGGAAGAGAAAAACTGCCAGATTGGGAACGACTTTGGTCGGATCTGATGCAGGAAGAGATAAGAAGAAGCACCAGAGATGGATCTTCATCATCTAAGGAGGATGAAGAAAATTGCGCCTTAGCGAGTAAGGCAAAGAAAGGGAAGGAGAAGGATTCTCATCCCAAATCGAGTTCTTCCTATAGTGGGAAGAAGTTTGAAAAATCGAAAGTGCGATGCTTTCATTGTCATGAGGTGGGCCATTCTGCTACAAATTGTCCACTGAAGAAATCCAAGATGGGTCCAAGGAAGGATCTGAAGGTGAGGCATTGGCCTCACAGTTCGAGTTGGATTTCACTCTCTCGCATGCATGGTTTCATCCATGGTGGGATGTGGTTGGTTTCTTGACGGTAGAGCTTCTTTCCACATGACCAACGACAAGAGTTTGTTCAGTACCTTGGAGGAGAAAGATCTCCAGATACTCATAGTGATGGGTAATGATGAAAAGTATAGTGTCTCAGGTGTAGGCATGGTTGTTTTTCAGAGAGAGCATGGAACTCTCATTACCTTGACTGATGTCAAGTATGTACTAGGACTGAGGAAAAATTTGGTGTCGATCGCTATGCTAGAAGATAAAGGCTATGATGTAGTCTTCAGTAAGGGAAAGGTTTTCCTTAGACACGTCACCACGAGACAGGTGAAGCAGATCGGTTTACGAGTCAAGAAATTGTATGCTCTTGAGGTTCAAGATGCATGCAAAACCTTGAGGAGCAAGGCAACTGATAGAGACTTCATGGTTGAGAGGAAGAGTAAATTACCTCTCAACATGCAACGCCAGAAGAAGTCTCAGACAACTGTGGAGGAGCCACAATTGGTGAAGAAGCTTCAGGAGGTTGTGGACCAGCTACAACTAGAGAAGCCGAGAGGAGATCGAGTAGAGACATCTACTCATGCAGAGACCTCTAGTAGGGGGAAATTTCGAGCCAAGTGGGCAGAGGGATCACATGCATCCATACCTCCAGGTCAGAGGTGGGGCAATGTGGAGTGACAGTGCCAAGAAGGCTGGAATAGGGGCAGGATCATTAAGGTACCCAACCTCTTTGATTAGACCTTGCTACGGGAGCCCCGACGAGGAGTAGCAGGACTAGCTTAGTGGGTAGAAACAGATGCGGATGGAGCAGCAGAGGGAGCTAAAGTGCAAGAATCCCAGGACAATGCAGAGCTAGTAGATTGCAACAATGCAAGAGGCACATGAGTGTTGCACCAGTGCAGGATGGCACAGAGAGGTGTGCAATGGTGCGAGATGCATGGAGTGTTGCAGCAGCTCAGAGGTCAGAGAAGGAGCACTTGTCAGCGGCAGAGGGAGCTTCAGCATCAGAGGGTGTTTCTACCCCAACAGAGAGGTCAGTTGAGAGATTTTTTTTTTGTTTCTAGAGTTGTTGAAGCAATAACTCTTGGGAGAAGTGTTATATGCAAAACATTCCAAAGGTGCAGGATCAGGTTCGAATTGAATGCCTTTCTTGTTGAGAGGGAGTGTTGAAAATAGCAACAAGAAATACTAAAAATAGAAGTGCTAAAAATAGCACTGCTATAAATAGCAGTTCGGGTACCAGTGTTGGACATAGCAACAAGGAATGAAAAATGGAAGTGTTAAAAATAGCATTGCTATAAATAGCATTTCGGGTTAGATTCTTATTTTAGTTAGTCCCTGAACTAAAATAGAGAAGTAAAATTCGAATTTGATCTTAGCAGTTGTTTGTAAAATAATTAATGAATTCATCTTGAGTTAATTATTTGTAGAAAATCAAACATGAAGTCTATGTGGGGACATGCAACAGTTTCTCCATTGATTGAGGAATTTATTTATCAATTAAAGAGATAAAGATGAGTTGTAATTAGTTAGCTCAATTAACTGAGTTAAGTCCAGTTAGATTAATTCTAACAATTTGTAGAATTAATTGTGAGTTCAGTTAGTTAATGCTTGCATGTATGTAACTGTTGCACTTCAGATAACTGAATATTCTCTCATAAATAACTCATGCATGTCAGTTCAGTTAGAGACCCAGTTAAGATCAGAGGAAGGGATAGTGTACTATCAGTTGGAGGATTTTTCCTATAAAGGAAACTCATCCATACAGAAGGAATTATCTCCTTCAAGATCGCGCAGTTAGATCAGAGGTTAGTGAGTGTGTGAAGAGGCCAATTCACACAGGTGGCAGCACTGGACCCCAAGGAAAACTGTGCAAGGAAATAGGAGGCTTGGAGGGCAGAGGAGAAGGTTTGGAGAAGCCTTTGACTATCTATGAGCAGCATTGTTTGATTGCGGAGAGAGCAGGATAGCTTGTGAGCTGATTCTTTTTGTAATCTGAACATATTTCCACTTGTATGATAATACAGAAATTGGGGTTTTAGGCTGAGGCTTTCCCCAGGTTATTCCTCTGTGTTCATGTGTGACTGATTTCTCATTGTCAGTTATATGTGTTCTATTTGATCTTGCTCATATTCGATTAAGCTTCCACAAAGTTTGTTGTAGAAGTAGATCTTGTATTTTGCTTTAGTATATTGCATAATATGTTGATCTACAGTGAGAAATTTCTACACAACTCAGTTACGGAGAAATAAGTAACTGATCTCCCAACTCTGATATCTCCGTCAGTTCTGCTACTCCTCTTTGGGGATCCCGTAGCAAGGTATAATCCAAGAGGTTGGTACCTCGAGGATCCTGCCCCTCGTCGCATGTAGTCCGTCTAACTACATCTCGATGTCTCCCTGCTTCCTCTCACAAAGTGCATGAGCACTCATGGCACAGTCATCATCTGTCTCCACTTCTTTCTCCGCCCTTGCTGGCGCATTCTTAGTCTCAGAAGCCTCTCCCTTGCTCTTCTTCCTTAGACACTGGCTCGCATGATGACCCAATTCCCCACAGTGGAAGCATTTGACCTTGTATAGGTCCTTCTCCTTTCGTTTCTCCTGCTTTCCCCATATGCTAGGGCAGCATCCTCCTCTTCTTCCTTCTTGCTTCTAACCCCCTTGCTGCTGCTTCCTGCCTTGCTTAGCCTTCTAATCTCTCGCTGACGAAGAGCTTGTTGATTTGTGGTAGCATCGAATGTGCTCTAGACATGAAATTTGGTGGAAAGGTTGGGGCACATGAGATCTCCAATACCCAGAAAGGGTTTGGACAAATTCTAAACAGTTTAGGAGATATTAAAATAATTAATATTTTTAATGGAGTCCCTAAGTCTAAACTTAGAGAAATTAAAATATTGGTGTGGATTAATATAAAACTATGTTAGAATGCTCCAAAAGACATGGATCAAGCCAGATCTAATCTTAGGCGTTGATTAGGGACTTAATCTCGGTCGTTGATAAGTCAACGAGAAAAGTATAAGAGGAGGCTTGAGGGTCACTTGGAGGGTACACTAGATGATCAGTCATTCTATTCTCTAGAGTGGGGTTTACTAAGAGAGATAGAATCTGTGATCGGAGTTGCAGCTGAGGGGCATTGAGTACAAAGAGATAGAGAAGCAGAGATAGTGTCGGGAGATCAACGCAGGAGCCAGAGAGTGATGCAGTAGCAGCCAAGACTCACGCAGGAGCCAGAGAGTGATGCAGTAGCAGCCAGGGCTCACGCAGGGCCATGCAAAGGCAGCCAGGAGTTGTGCAATGCTTCAGAGAGGCCAGTGTTGCCGATGCAGAGGCCCAGAAGGCTAACGCAGGCCCATTTAGGGTGAAGCAGGGCCAACACTGGGCAGAGAGAGGCTAACGCAGTCCAGAAAGGCAAACGCTGGGGTTTCTGGGGCAGATTGGAGCTGAGGAACTGCCAGAAGATTTATCTGTGGTTTCAACCGGGACATTCGTCTCAGACTGAGAGGTACTACTACCAAAGAAATTCTCTGTTGGGTAAGCCGGATTTGGCACCCAAATTGTACTTTGAAATTGCTTAATAAGAAAACCCTCAAATCGTTGCACCGGTTTTCCCGCATTGGGTTTTTCTGAGGACATTGGTTCAAAAATAATGGTGTCATTTTGTGTGCTTGTTTCTGTTTCCTTCAGTTGATGATCTGTAATATGTTGAGCATGCACTAGTGTTTATTTTCAGTGTTTACATTGTAAATAACATGTTAAGTAACGGAACAAATAGGTAGGAATAAATCAGTAAAGTGCATGGAGGGTTTCTAACTGGTAGACTTAGAAACTTCAATATGGTATCAACAGATGGTTGCAGATCATAGGAGAACTGAGGAAATCAGCCGAACGGAGCAACAGCAGCAAAAAACAATTGTCCCGAGTGACAAAGTTGTTTCTAGTAGAGCAGCAACAAGGGAAGGGTGATGCAGTGCCTACGTCATCAAGGGTGAGCCAGGAAGAGGCAGTGCAAAGGCAAAGGGAGACTCACGCAGAGCCACGCACAAGCTAGGAGGGTTGACGCAGTTGGCTGAGGAGGCCGGGTTGCTGGTGTCGGGATTACGCAGAGCCTAGGAGCTCTCAGCTTCAGGTTGCTAGGGTTTAGGAGGTTGTGGGAAAGTTGCAGAGTGGAGTTGGTGAGGTACTGTAGTCAGAATAGTACCTGACAGGGCAAGGCCAAGAGGAGGGAGTTGTTACCGAGGGTTTCTAGCCGAGAAATCCAGATCAGTGGTGCAGTTGCACAGACGATCAGAGTAGGGGGCATCTCGACATCGGCAGAAGGATTTCCAGGAGGGAAATTGAGACTCAAAGGGAGTCACATCGAGAACTTCCAGGAGGGAACTAGAAGAGCATCATGGCACTATACGGAGTAAGAGACTAGGACAGGGTGGACGAAGTGTCAAACTTCGCAGTTTGGAAGGCCAGAATCTTATCCGTACTTGACAAAAATCGTGTCAATCACTTCACCTTGAAGACAATAGCTATCCCGATTCCCAGTCGACCCAACTGAGAACGACAAGTATGAGGAGGCAATGGCGAGAGCCAAGAGCATCATCCTTGACGAGGTCAAGGACCATGTAGTACCACACATTGCCGAGAAGGAAACGCCAAATGAGATGTGGAAGGCCCTAAAGAAATTGTACCAGCATACTTCTATGTAGAGAAGAATGTTACTAGAAAACCAGTTGAGGTCATATCAGATGAAGAAGGGAGAACCGATTGACACCTTCCTCAAAGGACTAAATGAGATCCGAGATCAGTTGACTACCATAGAAGCCACGCTGGATCAGGAATTGATGGTGAGGACAGCCCTGAATGCAGTCTCAGAAGACTGAAATGTATTTGTCAAGAGTATACTGAGCAGAGGGACACTTCCACCTTGGGATGAGATGTGGGCAGCTCTTCGCCAAGAAGAGATCAAACGACAGTCAAAGGCAGCAAGCAGCAGTAAGGGGATCAGAGTCAAAAAGGAAGAGGAGGAAGATGTTGCCCTAGCATCTAAGGGAAATCAAGAAAAGCGGAAGAAGAAGGATCTCTCCAAGATCAAGTGCTTCCACTGAGTGGAGCTGGGTCATTATGCGACCCAGTGTCCAAGGAAGAAGAATAAGGGAGAGTCTTCCGAGACTAAGGCAGCGCCAGCAAGGGCAGAGAAGGAAGTGGAGACAAACGATGACTGTGCCATGAGTGCACACGCACCACTTTAGCGGAAGTGGGGAGACATCGAGCTGCAGTCAGGCAGACTATAGGCGATGAGGGGTAGGATCCTTGAGGTACCCAGCCTCTTGGATTAGACCTTGCTACGGGAGCCCCGAAGAGGAGTAGCAGGACTAGCTGATGTGGGTAGAGACAAATGTGGATGAAGCAGCAGAGGGAGCTACAGTGAAGGAGTCCCGAGACAGCAAGAGTCTAGCAGGTTGCAACAGTGCGAGAGGCACGGGAGTGTTGCACCAGTGAAGGATGGCACAGAGAGGTGTGCAACGGTGCGAGATGCAGGGAGTTGTTGCAGCAACGCAGAGGTTAGAGAGGGAGCACTTGTCAGCGGCAGAGGGAGCTTCAGCATTAAGAGGTTCTCTAGCCCAACAAAGAGGTTAGAGTTGGGAGATCAGTTACTTCTCAGTAACTGAGTTGCAATGCAATATGGGCAGCATGATGCAACATGATGAGAGGAGTTGCAGTGCAGATGCAGTGTTGGGAGAAGGGACCAGCAGCAGCACAGATGCAGAGGGAATTGTCGTACAGATGCAGCAGTGGCAGTGGCAAAACCATGGGCAGCAGTACAGGATACAGCAGTGTAGAGGATGGTGGGCAGCAGTACAGGATACAGCAGTGTAGAGGATGGTGGGCAGCAGCACAGGGACCGATGCCGAATGATCAAAGTAATACTTAGCGAGGAGTATTACTAGAGCACAATCCTCGCTAAGAGGGAGTGTTGATTTGTGGTAGCATCGGATGTGCTTTAGCCACGAAATTTGGTGGAGAGGTTGGAGCACATGAGATCTCCAATACCCAAAAAGGGTTTGGACAAATTCTAAACAGTTTAGGAGATATTAAAATAATTAATATTTTTAATGGAGTCCCTAAGTCAAAACTTAGGGAAATTAAAATATTAATGTGGATTAATATAAAACTTTGTTAGAATGGTCCAAAAGACATGGATCAAGCTAGATCTAATCTTAGCCGTTGATTAGGGACTTAATCTCGGCTGTTGACATGTCAACGAGAAAAGTATAAAGGAGGCTTAAGGGTCATTTGGAGGGTACACCAGGTGATCAATCATTTTATTCTCTAGAGTGGGTTTGCTAAGAGAGATAGAATCAATGATCGGAGTTGTCGCTGAGGGGCATTGAGTACAAAGAGACAAAGAGGCAGAGATAGTGTCAGGAGATCAGCACAGGAGCCAGAGAGAGTGACACAGTAGTAGCCAAGGCTCACGCAGGGCCACGCTGAGGCAGCAAGGAGCTGCGCAGTGCTTCGAAGAGGCCAGCGTTGCTGACGCAGAGGGCCAAAAGGCTGACATAAGCCCATTCAGGGTGAAGCAGGGCCAGCGCTGGGCAGAGAAAGGCTGACGCAGTCCAGAAAGGCAAACGTTGGTGTTTCTATGGCAGATTGGAGCTGAGGAACTGCCAAAAGGTTTATCCGAGGTTTCAGCCGAGACATTTGTCTCAGACTGAAAGGTACTACTGCCAAGGAAATTCTCTGTTGGGTAAGCTGGATTTGGCACCCTGATTGTACTCTGAAATTGCTTAATAAGAATACCCTCAGATAGCTACATCGGTTTTCCCACATTGGATTTTTCCAGGAACATTGGTCCAAAAATAACGGTGTCATTTTGTGTGTTTGTTTCTGTTTCCTTCAGTTGATGAATTGTAATATGTTGAGCATGCACTAGTGTTTATTTTCAGTACTTACATTGTAAATAACTTGTTAAGTAACGGAACAAGTAGGTAGGAATAAATGAGTAAAGTGCATGGAGGGTTTCTAACTAGTAGACTTAGAAACTTCAACAGAGCTGCCAACAGTTCCTCCCAATCTGGAAGGGTTGATCTGCCTAGTATGCTCTAGACAAATACCTCCCAGTCCTCTGAGGTTGTGTTCAATGCGATCCTCACCATTAATTCCTAATCCGGCGTGGCCCCTATGCAAATCAGTTGATCCCAGATCTCCTTTAATCAACCGTGGAAGATTTCGATCTGTTCTCCTTTCTACATCTGATATGACCGCAACTAATTTTCTAGTAGCATCTTCCTCTGCATGGAAGTATGCTGATACAATTTCGTCAGGGCCTCCCACATCGCATTTGTCATGTCCTTTTCGGCAATATGTGGTACTACATGGTCCTTGACCCTGTCAAGAATGATGCTCTTGGCCCTCGCCATTGCCTCCTCGTACTTATCGTTCTCAGCCAGGTCAACTGGGATCGCTATCATTTTCAAGGCGAAGTCCTTAAGACGATTCCTATCTAGAACAGACAAGATCCTGGCCTTCCAAACTACAAATTTTGAGGCTCAGTCTAGTCTGTCCTGATCTCTTACCGCGTTCACTACCATCTCGCTGCTCCTCTTTCAACTCTTTCAAGTCTCTCTACTTCCCTCTTGGAAGTTCTCAGTGTGACTCCCTCTGAGCCTTGATTTCCCTCCTCGAAACCCCTCTGCCAATGTCGAGATGCCCCCACTCCGATCATTAGTGCAATTGCACCACTGATATGGATTTCTTGGCTAGAAATCCTCAGTAGCAACTCCCTCCTCCTTGGTCTTGCCCTATTAGGTATTGTTCTGACCACAGTACCCCACCAGCTTCACTCCGCAACTTCTCCACAACCTTCTATGCCCTAGCGAACTGAAGATTAGAGCCTCTTAGACTCTGCACAATCCTGGCACCAGCAAAATCTACACCTCCTGGCCACGAGCGTCAATCCTTCCTGACTAAGAAAGATGACCGGGCACTGTGTAGGTTAGGTCTTCTCCTTTCTGCCACTACGCTGATCCTTCTCCCCGGCTCAAACTTGATGACGCAGGAACTGTGTAACCCCTTCCTTGCTACTTTTCCGCTAGGAACAACTTCTGTCACTCGAGACAATTGTTTCTGTTGTTGTTTCTCTGCTCAATTGATGCCTCAGTTCTTCTGTGATCTGCAACCATGCTCCGATACCATGTTGGAATTTCTAAGTCTAACTGTTATAAATCCTTCCTGTACTTTCTGATTTATCTCTTCCTACTTGTTCTATTAATTAACAAGTTATTTACCATGTAAATACTAAAAATATACAAGTACAGTCTCAACACATACACATCGTCAACTGAAGGAAAAACAAGCACACAAGTGACACCGTTATTTTTGGACTAATGTCCCCGAAAAAACCCAATGCGGGAAAACCGGTGCATCTATCTGAGGGTTTTATTATTAAGCAATTTCATAATACAATCTGGGTGCCAGAAATGGCTCACCCAACAGAGAATGCCCTCGGCAGTAATACCTCTCAATCGGAGATAGATATCAGCCCCAATCTGCCCCATGAAATCTCCCAGCGTCAACCTCTAGGGTCTGCGTCAGCCTCTCTGGCCCAGCATCAGCCTTTCTGGCCCAGCGTCAACCTCTCGGAGCTTTGCGTCTACCTCTGGAGGCTCTGCATCTCCCACGTTGGCCCTCCTCAGGCTCTGCGCAGCTCCTCGTTGCTTCTGCATGGCCTCTAGTTGGCTCTGCGTCAACCCTCTCCTAGCTTCTGTGCTGATGCTCCCGGTACTATCTCTACTACTGCATTCACTGCCCCTCAGCTGCAACTCTGATCACTCATTCGATTTCCTCAATAAGCCCTAACCCAGAAAATCAAATTCTTGATCAACTCGGTGTGTTCTCCAAGTGACCCTCAAGCCTCCTCTTATACTTTTCTCGTTGACAATTCAACGGTCGAGATTAAGTCCCTAATCAACGGCTAAGATTAGATCTGGCTTGATCCATGACTTTTGGACCATTCTAACTCAGTTTTATATTAATTCACATTAATATTTTATTTTCCCTACGTTTAAACTTAAGGACTCCATTAAAAATATTAATTATTTTAATATCTCCCAAACTGGTTAGATTCTGCCCAAACCATTTCTAGGTATTGGAGATCTCATGTGCTTTAGCTTCTCCACCAATTTTCGTGGCTAGAGCACATCCGATGCTACCCCAAATCAACAATAAATATAATTTTTTCGTAATTAATTGTAGTTCATGCAAACCATCTGCATGTCACATTTTGTTAACGTTTCATGCACTAGATTTTACTAAGCAATTTTCTAAAGCTTACATTCTGCTGAACGGGCATTAATCTCTTACTTGAAGAAGCCAGATTTAACACTTTCGGAAACTAGATTTATTGATGGCATACTTTGAGAAAAGCCATCGCAAACATTGACATTATAATTGACCTATATGTTTCGCTATGGTTATTGTATGTTGGGAAAATTAAAAATTAATTAGCTTTAGCTCATACCATGATATCTATGCATTCTAAATTCTTAAATATCATCCACGATAATGTTCAAGAAATAGGTATCTTGACTATTTGATCACATTGTTTTCAGACACAAACTATGACAAAAATAAAACAAGGTTACCCCTCTCATACACTGCTAAATACTTACCCTACTATGTATCACTAGCTGCTAATCACCCGCGACTGAGAAAGAAAGATGGGTAATAAGATTCAGCAATAATTCATGGGAGTGGAGGGTGCAAATCATATTTTGATTTCTTGTCCCATTTTATGGATTTCGAAATTCTTATTTAGGCAGCCCTGTGACAGGATTTAGTCTTTTAATGGGTTCTCAATGGTCATTGACAACGCTGTTGTTGGTACTGAAGAACTTCAGTAAGTTGTATTATTTTTGACAAATACATATTATATCATGACATAAAATATGATAATATTTCAACCTTTCTAGAATCCATTGAAGAAAAGAAATAAGGTTATGTCCCTCTTCACATATAATAGAGGATATGATTATACAAGTATTATCTTTTTAGATACATGCACATATCAAAATAATGAAATCATCTTACAGCTGCACCTTTTTTTCATGGGGGAAATCAATAGACTTCAAGTAAACAGCTGCAGCAAAAGATGATGGAAAAATCTCTTCCTGCACAAAACAGAGATACATAGAGATAAGTCCTTATCTATTGCTAGCTGTGACATGAAGCAAATGGCATTATATTATCACCTCTCCAACTGAAAGACCAAGTGCTTCGAACTTCTTCCTGTATTGTTTTCGAGACTTCGTTGAGTTGTTTGTCATGAAAACAACTTTCTTACCCTGCATCAACAATACAAGTAGAGGTGCTATTATATTTTCCAATTCACTTTTCTAGGATAATTCATGTTGTTTACTTTTGAAGGAAAAAAACTTTCAGTAATATTTAACTTGTGTTTATGTACTAGCAGTTGATCTCTGTACATCACAATCAATGGAAGCTTAAAATTTCCAGTGTAAAGTGCACAAAGCATAAAAACATTCATTAACTGAACCAATCATATTCCTTTGATCACTAAGAATGGTAGTCCTCTATTTGAATTAACATCTTATTAATTTCTTATTAGTTTGAAAAACAGTTTCATTATTTATCCTCTTCGTTCATCTAAGTCAGTTTGATTTTTTGTTCCCTTCTGAACTCAAGTGATGCTTGCTATTTGTTTTTTAAAAAGTGCATCTTTTATTACACTATAAACAGAAGATTTACATCAAGAAGTACATCAGTAAGCTAATACATCATGACAATCCCCTTGCTTCACAAACTCAAAATCACGACAAATCAAAAAATCAACATAAGCTGGAAAGGATGATTAAATTTCATGCAACTTTGATTTTTTTGTGTTTGATCAAATAAAATTTGTTTTCACAGATGATATATGTGATCTGCAAACTCCATATTGCCTACACCAGCCCACTTTTTATGGTTTCCTGCACAATTCAGAATTAAGCCAAATCAGTTTTCTCTCATCACCTTTCCTTTTCTTTGAGCTGAACTTGTTTATATTAAGTGGTACAAGCAGCTTTATGAGCTCTACAATAGGTGCATCATAATCACGTTTTTCTTTCAAACAAACAGAACCCATTGTAACCCCACTAAGTTTAAAATATTGTACTGTTATAGTAGCTTTGTTAATTATATGTCCATACTGATTTCCAATTAGTCTTTCCAGCTAGTTCCTACAACCAGGGGTAAGAGATCAAATTTTATGTGCAAGGAATGTGTTAGAAGGCAATGGAGCAAAGGACCTCTCTCTCTCTCTCTCTCTCTGTATATATATATATATATATTTCCTTAAGTTTGGAAGTTGCACATTCAAGATCATTGCAAGGAGCATCCAAATGATTCAGCTCTCTCTCTTTCACTATATATATATATATATATATACACACTTGGATTTAAACAAATATTTCCTTTAGTTGGAAGTTGCACATTCAAGGTCATTCCAAGAAGCATCCAAATGATTCAATTCACTGCTGTCAAGTTCCATGAGAGAGAAAAGGAACGAATGGAACTACTAGAAAACCCTAACACCTGCAATAAATGGAGAACATAGCAGCACTGCAATAGAGATAACAATCAAGTTAACGCCAAACGGAAGTGCTAGAGCTGATCTATAGGAATGGTAGGGAGAAATAAACCATGCACAAAAGAGAAAAAAATGCCCAATAACAAGAGAATGCCAAAGATATAGGTGCCCTTAGGCATAAAACACTTTATAAAAGAATGATCAAGATCACAAGATGATGAATTAGAAATGACTCTTCAGTATGTATTTGTAGACAACTTGGGAGGTAGGGCACCCTCCCGAAGAGGGGTTATGGGCCCCCATATCAGTTGACTTGGTTGGCCTTAACCATAACCTAGTATCACAATAAATGAGCATAAGTTGGTCATAGCCACATACATTAATGATATAATATGGGCCCACTATAGCCATCTGAAAATTACACCATTCTTAACAACCCCCTTACACTGAACAAGGGGCACAAAGAAGAATGACGAAATACAAATGTCAGTGGATTTATGTCTACACAACTCAATAAAGTCAACCATGGCCAATATACAAAAGTGAGCAGACTTATGAATACCCAACCCAAAAACAACTAAGAAAGCTCAAATGTTGACAGTGGATTTATGGCTACACAACTGGAATATAGTTGAGAATGGCTTGATGGATACTCAGCTGAAATATAGCTCGCCCAGATGCATCTAAGAGTGGGTGTATGGATACCTAGCTTGAATATAAGATAGTCTTGATGAAGATACAAAAGTGATTGGGTTTATAGGTACTCAACTCAAAATAGGGTTGGCCCTACTCAGAAAAGGTCGGCTTAATATAAACAGGCGGCCTTGGAGAGAAGCCATTCGTGTTGAACACAAGCCATTTAGTAAAAATATAATCTCCCCTAAATGCCATATTTGGTCCCACAAGCTTCTACGTGAAAATCCCTAAATCTAACACATCAGAAACCCCTACTACAATTTATGGTTTACTATCTCCTACTTGTTCTTTACATTAACAAGTTATTTACTTGCATAAACATCGAAGTAAACACAAATGCAACCTTCAAAGGTATATAGATCATGCACTGAAATAAAATGAGACAATCACACAATGGACACCGTTATTTTTGGACAATCGTCCCCGGAAAAACCCAATTTGGGAAAACCAGTGCAGCATATAGAGGGTTTCTATTATTAAGTAGATTCGTGAATACAACTAGGGTGCCAGAAATGGCTCACCCTTCAAAGAATATCCTTGGCAGTAGTACCTCTCTCCAGAGACATATATTCCGGCGAATCAGCAACCGGATGATCAACCCCACAGTGACTCTGATTGTTCCTTGTGCTGGACAGTGAAAGCTACTCCAAGCATAGCTCTGGAACTGCGTCACCCTCTCTTGGCTCAATATCTGTTGATCATCTCCCAGTCTGCCCCATAGAATCTCCTAGCGCTGCCTCTGAGGCCCTCTGCGTCCTCTACGCTGGCTCCTTCGGCCTCTGCATCAACCTTTCTAGGGCCTGCATTGTCTCTCCCAGCACTTCACTGTCTCTCTGCTATGTATTCTTCATCCTTGCATGGAAATCCCTTGTTGAACTGCCCCTCACTACAACTGATCACTAGTTCAATTTCCTCAGCAAACCCAACCCTAGAAAATCGAATACTTGATCTCTCTTGGTGTATCTCCAACTGACCCTCAAGCCTCCTCTTATACTTTCACTGTTGACAAACCAACGGCCGAGATTAAGTCCCTAGTCAACGACTAAGACTAGAACTGGCTTGAGACTCGTCACTTAGAACTTTCTCGCCCATTTTATATTAATACACATTAATATTTTTATTTTCCTAAGTTTAGACTTAGGGACCCATTAAAAATATTAATTATTTTAATATCTCTTCATCCAGGTGGAATTTCTCCAAACGATTTCTGGGCCTTGGGGATCTCATGTGCCTTAGCCTCTCCACCAATTTTCATGGCTAGAGCACATCCGATGCTATCCAAAATCAACATTCTAAAGGTGGCCTTTGGTGGAGATATAAAAGAAAGATCTATTGCCCACAAAAAGTGGAAACCCCAGGAGAGCATTTTTCTATTCATCTTCTTCCAGTCGACAGTTGGCAGTTGGCAGCCCTTGAGAGCCACCTTATAGCCAATATGATGTGCCACTTTATCTCTACTCTCTTCATTAGTTGTATGTTTCCTCACCCATCTGTAAAGAGCATATGTTGTTGATTTTCTAGTGCAATTAGGGTTAGCACAATATTTCTGAAATTCTGATAATGACTTTTGATGTAGATATTTTTTTAACTTGTTCCAATAAATCATTCAGCAAATATACTTCAAAAATTTAACAATAAAAAACAGTAGAACAATAGAGATCACAATGCACAAAAGAGAGAGGTCCTTTGCTCCATTGCCTTCTAACACATTCCTTGCACATAAAATTTGATCTCTTACCCCTGGTTGTAGGAACTAGCTGGAAAGACTAATTGGAAATCAGT
>Ga0115848_100077_pt1 | contig 25261 bp, 14 predicted proteins | sample InSIn3gowninarea_FD_83862 | JGI IMG/M metagenome (GOLD analysis project Ga0115848, IMG submission 83862) | reverse complement strand
GTACTTATTACCCCAAGTACCTAAGGAATGCATGAGAATAAACTAAGAGAATTATCAAGTACTTACTGCCCCAAGTACCCAAGGTATAAGAATCATTTAGTACTTATTATACCAAGTGCCCAAGGGATGGATAATCAAATGAATTATAAATATCAAATTGAAGAACAATACTTGAACTTACCTTTGAATTGGGGGATCTTTTACCCCCAAGAATTGGAGAAGAGCATTAATATCTTTGAATACAAGAGTAATAGACATACAATATGAGTTTTTCATATAAATCTCTACAAAATTATCTTGATATTTTACTACATATTTTATTCTTTTCGTATTGTTATTCAACCTTTTTGTGATCTTCTTCTTCCACTTAAACTTCTTGGGACACTAGGAAAATGCTAAAATTGATTTTGTTGATTCTAATTCACCTTTTTTACTTAATTCAATATAGTTGACTTCTTGAACCTTTTCTTCTTTTCAATTGGGGTAGTAAAATTGACATATTCTTAAAATGATTATTTATGTTATGATTAGGATATTAATCTTGTCCAATGCATGCAATTGGGCGATGTATGCCAAGGTTAGCTTTTCTATTTAATGATAATATTCAAAAATTATTTTGGTCAATGCATGCAATTGGGTGATGTACATCAAGTTCAGTTCGATTTTATAGATATACACATGGTATGGTGTTTAATGTTTATAATTAAGATATTATATGTGAAAAAAGTTTATTGTTTTAAGTTGATTGCAAGTTCCTTTGTATTTTTCTTAGGTTTCTCTTATGATGAGAGGTTCATCACGTTGCAACCAAGCCAAAGAGGGGGAATAATATTGGTGAAAATTGGGGCATCCAAAGTCACCCTCATGGAGATATAATTCAGGGAGTATTCTCTTACTTGATCTTATTATACTTTGAATTTATACTTTGATTTTATTTTATCTCAAAATTATCAAATTATATTCAAAGTAAGGCTATGTTAATACCTAAAAATAAATTTTAATTTAATTAGAATATACCTTTTATGTATTTAAATAATTTATTTATTTAAGTGCTTTAATGCTTTTTTTATTATACGCACTTAGCTACATTTATATTTTACAATAATAGGTTGACTCGAGTATAATCCCAAGAAGGAGTCTTGGCAATTGTGCACCATGAACCTAAGGAGGAGCCTTAGAACTTATGCATCATAAGATCAAGGAGGAGCCTTGGAACTATACCTACTATCTATAAAGTTGGAAGGGTTATGCATGATAAATCATGATATAATTCAAAATCCTTGATAAGTGGTAACATTCTTGGTCCTATTAACCAATGTCTCTTGATGCCACTTAGCATATTTAGATTTTTTTATACTCTAATGTTTATATTCCTATGATCATTTTGAACCAATCATGCATAATATTCTTAGCTTTGAAGAAGATTCGATAATTATGAGTGGAAATCTAAGGATTTTTGGAAATAAAATTGTGGAGAGATGTTGGGATTCTAGCAACAGTGCTAGGAGAAGGACATATTGATGGCTTTATTTTTATGAAGAAGTTTATCATTGATCTCTATGGGTTATATATTATCTTTGATCATTGTGATAGGTAAAGTAACATATTTGTATCTTTGTTAATACAAGTTTTATAAGTTAAGGTCAATTAAGTCAATCATAATCATTATCATATTTCATTTTACTATTATTTTATTATAATTTTATCACCATTATGTTAAATTTAATATATTAAATAACCTTAAAAAATATTATTTTGGTTATAGCAAATCTCATGGAGATGAGGGTAAAGGTATATCCCAAACCACACGTGATACCAAAATTAATTTCACTGGCTTGAATCTAATTATAAATCATTTTGTCCCATCCAAATTTGATGAGATTAATAACCTAAAATCCTAGATCTAGGATGAAATAAATAACAAGTCCTTGAGATATATCAATCCTGAAGCAAGATACATTACCATTTATTCTCATCTTCTATCCACAAGTGAATACCCCATATATTCCATAAGTTGGAACCCACTTGGACACTCATTTCAACACTCAAACTATAAGGACATAAAAAGAGACCAACACATCAACTAATCAATGATACTTGCAAGTCAATCCATATATATACAAAGCCCATAAATAACCAAGATCTAATTTATATATATATTAAATATCATATGCTCTAATTTCCATCTTAATGTGCATGCTTCATTTTTGTTAGTATTTATTAGTATGAATGATATTATTGAAATAATATTTTCATATACTTTGTAACAAAAGATTTTGGGAACCCTTCAAAAGTTGTTTAATATATTTGACCTTGTGCGTGTGAAACATACTACGTATGAATTTACATTTAAGAAGAGCAAGCATATCATGGGCATAAAAAAATATTTGCATGTGAATGGTGGGTAGTCCTATGAAAGGGAGGCACAACTACGCATTAAGTGAGGTTGAAGGAGGATCATCTCAGTTGGAGGAGTTAAGAAAAGGAGTCATTATGCAACAAGATGTAGGTGACTATGTGGGATTATGGGGTTCAATGAAGCAAGCTGAAATAGGGGTTTTTTTTGCCAAAGTAGGATAAGGGTTAGGTTTTGAGAGGGAAGCATAAATGGATATTATTGATGATCAAGTGATTCTTTCATAAACTTGGGAGGGTATTTAATAGGAAAGGGAAGGAGGTTAAAACTTCTTGGAATTATAATTTTCTCCCAAAGAGATCCTCATCTTATTTGTTGCTTCAACCCCATAATGGTAAAAGGAATCGATAAATTTTTTGTTGGAATAAAGGTCTATAGCTAGAGAAATTTCAAACATATTTTGCATGAAACCCTTGTTGTAAGTAGTGGTTGGCTTCTATTTGGGAGAAGTATTTATGGAAGCCAAAGAGTGTGCAGAAGTTACAATGGTAAAGACAAAGTTCAAGAATCCAAAAGCAAGATTTGGATTTTAGATGGAAAATAAGGTGTCTTAGACTTTGGAAGGGCTAAGATGGGATCTTAATTGGAATATTAGAAATCTTATGTCGTTCAATTTTCTAGACATATTATTATTTACGAGGATAGATCTGGAAGGCATGACTTACATTGTTATTACCTCTTGCATAGGGGATGTTATGTGGGAGGCTTAGCTTTCCTCAAGTACATTTTTCTTCCTAATCCTGATGGATATTTAACCTACTAGCATAGGTGTTTTATCCCCTATGAAAGGAGGCATAGATCCAGTTACATGTGCTTCAATTCTATTAGATGTCCTTACCATCCCACCTCCAAAGGGGGTTAGTTTAGAGAGATGATGGAGTTGGTTCAGACCTAGAAGTAGGAAAATTGCAAGGAAGGACCTACTCACTTGATTCAAGCGAGAAGTAAATGGAATCTTCAAACCCTATCTGATCAAACCAGGCTAAAATTTAGACTAATATTTTCCATGGCATAATAACTTCTTTCCCTTTGAGAGAAAAGTTTAAATTTCAAATTTCTATTATGTGCGGATAGTTTTGAATGTTTATTTGATAGTGTAAAAGGGTTAATGTTTATCTTAAGATTTGTATAAGGCCTTGTAAGATTTAATTTTTACAAGATTCAAAATTATTAAGCCCTCCTCCAGATTAAGGGACTATTGTTCATGCTCTGGGAAGGTTGAGGGACAAATTCAGAACTATCTTTGATGTAAAGTGATTATTGGTTCCCTAAAAATCACCTTCAATATTAACAAAAATAATATCAAGGTCATAAAAGAGAGGATTGATTATATTGAGAGGAATGAGATATGGAAACTCATAAAGCTTACAAAGGAGAAAGTTATAGTAGGTATTAAATGGATATAAAGTATATAATAGTTTATAATTTATATGATTGAATAATAGAGTTTTTGGGTTCATAGCTCATCCAAACCATTTCATGTCAAAAGATTCAAATATTAATAGTACTAAAAATGTTAAACATAATAACTTGAAATATCTAAAATATATTAAGTAGTATTATAAATTTATATATTAATATTATTGAATCATGTACTGATTTGAGTAGGGCTATTTTTATGTTAATGGTTAAACTCAAGGTATGAGCCTAATTTTCTTAGTTAAGGTTTAATGGATATTAATTATTCTTCACATCAAATTATAATAAACTAGAATAAAATAATGTAACTAATATTTGGTATAGAAATTCATAACTTTTATTTTCCTGAAGTCTTTGATTACAATATTTTATTCTTTTATTATTTTGAATAAAATTAAGCAAATTAAAAAGGTAATTAATAAAATATGGAATGCAAATAAGAGGTGATAGGTAGTGTGGAAACCCTAGCTTTGAAGTCTCTGTAAGAAATAAATAAACATGATAGTGCGATTGATCGAGGAGGCTCTTGAAAAATACGAGCAAGGTTAGTCACGGATCAATTGCTAGGTTCAGTGGATTCTTCCTCGAGGAGAATAGAAGATACTAACACAAACTTAAGAAATATTTCTCTAATCTCGGATAGGATTGTGAAGGGTATACATGATGATCATGGTGGTTGAGGATGGAAGCCTTCAATCTTTATTGATCCTACTCCTAACTTAACCCAGAGCACTTGATAACTAATGTAATTATCTATAAAACTAATGGAAAGCATCATGCATAAGATTCTATGGACAAATTCATCCAAGAAGAAAGAACCAAAAATATGAAATTAGTACTACTTCTAAGGGGTTTCATTATGGTTACCTTCTTCAATCAAGAGGAGGGAAATAAACTTTTCAAGCATAAATATGGGTGATTTTTTAATGATAGGGGCATTTACACATAGACCCGGATGTCAGGATTGAACCCTTTATCTAAAATTATTGATGGCTTTCTGATCTAAGTAACCTTATATACCCTAATCATGGAATTCTATAACAAAAATTTATTAGGTAAAATTAGCAATATTATTGGTAAATTCTAATACTTGGATGAGGAAACAAAAGAACATCTATCAATATGGTAAAATTTGATATAAATAAGGATGATAATTTGGATTAATATGTACAATCCCTATTCTTAAGCTATAACCCTAAATTCTAGTGGAGATGCTTCAAAAGATCGATTTTGAAGGTCTCATTCCTCGATGCTTTAATTATCTACAATTGGGATATATACCAAGTATTCTTGATTATTGTTTTATCCATCTATGGTACCTTGAAATTCAAATAACATGGAGCCAGTTGTGGTTCACAAAATGCATTTGATTATTTTAGAAACCAAGATTGACAATGAAGAAGTGGTGAATCCACCTACATGGGTTGTTGAGCAAAATCATAAGGAGTTTAACTCAACCAAATTGATACCTCCTACCCATGTTAAATCATAAAGGAGGAATGATCAAAGATTATTAGTGAGTTGGCCTACAAATGATCCCAAGTTGATGTCATTGCAAGAATAATCCAAGTCGACTAAGCGGGTTACCAAACATATTGCAGTTAAGAAGCATTCAACAAAAGATAATCATAAAGATTTGGAGGGATGTTAGCTAACAAATAATCATAGATACTACCTCTGAAGTCTTAAGTGTAAGAATTCTTTCTCAAACTTAGTTGCATTAGATGATGAACTTAAACCACCTAAAACAACCAACTAATGCAATTTTAACATAATAGTTAAGAGATTAAAACTTAGAATTGAATCTATGTTTAGTTTTTCATATATCATTCTATTATATGGTGTATTATCTATTGAAAATCTATTAGTTGTAACAAACTGGATGAACCAATATAAAAATATTTTATAATAAGGTTTTGGGGTCTTGTATAAAAAATCATCTTTTTACCCTTAATAAAAAAAATTTATTATTTAAAAATAAAATTAATACACCACACTCTATCCTCTCATGGAAGTTGGGTGACTTCCTATTGAAAGTAAATCTCTAAGATGACATATTATTATACAAATATAAACTAACAAACTTAGATAATCATATGCTCCTTGTTATTGCTCAACAAACATGTCTAACTCCTATATATCTTAAAAGAGATTTGCTAAAAGATTGATAATTAGCTTGATTTTTAGGGTATACATAATAATATAACCCCTTCAAATAATAGAAACTTAAAATTACAAATTATAATTAAAGCAATTAACTTTTTTTGAAGTGATGATAATATACAAATAAAATAAACTTACTTATTATAAAAATATCATCAAATAAAAACATGAATATCCATCCATAATGAAACATATATAGATAGATGATACCTAAAATACCTTGGGATAAAAAAATTTACAAGTTTTATATCCCATATACCATAGAAGAGAAGATATATTTTTACCTTATCTCTCGGTTATGAAAAAAATATTAGATAAACCTATAATGATATTTGAAATCAAAATTTGGTTTATAAATTCTTAAACTAAGATAACCAAAATAAACATATATGTATATATAATGGTAACTTAAATTTGTAATTAAAGTTTTTTTTTTTTTTAATGATGATTATATAAAAAATAAAATAAAACTTATTTATTATAAAAATAGCATAAACCCAAAATATGAATATCCACCCTTCTCAATATAAGATTAATAGTCTCACAAAAATCTAAAAGCCATCACATCATATTTTACATTTTATTTGATTTACTTAAATATAATATAATTTATTTATTTAAATTTTATTTTTATTTCAATTGCTTTCTCTCAGAGAATCAACTATATGTTAAAAGTGATGATTATAGATAGATGATACCTAAAATTACTTGGAATAAAAAAATTTACAAGTTTTATATCCCAAATACCATAGAAGAGAAGATATATTTTTACCTTATCTCACCCTTATGAAAAAAATATTAAATAAACCTATAATGATATGTGAAATCAAAATCTAGTTTATAAATTCTTAATCTAAGATAATCAAAATAAACATACATGTATATATAATGGTAACTTAAATTTGTAATTAAAGTATTTTTTTTTTAAATGATGATAATATAAAAAAATAAAATAGAACTTATTTATTATAAAAATTGCATAAACCTAAAATATGAATATCCACCCTTCTCAATATAAGATTAATAGTCTCACAAAAATCTAAAAGCCATCACATCATATTTTACATTTTATTTGATTTACTTAAATATACTTCAATTTATTTATTTAAATTTTATTTTTATTTCAATTGCTTTCTCTTAGATAGAGAATCAATTATATGTTAAAAGTGATGATTAGTCTTTGTTGGGAAAATATTATACACTAACCCAAGAGTTGAAAGCGGGAATCAAGCATAAAAAAATTGTAGCTAAGATGAAATGAATAGGTTCAAATTTTTGGTAATACCACATTTTTGGATCAAAGATTCAAATTCAGTTTTGGTAACCCCATATGCTTGGATCAAGTATTTAAACCTCTATGCAAGAATTAAATAATATATAATTTTTTTACTTTACATTTATAAATAAAAAAATTAAAAATATTTTGTATGCTTACTTGATTGTATAGAAATTCCATTAAAATTTAATATGTTTATTTAATAGTGAAACAATATTTTTTACAGCTCTAAATTCTATCACCAAGATTCAGTTATAAGTTATTAATTTAGAGTGAATATATTCTTGAAGAAGTTGAATATATGCAAACAATATTAAAATTTAATGATATTATCAAATAAAATTATCTTAATTTATAAAATTAAATCTGAATAAATTTTTATAAGGTAAAATTTTATCTTGGTATCATTAAGTAAAACACTATTTGATAATATAATTAAATTAAAAAGAATTAATTCTAATGTTTAATCAAGTTATGAATCCATGTGAATGATTGTAAGATAGATATTAAATTTTAATAATTTAAAGTTTTAAAGTACATGTTTTTTCTCTGAATCATTATAATGATTTCAACATATTGCCTATTTCAATGAAATTAAATAATTATTATTTTTATTATAAAATAAATGATTTTTCTTTCTAAAATTTTTATCATCAATTTTAATTATCATAAAGTTAAGGCATTAGATGAGCATAAGTAATGTGATTAATTTTTCTTTAGAGGACAAGTTTAAAATGAAATTAAGATAAGAAGGAAGAACGTTGTATCATCATTAAAGATAGCTAATGATCCATTTTAATAAAATCACAAGGTTAAACATTTAGGGTAATATATAGATGATAGGAATAAATATACAATATTTTAATTATTTATCTTATATGTAGTAATGCTTATTTATTTATAAGGTAAATATATAATGAGATATGAGAGACCCAAGTTCAAGTCTTTCCACCTATTGAAATATACCAAAAATCCTATTGAGTTGATGGTAGATGTAGACAAGGTCGGGATCATATTTTGACGATGTGGATTTCCTTTGATCGCAAAATATGATTACGATGAATGTTGATGATTGATAAATCATTGGGTGGAGAGCAAGGGGGCTCTGGCTACTAGGATTTGGAGCGTTGCCGCCACCTGCATGTTCATGTTGTTTGGTCTTGGTTTTCATACTTTGCATTCATTTGGAATACTGCAGGATCTCTACATTAATTTGCATTATTTGTAGTTATCCTTTCGTCACCTTTGGAAGTAGCTATTTGGGTTAAGAATGACCTCGATAGCGGTTGATGGTATGAGTGATGGCGATTGAGAAACTTCTAAGGAAATTCCTTCTGAAGGTCGAGCACGAGGTACCTCTTCTATTCCTAAGCTTTTGGTTCTTGTAAGTGAGTTCAATTCTGCATGTCAATGGTTTGAGTCTCATACCTTGGTTGGGTACTTTTTGGGTCGTATTCCTAATGATTCTATGCTGCATACTTGGGTTCAACAGGTTTGGGGCCCATATGGTATTAAAGTAGAGAATGTTCGCAATTTGACTAAGGGTTTTTTTCTCTTTCATTTTGCTGAAGTCTCTTAGGCACATAAAGCCTTGTCTAAAGGACCTTGGATAGTTCAAAATTCCCTGTTAATCCTTCAGCCTTTTACTAGCTAGTTCTCTGTAGAACAAAATTCTGCAACAAAAGTCCCTGTTTGGATTGAGTTTCCAAACCTCCCTATTCCTATGTGGAGTTTTCTTAAACCCATTGCTGAGCAAATTGGAACTTTTGTGTGTTATTAGCCTGAACATTTTTTCTCAACTCGACCTTCTTGCCGTGTTTGTGTTAGAATTGATATCACCAAGGATAGGCCAGAAGAAATTGAAATTATTATTGGAAATGAATCTCTTATGCAAAAAGTTCAGTATATTAGTTTACCTAACACATGTTTCTGCTATCAATCTTCCCTTCACAAGATTAGGGATTGCCCTCTCATGGCAAGCTAGTACAAAGCAAAATCAGCTATCTCTATGGAGAAACATGCTGCATCAACTCATAATCCCTCTAAAGGGGAGGAGGAATGGAAAATGGTTCCTAACCATCATAACCGCCAATCTACTCCATAAGAATCTATCACTCAACCATCTCACCCTGCTCCAGTTCCTTCCTTTGAAAGCCCTCCTAGTCCAGAAGTTACTGTTGTGAATCAAAACCCCTCTTCCAGTCAACCTATTCATAATGTATGGTCAGGACCTTCTTTTGCTATTGTTGTTGCTACTCCTTCTTATTCCCAAGGTACAGAAGGAATTTTTGGTCATAAAGTTGGTCGATCTTGTAGTCCCCAAAGAGGAGCTTATGAAGGACCTTTGGAGAAAAAATGTCAGGTTGATGAGCAACTTAGAAAGGGTAATGCATTTGCAGTTTTATAGGACATGGGTTCCATGGGGGATGATATGGATCTTCAAACCCTACATAGTAACTCATGATTTTTTTCTCATGGAATGTAAGAGGGTTGACGGACCCATCCTGTAAATATACGATCCAAGATGAGATTACTGATGTCAATCTCCAATTTGGTAGTGTTGATTTTGTTTGCCTTGAAGAAGTTAAAATTACATATTTTCTTTTACAGTGTACCTATAAGTTTCTCTGGCAGAGTGGTAGTTTTTTTCATACAAATCATGTTAATGGTTCTGGTGGTGTTGTCACTTTTATTTCTCCAAAATGGTAGTCACATATGGTTTCTTGGGGGGTGGACCCTTCAAATCAGGCAGTTTGGACTTTGTTTGAGTTGCATGGTAAACCTTTTGATCTTATTAATATTTATGCTTCAAATGATGCTCATGATAGGCGATCTCTGTGGAGTTGGTTAGCTTTCTCCTTACCTCTTGCAACTTGGGTCTTATGTGGAGACTTTAATATGGTAGAAAAATTTGTTGATAAACAAAGCCATAACCCTTTCTACTGGAATTTGGGTGAAAAAGAAGCTTGGTTTTTTCTTAAAAATAAGCTTACCCTATATGATCCAAATTCTACCTTCTCACCTGCAAATTTTCAAGAGTCTCATTGGTTTACTTGGTCTAATTTACAAGCAGGAAATAATCAAGTTTTGAAAAGGCTTGACAGAGCTATGCTTTCAAAATTAGATTCTTTTTATTTTGAGAATCTTATATCCCAATCTCCTCATGTTTATGTGGTGCTAGATACTACTCTATCTAATCATGCTCCAATAATGTTCAATATCAAATACAATCATATTCCTAAAAGAATCTTCAAACCTTAGTGGTATATGAACACTTCCTTGTTGCCATGCCCCTCTATGAAAGAGCACATTTTTCGCATTTGGAATATTATCCCTCAGCCTCTTGGTGTGACTGGTTGGATCACTTGGTGGAATAATGCCATTTCAAGAACTACTAAAGTTCTTAGAACCATTGGAGCAAAGTTTGCTAAAAGGAGGTGTAAGTCCAACCTTATCATTCGAACTGAATTTGCTAGAGCTTCTTGCTCTCTTGAAGTTGATCCCTTTAATATTACTCTTCAAGCTAATGTTGCAGCTCTCAGACATGAAATTAGAAAAGCAAAAGCTTATGCAGCTAAAGGAGCTCAGCTTAAATCTCATTTGAAATGGCTTAAGGTGGGAGATAGAGTCTCAAAAGATTTCTTCAAAAGATTGCACCCCCCCTGCATACTACCCAATTTCAAGCTTTACAACATGATGGTAATAGAATCACCAATTTACCTGATATTGTTCAAGCTTTTGTTCAACATTATGAGAAGGTTTTTGCTTCCCAACCTATTACTATAGCTAGCCAATAAGCTCTTAATGATTGCTGCAATGTCATACCTCAACAGTTGAATACTATTTAGAGGGAGTTTTATGATTCTCCTTTAACTTTAGAAGATTTGAAACTTACTTTATCTGATATGGTTAATGACAAAACTCCTGGTCTTGATGGTTTTCCTTGTGAATTCTATAAAACTTTTTGGGATATGGTTGGTCCTTATCTTTTACATGTTTATCAGGAAGTTATGCATACTGGTTCTTTGGGAGCTTTAATCAACAAAGGTAATATCAAATTCATCCCAAAACCTGGTGATCCAAAAATTATTACAAATTGGAGACCCATCACTCTGTTAAATGTTAGTTATAAAATCATTGCTAAAGCTTTAGCTCTTAAGCTTCATCCCCTATTACCTCTCATTGTCCGACCAGAGCAAACTAGTTTTGTGCAAGGAAGATATATTCTTGATAATGTTATTGCTATCTGGGAAGGTATGCAATGGGCTCAATCTTTAGGACAAGATGCTCTTTTTATTAAAATTGCTTTGAAAAAGCCTATGATCGTATTGAATGGAGGTTCATTTTAGCCATGTTGTAGGCTCTTGGCTTTGGTCCTTATTTTCTTAGATCTATCAATATGTTGTTCAGAGATGCTTCTGCTATTTTAACAATGAATAATGCTCAATCTTAATCCATCCTGTTAGCTCGCTCTATACGATAAGGGTGTCCTTTAGACCCTTCTCTTTTTATTTTAGCTGCTGAAGCTTTTAGCTATTTTTTAGCCTTTCAAGCCTCCCAAGGAATGATCAAAGGTATTGCTTTGCCTCATTCAGATAAATCTCTTTTAAATGGACATTTTGTAGATGATTCTTTTCTTACTATGGCAGAAGATGAACAGTCTATTAATACTACACTTAAATGTTTAAACACTTTTTGCTTAGCTTTTGGATCTAGTATTCAATGGAATAAGACTTCTTGTTATAGACAATCTTTTAAGGATATTCCTCAATGGCTTATTAATTTTTCATGGAAATGGATTCAACCAGGTGAAACATTTAAGTTTCTAAGTATCCCCTTTGCTTTTGAAGCCTCCCCTGCTCAGCTATGGAAAGATGTAGTCCAAAAAGTGAAAAAAAAAGTTGGCCTACTGGTCCACAAAGAAACTTTTCCTTGCAAGAAAATTTCAAATTTGTTCTAAGATATTATCTTCCACCCATGTCTATTACTCCTTCTGTTGGGTGCCTGCTAAGTCTTGCTATAATAGGCTTGATCGATTGCTTAAGGATTTTATTTGGGCTTCAGATGCTCATAAAAGAGGCTTCCACCAGGTTGCTTGGGATTCTTGCTGCATGACCAGATCCAATGGAGGTATGGGAATGTTTAATTATGAAAAACAAGGGATTGCTTTATGTGCCAAATGGGTTATTTGAGCTCTGGAAGGGGATGAGGCTTGGAAAATCTTAGTCAGACATTGCATATCAATAGGTACTCCCCTTGGCAAAAGGGTTTGGAAAGGAATGAATTTTCATACAATTCTTACTACCCCTGTGCAGTTTAAAATTTCTGGTTCTTTTGTTATTAAAAGTATATGGAAATCTTGGGAGGCCTTAAAGCCATGGTTGACATGGAAAGGATGTGATAAAAAGGCAGGTGCTTCTTGCTCTTCTTTAAATCTATGGTGGTCCCCTATAATTATTGATAATGGGTTACTTCCTGCTCAAATTCAATGGATTAGAGCTCTCAGATTTCATCGCAAAGGCATTGACTCTTTCTTGGACCTGTATGATCCTCAAACTAGATCTTGGTTCTCTTGGGATAAGTTTCGAGAGTTGTATAATCTCAAGGCAGATGATAAGTATACTTTTGAATATCTCATTGACAGAACTTCTCTATCTATCTGGACTAAACTTGGGAAGAAGTTTCAAAAGCCCTGGTGGTTAGATTGGGTTTGGCCTAAAAAAATTCAGATGAATAAGTATAAGTCTCATATGGGCTACTTTTTACTTTCTCATCATGTTCCTATGGCTGATACTCTTAATGTTCGATGGGATTTATTCTCTGTTCAATCTCGTTGGAAGTTAAGATTTAAGGTTGTTTGGTCTTCCTTCTTGGAGCCTAAACAAAGTTCTCTTGGTTGAAGTTTATTACATCAAGGTCTTCCTATTGGTATTCAAAGATAATATCTGGGTGTTCCTAACCCTCTATGTGCATTCTGCAATCAACCAGAAGATTTTTTGCATGTTTTCTCGTCATGTGACAAAGCTCATGATGCTTGGATATGGATTCTCTCTTTTTTTAACCCTTTTCTGTCTACTCCGTGCACTTGGGTTCATGCTCTATTGGGGGATCCTCTTCATTTCTCAAAACCTCTTCAAGAAGTTTGGCATATTTTTCATCTTAGTATACTTTTTCACCTTTGGAAGACTTGAAATAACATTATTTATGGTAGACAATAAGCTTCTTCTATATTCTCTCTTTCTGACAAATACATAGTCTTTTATGATTGTTTGTTACAAATTTTTAATCAAACAAAAAAGGTACATATTGAGGTTCAACACTTACGAAATTTATTAGATCACTGATGCAATGCTCCCTGCTCTTCTAGTAGACTGCCCAACCAGATTCAGGATGCTTCTCACTCACATAACTATGGGCCTCTAGTGGATTGACTTACTTATTAGTGGAGGGCTCTTAGTAGTGCATTTTTATGTTTTTTTTTTTTTTAGTCTAGGTATCTGACAAAGCTTCGAGATATTTTTCCTTTGATGAATATTTGGATCATGTATGATTTTGTTTCTGCTTCCTAGCTTTTTTTATCAAGCTAGTGTGACGATCAGGGTGTGCTCAATCCCACCTGCCCCTTTTATATGATAAAGCATTTTATTTAATATAAAGTCTTTTCATCCAAAAAAAAAATATATGATTACAAGGTTGCTTCTCCCTACAAAGGGGATGACTTTCCCATAAAAAAGTTATGATTATTGAATAATAAAAAAGTAACATGATTTTTTTTATAATAATTACTATATTCATAAAATAATGAATGATATCTTTAATGTTCTTTAAATTCAATACTTTATAGTATTTATTAAAATTTGTTTAAAGAATAATATATATCATAAATATATCTTTAGATGATTTTTTTTAATGAAAAAGACCTTTGTATTAATATAAAATCTCATTCATACAAAAAAGGGTCAGGTGGAATTAAACACACCGCATGATCAAGCATAACTAATCATTAAGAAGAACATCAGAAAGTCAAGAACTATCAGAATAAACCAGGTAACAACAGTTGAAAAAAAAATATGGCTCCTAATCATTAACACAATAAAGAATATACTTAATCAAGGAAGTGGGGTGGGCGAAAGTTATCTATAATGCCTAGATGCTCCCAACCACGATCGTCGGGGCTTAGTGCACTCCAACCATCATTGTCTAAAATATTAATAGCCTCATCATGATTATTTTTAACAAAATTAAGATTTATAAAAGAATTATCAAGTTTGTTTTAGCTTTCTTAGTTTAAGAATTCATGGATCAAGTTACAATTATAATTATTATTATAGGTTTTTGTAATATCTTTGTAAAATGGATAGATAAAGAAAAAAATAAATTCAATTTATGTGAAAAATTTAAGGTACAAAACTTACAAATGATTTTATCTAATGATATTTTCGGTATTATCCCTCTACTTATTTCACTATGCATATCATGTGAATTAGTTCTTAATTTTTTTTATTATAAGTTTATTTTTGTGATTGAGATATATTGATGATATTTTTATTATAGGCTATTTTTCTTTTATTTTTGATATTATCATCGCTCCCACAAAAATTACTTTATGTGTAATTCATAATTTTAATTTGCTAAGGGGATTTCATTATCATAGTAAGCATAAGTGAGGAAACTACAATATTTGAAGGAAGATAAATTACGATGAGTTGAGGAGGATAAACTACAACGAGCAAAGGAGAATGAACTATAATGATCAATGAAGGGACTATGAGTTATGATATGTACGATGAGGATGAGGATCCTGACAATGAAAAAGTGGAGGATAAATGAAGGGTTAACATTGGTGGCGTATTTGTAAATGAAAGGGGTAGAGATAATGAAGATATATATTAATATGGGAATGTGCAAATATGGACCTTAGAATAAAGCATATCTTTATGGATAAAAAATAAGATTATCCTAGAGAAAATGGATTCAAAGTATGGAAGAAGATAAGGAACATAGAAATGTACAATAATGGACATATGATAATTGATTAGCTTACTGAATTGAACATGATGTTATATTGAAGTAAGTGGATTTAGAACATATAAGGTGTTAATGAAAAATAAAAATATGCATGTAGAATATCTTTAGGATTCATCAATGTACCTACAAGATAAAAAATTGAAGTAAATATTGTAGACTTAAAACAATGAATTGTAGGTTGCATTCTAAAAAGAATATCTTAGAGAAGGCAAGAGCTTTAGAAAAGTATGTGTAAGATAGGTTTTTGGGGTATAAGTCCCTGATGGATATGGAGAAATATATTATAACCAATGAATGGTGGACTTTATCCTCGTTTATACCTAAATTTGTATTAAATTATGAAGTGATAATGGACATGGATAGCTATGGCTAGCCCCATATATTATAGTCAATGACTGATGGACTATGTCTTAGTTTTAGATAAAAATATATTTTGAATATTATTTATCTTAGGGGTGATTGGTATTCCCTCTCACCATAGTTCAAAAATAAAGAATGAAAGATACATAGAGGTTGATTATGGAAATTTGAAGTTCCATGTTTCTAATAATCATGATTTTGTAGGGTTATATTAGAGAAGAACTATGAAAGAGGTAACAAAATGGATATCATCATGCAAGGAAGATGTGAATCTAGTGAAGAACTTATGGGTATTGATCCCTCTTTATAAGGGTCTATAAAGGAACGAGGAAGAATCAAGACTAATCCTCTCGGGTTATGGGTGGGAAAAATGTTATTCAAATTTGTGACATGTATTTGAGATGGGTATTTTTATTTTGATGTGAATGGGTGTAACATTTGAAATATCTTGATAAATTAAATTTTGATAGTATTATCCTTTTCAAGATTTTTCAAAAAGTTATTTACTATACAAAAGTTGTTCAATTGTAATTTTGAATATGTTGTATTTATTTTATATTGTGACTTTATTGTAAATAGGTTTTTAGGATTCTATTCAAAAAAATATCATTTACCTAATAAAACATAATACTTTTCTAAAAATATGAAGTGTTTTTATTATTATATATGTATTATAAATCAAGCCATTTATTAGAGTCTTTTAGCCATATTCTTTTAAGATATTGATGGGAAAGTTTGTTAGGTAATTACAAGAAGCCTATGATGGTTTAACTTTAATAGTTTATAATTGTAGATAATATATATCATATTATATCTTCAATTTGAATAAGAAGTATATTGGCTTCTATAAGAAGGATAATGTATGGCATTTTTTTAAAGTTATAAACAATGAAATATTTTTTGTTGGAATGTATAATTCATTATTGCAAAGTCTCTTGATGCAAATTCATTTAATACTTAAAGGTATCCTAGATACCTTAAGTATTTAGTGAATAAGGTAATGTAAATTAATTAATACTTAAGAGTATCCTTAGATACCTTTTAAGTAATTATGAATAAAATAATATAACTTATCCTACACTCCACCTCATGGTCATGCCCCTTGGGTAAAAGGGTGTTGCATAACATGACATTGTACAATGGTTAAATGAGTGATCCAAGGGAGGATTTTGGACTATAAATAGAGGGCTCCCTCCTTAAGATTACTCACTTAAGTTTGTAGTATTATTATGCTTTAGGATTTATAGGAGAAGTAAGAAGAGTTGTTGTAAGAGAGTGCATCTTAAGAATAAAGATCTTAGATTAGTGGATGTACTTCCATGGTTGGTGGAACCATTTTATATTGGTATTAAGTTTGTGAGATTAGTTGTTGTATTATGCTATTGTGAGAGCTTTCTTGTGATCTTTGTTGAATAGATATTTAGTCATTTACGATTAAGTTCTCTCATTTTTAGATCTACCTTATTTTATTCGATGTTTATCGAGAAATTATCCTCCCTGAACTTCACAACCATAGATTATAAACGCATATTTAGAATCATTTAAAATAAATTATATATATCTTCTTTCATATAAATTAATATATATTATAATTTTATTTTATTTTTAAGTTTTAAATGTATTAGATGCATAGATATTTTCTATATCCTCTTGTACATGAAATCAAATAATATGCTAAATTTTAATATTTCATTAAAAAATTTCTTTATCCTTTGAGGGGTGCTTACTGCTTATCAATATGCAAGTGTTATCTTTTTAATTTTAATATTATTTTAATTACTTCATTTATTTCAAGCATTTATTATTGAGTTATATAACATGATTTTTATAATGTTATTTATTCTAACAAGTAATTGTTATATTTGATATTAATGAATAAATTTTCAACTCAATTATTTTATATTTTATTTTAGTTTTTTTATTAATAATAAAACATGGGTTTTGAAAGGACCTGATACCTTTTACAATGATTATGCTAGATATTCAATATGATTCATAAGTAAAACAACCTAAAGTAAGGGAAAAAATACAACCAAAAGAATAAAATCATAATACAAATAATCCCTCTAATAAGGAATTTATTTGAATCCAAAGAGGGTGCCTTCAAGATCTTCCCCATCTTGAAGATCATCTCCCTACCTCCTAAGATTTGACATACCTCAAAGAAGGGATCAAAGCTAAAAGCATACAAAAACTAGAGTTGGAGATAAAGCTTGAAATCTCCAAAAAATAACACCTATTAAGTCACTCGCTTGAGTTTGAAAGCCTACAAGATTTTCTTGAGGTAAAGTTAAAAGGTATTCAAAAAAATTAAATATCCAAGATCATTGGAACTTTAATCCTAATGATAGTGCATGCATGTCCAAAAATAAGATATGTTAAAATCCTCATAGGGTTTCTAGGGAAAAGTAAGCAAAGGGGCTCCAAAAAAATATAAACCCTTTACACCATTGGAAATTCCCTCCTAATCATAATGTAGATCATCTTATCATCAGAAAGGATACAACGTTGGATACCCAACATCTTGTAGGCATTCCACTCCAACACCCCATGTTGATTTTAAGATGAATCCTTTATAATACTTTGATCATGAACTCTAAAAATTACCATCCCTTACACTAAAAAATAGTAGGATAATAAGATAATTTAAAAAAAAAAGAAACTTACATCCTTGAGCTTGCAATGAAACTAGGGTTATTTTAGTTTAGTTGAAGGGTAGGTGCAAGAAGTTGGGTCCACTTTATGGTTAAAAATTAGATGTATTTTCCTTGACTTTCAAGTTTGGGCACAATTAATCTCATAATTTGAAGCACTTAGACATGGAATCATGAAAATTTCATTAAAGTAAAAATGTAGTGCTCTAAGTCTAATTTTCAAATATATAATTTATTCCACTACCTAGATGATAAAAATTAAACTTTGATAGGGATGAACAAAATTCATTTTTTTAAAATATATTATTTTATGACTATACCATGCACGTTTTCAAGAAGCATAATTTGACCTAAATCAAAGTATTTTTTAAAATCCTTTTAGATATAGATACCTAATATCTTGAAGCTTGTCCTATATAATTTTCCATAAATTTTTCATGAATATTTTTTTTATTAAATTTCTATTGGTCATGTTTGTTATTTCAAAAAGTGTTTTATTCTGATACACATAATTTGATCTAAATTTATTTATTTAAAAAAAAAAAAAACTTATAGAGGATTATTTGAAGCTTGTCTCCATCTAATTTTGTTTTCATAACTCCTACAAAATAAAAAGTTATTAAGAAAATAAGATAGGTCCTCATATTTCAAGCATATGGACTAGTTTCATAAAAAATTAATAGAAAAATATAAAAACTAATCTAATTGTTATATATATATATATATATATATATATATATATATATATATATATATATATATATATATATATATATTTGAAATCTGTACTCTTTGATCTATAATGGGTTTTAATTTCATGAAAAAATTATTCTTAAAACTCCATCAAATGTATGCTTGAAGTTGAGATTTACATTGAAATTACCATGAACATATACTTGTAGGTCCAAGGCTAAGGGTTGGCTTACCCAGCCTTTCCCAAGCCTAAAATTGAGCCTGAATTAGAGATTCAAGTATCAATATCCTAATATTTAACACTAAAAAATATGTGCATTATAGTTTCAAATATCGAGATCCTGATTTAAAATCGAGATCTTGATATTTATCAAGATCCCTATTTTTCTAATATTGAGTTTTAAATTTGCCCACTTCCACTACAAGTGAACTCGACTTCTTGCTTTCACCCTGAATTGAATATTATTCATAAGATTATTGAATGATGAATATTTAAAATAAGATAATCAAAGGCACTATTGTAATAAACACTAAATACTTAGAAAAATATTTTGCAAAGAGAGATAAAGTTACTCTACTAAATAATTTTAACAACAATCACACAAATATGTAGACAAAGATATGAAACGGATGTACTCTCATACTAAGAGTTTCATATATATCTCTATCTACATATTTGTGTGATTGTTATCTAAGAGTTTCATATCTTTATCTATATATTTATATGATTGTTGTATAATGAGAGCACATCCACTTCATATCTTTGTCTACATATTTGTATGATTGTTTTTAAGAATATTTAGTGTAGTAGAGTAACTTAGTCTCTCTTTCTTTTAAAAGATAAGATCAACTTTTCAAAGATTCAAATCTATATACATTCTAATATCTTTTTAATGGGTAACTAAAAATGGACATAAAAAAAGTAAAACATTTTAGTAACTTAAAATGTACATTAAAAAGAGTAAATCATTTTTATTAAAATATGTACCATTATATAAATTGTAATATTATGCAAAGTTACTCATTTAGTAAATATTTTTCAAAAAGATAAATGAGACAGATAAAGGAAATAGAAAGATAAGTATCCATCAACTTATGAAACATCACTATCATGTTATTTTTGAATAAACATTAATATGTATAGTTACAAATAACTATTCTATTCCCATGCAAAACTTTATGTGAGAACATGGTCCATCATAAAAATGGTTGGAAAACTTCTATTAAGCTAATAAAAATAAAATATTCACCATGATAATGGATACAAAACTTTTGCTAAATAGAAATAAAATATTCACTGTATTATCTAATGAAATTATTTTTATCAATAAACAAAAAGTAACAAAGGAAGTTGTATAAATAAGCATGAGTTATATCCATTATGGGTTATATGGTCATATTTCACTACAACTTTTCAGATTTCAACTATTGTTGAAAGAGCTTAATGTGTTACAACAAATACACAAGGGATAACCTAGGATAAAAACTCATGTAAATAAATATAGGTAATAAATATTTAAAATCATTAATAATAATAATAGTAACTAAAAATATTCTAGTAAATTGTAAGTATTTTGTATCTTGAGAACTAAAATAAAAAAAGATGTAAATGAGTTGTGGGTTCAGGCATACCTCTATCAATAACAACCTTGTTACCTTGTACATGATCTAATACCACTTGATGGTATTTTAAATAAGATAATCAAGATACTGTTGTAGCAAACATTGAATACTCATAAATGTTTTTTTTGCAAAGAGAGACTAAGTTACTCTACTACCCTAAATATTCTTAACAACAATCACACAAATATGTAGATAAATATATGAAATGGTTCCTCTTAGTGTGAGAGTACATCCGTTGTAACAAGATGATATATTACTGTCCAATAGTGAATATTAAAATAGTTGATATCTCTATCTTCAATGGTAATAATGCTTACTTAAGACTTACTCAGCATCTCCAAGCTATTGCAATGCTTACTATGAGATAAGATCTCAATCCTCTATCTTGATGCTACATGAATTATGCTTTCATATTATAAGAATATAACTTTCAGACCACTCGTGTACAATACTACAACCATATGGATGTATTTATATATGAAAGATCATACTTTGACTAGTGGTCAATGCCCAATCAATATAATTACACATTGGTTTATTCCATTACATATGTCAAGGGCTCATGTTCCTTTCTAAACTTAGGTATCTATATGATACATATGTTCTTATTTTAAATAATAATAACTACATATATCCAAATTAACATTACAATTTTAATATTAAATTTATATATTGATAACTAGTATATTATATTAAAAAAGGTAAGCAAGAAATGTAATTAGTTAACATAATATACTATGAAGGTTAATATATAATAAAAATTAATAAATGACAAAATATAATGAGAAAAAAAATGATAAACATAGAAATAAGTTAATTAAATACATGAAGAATGATTTTGATTAGTAGTTTGTTTGAAGTGTATCTCATAAATATTATGGGCTTATATGAATATAATGATATTTTATAAGAATGAATCCCATTTTGTAAGAATATTATGGTCATATATTAATAATGATTTTCTACCTTTGTATATTTGGATGTCGATTTTATTATATATTATTATATTCTTTATTGATTATGGGCTATTAAATTATGACTAGAAATATAACGTTAACTTTTATAGAAGGAACTACTTTGATAGATGAAGTCTCTTTGATACTAACTAAACCCCATTAAGTAAAAAGAAAACTATTGATACCTTGTACATATAGATGTTATCATGTGATCTTGAACTTTAAAAAATAATTATAAATTGACTAATATTAGATCATAAAATTATATCATTCCTAAATTATATATTTTTCAAATGAAGTATTGAGTTAATTTTAATATGCTTTTCTTATGTTCATAAAAGTAATAGCCAACACCAGGTTTAAAATAAAATAAATATTATAGTATTGAAAATAAATAATTAACTATAATATGTCAAAGAATTAAATACCATAATAATTCCTCATAATGTAATAATTGAAGTGAAAATAAAGGAGAAAAATATTTAAGAATATGGATAGATAATTAATTCTTAAAAGGATATCATTATAATAATTGAATACTGGATATTATTATAAATGTTAGGAATGTCCTTTAAACAAATAATATCATTACCCAAACATGATCCATCCAAGTGATTTAATCTCAATTGTTGGATAAATACTATTATATCTCAATGTTAATTATTAAAATCACTAGTAGATTTATCTAAATTTATACACATCTACAACTAATGAGATTTAAGTTTTTGGTCATGTTTTTAATAAATATTATTATATTAACAAACATATAATCCTATAAATATAAGCCAAGTTTATTCTCAAACACTCCTTTAAGCTTGAAATATGCCATCATCCAAATTGACGATGTGACTTCAGGTGTCATCAAACCTAAATACTCTCCCATTATGTTAATTTCCCTTGATATCTTGCATATATTGATTACCATCCTACTTATTTATTTATAAAATCACTCACTCCTCGTAAAGAAATTTTATACTATTCAAGGTAAAGTAGGTCGCCTTAGTGAAGGAATGGTAAGAGAAAATAAAAAAACCAAAGCAGTTACAAATGCTAAACAACCAAATTTGGATAATTATGGGAGAGGACCACTCCCTAAATAAAGGAAAAATTTATTATCTCATTAAATATTAAAGGGTTGAATTCCTCCTCAATGCACACACTTCTGTGTGATGATCATAGAAAACTTATGTTTAAAGATGCAAGATTAAAGAATTAGACATAAAAGAGAGCATATATTATAATTACTATGATCCTTATTGTTATAGCATAAACATGTGTTATAAAACTCCTCATAGTTATAAGTTTATGATAATCCTATCCATAAATCTTTCCATAAATTAGAAGTCCAATAAATAGTATGATCACTTTGAAGAAATACTTGAGATAAGTCATATGACTCTAATAAATATTTTGATAAAATAACATCCACTTAATGAGTAGTATGACCATGATTATTATGCACATATTTTCTAAGATGAGCCATACCATTGCCACCATGAATATGAAAATTACCAATCCCACCATCAATGTGAAGATCACCATCATTATGGAAATCAATATTTCCATCATCTAAGTAAAGACCACCATCTCCATCCTCAAAATAAAGATCATATAAATGACATAAAATAATCACAACCTAATGATCGGTGAAATATATTCTAATTACAGATAAAAATAGATAAACCAATTACATAGAAATGATAAGAAATCGATTTAACAACTTCGAATGAAGGGGAACGAAAGATGATAATCCTGGATCCAACCTACAATCATTTGAAAGTTAATAAATAATACTCATGTACATGATTTTAAAGTTTTTAACATCAAAATGAATCCTTGAAACCTCTCTTAAATGAATCCTATAAACAAAGATTTTGGAAGGAATTGTATACTTGTCTCAAATATTTTAAGGGGTAAGGATCAATTTTGATGATGATCAAGCTTCCCCTTGTATGTTACTAACCAAGACTAATAAAGAGAAATAAAAATAAATCAAATATGCATACAATACTTGAAATATATAATATCATGTTATATATGAGATCTATGTTATGGGAGGAACTCTTAGGAATTATTTGGAGGTTGATAAAACCTAGAAATAGGATAGATAAAATTTCTATTCTTAAAATGATTTTAGGCTTTATGATGATCTCAAAATATTAAGTATCCCATTTAACTACTTCGATAAGGCTTAGAATCATTATCCATTTTGGCATGACATATCTTCCAAATTGGTATAAAGATGTGGCAATGAACTCCTGTAGTATTTTAGCTTTACATTCATGATTATGAAAGAGCTTGTAGTTTCATCATCAAATTGGTTGATAATTTGAAATGATCTTGAACTTACTTTTATAACTTATCATCCATAATATACCTTGAATATGATAAAATTAGATCATGAACTTTGAACTTACTTTATTGATATTTCCCTCCAAATAATAAATCATTTTAGATACCTACATATGTATTTATATAAATATAAAAACTAACTTTATGTGTCAATAAATCCCTTTCATGTCCATCACCATGTCCACATTGATGTTTTCTATATGGACCATAAGAAAAATCATAAAAAAAGATGGCCATTGAAAATCCGATGAAGACTCCATACCAAAAAGCTCTATCAAAGCCACTTGATGATATTAAATTTTTATTTCCAATGCATCTAAGCCACCATAATAGAGAGATGATGATTTTTTTCCTTAGTCATCAATAAATGCTTAGGAAGTTTAAACTCTAAGGATTAAACAACTCTCTAAAGATATCAAAATTTTTATTGTAAGTGATAATAAACACTAAGAAGTGTTAATAACACTTTATTAGTTCTTAGAAAGTAAAACATTCATATCTTTATTAGCTAGATCCAAGACCTTATCATTTAAATACATAAACAATATATAATTATCTTTGGAAAAACTCTGATAGGTCCTACAAACCACTCAATTTAAAGGGTGTTAAAAGACATCATTCATTCATTTATTAAGGAAAGAGACAAGTGGTATCCATGTCTTGTAGAGCTACTCCATGATTCACTAATTCATCAACATAGACATTCCCTTCTCTATGCATGTAAGAGCATCTTAGCCATTCAAATGCTTTTATAAGACTCTTGCTTCTCATACTAATCCTTGTACCTTGCAAAGGACCTTGTATTATTTGAAAATACATTAAACCACCAAGAGGGAATCGTCTTATATGGCTATACTAGTTTTTCCTAGACTATTTCTTTTGTACTTATAGAAAGCCCACTAAGGGCTTGTTGGCATCATATTTCATGTACTTATTCACTTTAGTCCCATTGACCGCTTTTGGTCACTCAAGGACACTAATATACTTTCTTTCTTTCTATCCAAATACATCCCAAATTGCTTTAAACAAATTCAAATAATTTCAATAAGTGCTCAAACCTTTACTTTATTACGCTAAGAGGCATCCTACAATGGCATAAAAGAGGGATTGCAAGGACTCAAATGTACGATTGTCAAAATTTTTTAAAACTAATTTAGCCAACTTATTAACTTAAAAATAAATAATTGAAATAATTAAAATATTTAAATAAATAATTAAATATTAAAAAAAAAAAAAGTGATACAGTTAGAAATTTATCGCTCTAAAAAAAAAAAAAAGCTATAATTTACATTAGTAATATAGTTATATATTATACAATAAA
>Ga0115848_100074_pt1 | contig 25572 bp, 16 predicted proteins | sample InSIn3gowninarea_FD_83862 | JGI IMG/M metagenome (GOLD analysis project Ga0115848, IMG submission 83862) | reverse complement strand
TAGCATGCCTGCCTCCCAAAGCATTCATTAATCAAGTGGTCTAAGGTAGTACGGTGGGTAAAGAGAAGGGTGGGTAGCAGGCATGAAAAGCAAGATAGGTCTATTCCTCCGGGGGCCTTAAGAGAGACAGATGAAGCAGAAGTTACCATAAAAAATAGATAAGTTATGTATCCTCCCTTTTGTGTTGGCTGGATTTTGGGATTGAATGTATAATTTCATATATAATGGTTGTAACTTAGGAAAGAAAGAAAAGCTCCGCAGGCCGGTCGTCCCGGACTTGTGCATCAGGTAGGAGGTTTGACCGCGATCGACCGCTGGATCGACTGCTTCAACTTATTAATATACAGACTCTACTGAATCAATCGCATCATCGACTGCTGCTGGACCTGTAACTGGACTGCATAAGGGGAAAAGTCATTTGTTTGCAGGTCTGGGTCAAAAGGGGAGTTGATAGGGGTTCTCACTTAAAGGGGATGTCTGTGCTCCCCGAACATGGCTGCTGGGTTCAAACTGTTAGGATACACGGGTCTGAGACCGTAATCAACCTTGTGGGCACTTTCATTGGATGTCGTCCAAAGTAGGCCCAAAGTAGGCCACCTAAATAATAGCAAGAAAATGAGCCTCTTAAATCCAAGTTTTTCAGTAAGAATGACTTCGTTCCTGCCTCTCTTAAATCCAAGTTTTACCATCCAGCCGTGTCTCTTAAGTTCTGGCTTGAGTTCCTAAATCCGGCAGTTCCACGATCTCTGCTAAAGGGAAAACCTATTGGCTACTCGACCATCCATCCAGCCATGTCATCCAGCAATCGTGAAAGCATGGGGAGCTACGACAAGTCCTCGGCTAATCGACCATCCATCCGGTGCTGATAAGATAAGTAAGTAGCAGCAGTACCCACGCACTAAGCTATTAAGTAAGAAGTGGTATTGGGAAAACAAGTGCTAGGTATTCAGGTGGGTAAGTGGTTCGATAGCAGACACTAAAAGAGAAGTATGGCTCTTTGTTTCTAGCCAGTGGGTTCAAATTGCTGAATCGGTATTGTATTGGCTCCTCGGCGGGAACATGGTACCAAATATAAGAGCTCGTGCTGTACCCCCGATTCATTCCTGGCTTAAGGGAATAGGTAGCACTCAATGTCCTCCTAGGGTGAAGGCAGTAAGGTAAGGGTATAGGGTTGGTTGATCCGGTCCTGACCTAATAAGAGAAGGGTAAATAGCGGTACCCACTAAGCGCTTCATGAAGTTTGTGTTCTAGGGCTAAAGGGTCTAGGTCTGAAGGTGGGTAAATAGAAGGTTAGCAGGCACTATAATGAAAGGGAAGGTAGGGCTCTTCCTAGCCAGTGGGTTGTTCTAATTCATGAATCGTATCCTGACGCTCGGCCGGAACCAATAGGTCATAGTGGTACCAACGAATCTGTCCTTTCAGCAAGTGTGATTCCAGAAATTACGTACATAAAAGCCCGCCCGCCCAGGAGCATTTTCAATAGTCCTTCTCACTACCCAAATTTCCATCTTGATACGCCATCTTTGATTACTGAATTGACTTGGATTGAAAGGTGCGAAGCCGCTTGCTCGACCAAAGAGAGAGCAAGGTTTTCACTCTCAAATTGACCAGTTCCTTAAAGCTCCCTATATGCTCTCTTACTTCTCTTCTATATATAAATGGGAATCTCGAATTGGAATTGGCTCAGATGCTTTCACACGGACGGTCAAATGTCTCCGCCTATGCCCACGTGGGTGGTTGAACCGCTCCGCGCCTGCTGTTGAGCCTGCCGTTATAGAACTAACTATCCCGACCTCGGCCAAACAATCAATCGGGGGTGAAGGCTATACATTAGGCTTCTCGGCCATGAAGTTTTCCTGGAAGCAAGAGGGAGGTAGGCTCCTCAACTAATTTGGAATTGTATACCTGGATAACTATAGTTAGTTAGGTCAACCGGTATCTCCTCCAACCGGTCACCTACCTTCTAGGCAGGACAGAAAGAAAGTTAGGTAGGACAGAAAATCAATCTCTTGCTCACCGCCAGCTGCTATCGGATGCTATTTCGTTTGGACTCCATTACCCCGCACCAACGGTTGCCCAGAAAGCTAAAGCAGGATTGAACTCTTTTCCTTTTACCCGGAAGGGTACGGTTGAACTCCCAGGAGGATAAATAGAACTAGTCCTTCCACACAACAGCAACTTGAATTCGAATTCCGATTAGCAGCAACTTGAGCTAGTCCTCCCAACCGGGGGTGCTCCATCCCCCACCCCCAGGTGAATTCTCCCATCCGGGGACAGTCGTTAGCCAGCAGCACTAACTTGACCAGCCAGCCTTGCTCTCCTAGCCAGGGAGTTCTAGTTGAACTAGCCACCCACTCTCCCATCCGCAACTAATTTCTTTCTTTCCGAGAGATCGACTCAACTTCGTATCTGCTCCCCCCCTTAGCGGCTCTCTCTTTTTTTTTTCTTTCATTGCCCTTGGGGCTCTCTCTCTCTCGCTTCTTTCTTCTCCTTGCCTTCGGTGGTGGTGGTGGGCGGCTTGCCTCCTTTCTGTCATCGGTCTCGTTGTTGTTATCATTCTCGTTCTTGTCGTTGTTCCTGTCCTCGTTCTCGTCGTTCGGGTCTTCACTTGAGTCTGGGTCTTCACCGGCTCCTGCTTTCTTTTTCTTGTTTGTGTTTGTGGTCTTGGGTGAGCTCGGCTCAGATTCTAGGTAGTGTTCCCTTTCTTAGGGTAGGGTTTGATCGTCGTAGGGAGGGAAAGCTCTAGTTTGGCAAGGCAGAGAGCTGCTTATCGGGTGGTTAGCAAGTTCGGTGGTGTGCAGGGCTTTAGCTTAGCGGGTGAAGCAGTTTGTAGAAGCTTAGCGGGTGAAGTACAAACCTCTTGATAAAGGCCATTTGAGCGCGCTGTATCCACACTTTCCAACCTTCTAAGTGGTGGTCCCCTCACCTCAGGCTCAAAAGTATATTTCTAAGGCCAGATTTGCATGCACGCTGTAGCACTGACCCATTTCATGCGGGTTATCCCTGACCCATCGATCCCACAAGCCAGCTGACCCAGCTCTCCATAGGGGTAGATCCCTCTGGTTCATTCTATGCCATTGACCCGAGGTAGGTACCTATCGTAAAGCTTTCAAGGCTTAATGTGTAGCTCTAGCCAAGCTTGTTGATACTCTCTGAATAAGTGTATGTTTGGTACGGAGGGCTTCCTCTAAGTAGCAGCCTAAGCCTTTCATACTCACTTATAACCTTACCTTCGCAGAGCTCAGTCTTTGAGGGCCAAGGAAATGATAGGCCTTTCATTCATATCTTCCCGAACTCTAACTCAGGGTTGACCTAAAAGGAAAGAAAACGTAATAATCTCATATATAACGAACGATTGAATGACCTTAGCGATCGAATGACGCGTTATTATATATATAACGGCGTCCGCGTCGATACATTTTTTCCCCTTCTTCTTTCCTGCCTGAAAAGCCCATATAAGATAACCATGAAATATTGTTTTGATGTCACTCAAAATTCTATCAATTTAGGTTCACATCTTAGAGACCCTTATTTCCCACTGGTCAATGCCAATCAGCCAATAGCACATAGTCGATGTAAGGTTACCATGCTGGTACTCAATCCCAGGATACTATGCCAGGTTTCGATGCCGGTAGTCGATCCAAGTGTTGGTGCACTCAATGCTTAGCTTTCTTCTATACTTGAATTTCTCTCACGTATACATCGAGGAGGTATAACCTGTAGGTACTTTTCGAGGTCTACATCGAGGGAAAATCTATCGTACACATCGAAGGCTAATCAATATATTGTACCCATCGAGGTCTTATCTAAGCCCCATGTTCTATAAACTATATGCCCCACTTTTACCCCTCTACCTTGGAATCACTTATGTATAAGGAACACAAGTTACTACCATCGTCGAATGGATTTAAGGGGAATCACAATATGACTCTTATTATGGCACCTGTTGAGAGAAGTTGATAAGCCCATTTTTGTAGTATCACTTATATAATGAACGATGAAAAAAATAATACATCTTACAAAAGAATAGGCGTTCCCCAGATTACCCAGTCCCGAATTATACCAGTATACCATTATCACATTCCCCGGTCCCGCATTCAGTCAGCACCCTTTCACCTTATACCTTTCACTTACCGGTATTATGAAAACGGTTACTACTCCCCTTACCCTTTCAGGCCCTGCTTGATGTTGTACGTAAACTCAAAGGAGTTGTACGTGACCTGTTTCAATACCCTCCCTTCCCTACCCAAAAGGAGTTGTTCTACGTGCTGTTCTATATTTCCCATGTACGGAAGGAGGAGGTGCTGGTGGTGTCCTATGTGCGTTAACTTTTTGTGATTCCCCCTGCCCAGGAGGGTTTTTGAAGTTAGGTGATTCTACATGTGTTACCAGTTCATGTTACCAGTTCGTTACCATGTGCACAGGAAGTAAGCAGGGGTTGATTCCAAGTGTGTTTTTCGATGTTACCAGTTCGATGTGCACAGGAGTTGATTCTCTTTTTTTTCTCTTTTATACTTCCCACGTGCCCAGTTAGTGAGGTTGGTGTTCGTGCCATGTGTGAACCATTTTCAGTCAGCTATGGCAAGTGGCACCGGTTAGTAGTAGGGATTGTTCCATTTACCACATAGGCAGAGAGGTGGAGAGGGGCGGTACAACAGACGGATTATTTAGCCGTGTTAGGCGGACCAATCAATATGATGCTCCTTCCCGGGTTCTTACCCGGGTTATTATGCTCCTTACCTATATATGTTGCCAATAGAGGTGTTGTCAAGGTGGATCGAGAGAGCAAGTCTACAACAGCTTGTTTATTTACGATTCAACTGGTTAGGAGGTGCACTTATTCAATTCGCCCAGGACATGGTTACGAGAAAAGAGAGGATGAAAATACCAACCGCGTTACCAACTGACGACGATAGAACGAACCCACCCTGGAATAATGGATGGCCCATTACGCTTTCAGTTCATACACACATTTTGCACTTTAAGGAACCAATAGAGGTGACGATAGAAGACTGGAATAGAGCTCTGGAATAGAATACTTGACAATATAGGGAGGCCTGGACACAACAATAGAGGTATTGGCCACATTACGCCTAAATTTTTCACATTCTCACATTTGCCGGGGAAGCTCTAACGCTTTGCTCCGTGTTATCAGGACAGATGCTTCCAACCTTGCTTCACCCCGCTACAGAAGAGAATTGCTATACTTCCCTGGGAGGATAGGGCCTAAGGACAACACCGCGCAACAACAGGCTGGCTGGCAGGGCCATAAAGCATAGAAAGAGCCATAGTGAGTGGAAGTGTGCGAAAGGAAAGGTCCGGAGGGTCTTGCGCTTCCGAGTGCAAGGACCGGCAGGGGCTCGACTGTTAAGGACCCTTTAGGGGGCTCGACTGATAAGGACCCTTTAGGGGGCTCGACTGATAAGGACCCTTTAGGGGGCTCGACTGATAAGGACCCTTTAGGGGGCTCGACTGATAAGGAGAGGAGAGGAGAGGAGAGGAGAGGAGAGGAGAGGAGAGGAGAGGAGAGGAGAGGAAATAAGAACCATTGTGTCAAGAGCCAATAGCCATAGTGCAGAAGGCCATGGAAAGAGGTGCCTAGCTGGCAGAAAGAAAGAAAGAAGAACCAATGAGCGTAGCGGGCAGATAAGAGCTATATTCCCTATAGCGCCTAGGGTAGGCCACTGAGAAGAGCGTAGCTGGAGAATAGGAGCTAGATTGCAAAGAGCGAAAGGGTACTAATAGCGTAGCAGGCAGAGCCATAATGAATGCGCATAGCATGCATGGAAGTGTCCGCAAAGAAGAGCCATGGAGAGAGCCAAGTGGAGGAGAGAGACACCTTCTGGTCAGGTCTTGTATGGTACGATCTTTTATGGGCAGGTACGGGCTATCAGAGCAGGGACGGTCTGTGAAGGTACGGTGGTCTTAGAAGGTTAGAGGAGTCAGGCCAATAGTAAGGCAGGTGAGTGGCCGAAGGAACATGCGAAACCCTAATAAGTAACTGCGAATCATGCCCCCTCATCGGGACAAGTGAACCACGCCCCGAGATAACAGGACCCCGCCCGCCTGCCATTGGTTCCAGCACCAGCGTGCTGCCCTGTGAGAATGCATAGTTAAGCAATGATCAATCAATTCCCTGCGCCAGGGTCATAGTGGTAATACAGGGCACTAAAATGTCCATTGAAGAGGTTTCTATCTAATCTGGGGCACAATCAGTCAAGGTCAAAGCTGTAGCTTTTATCCAGCGGTGGGTGATAATGATTCATCAATTGAAACATCCAAGTTAGAGCGCGCTAGGGCCACCTTTGCATTCTCAAATTGACATGGGTACGATATGAAACCTTATCACTCTGAAATTGACCAGTTCTTCAAGGTTATCCTGGCACTCACTTTCTTCCCCTTCCTTCTCCACCGCTAGCCCGCCGTTTCTAGATTGGACCTGCCCATTTCTTTTTCTCCTAGCCCGGTATAATCAGCAAGTCATAGAAAAGCAAGCAGCCGATGGGTTCGATCAGCTTCGATTTAGACCAGGTTATTCGAGTTCTTTCTTCGTCAAGCCTGGTGTTCGCCTTTCTGGTTTTTTCCCCGTGAAAATGTTTCCTGGGGGGGGTCGGGTTTCCCCGGTCAAGACTCTCTCCCGTCTAGTGCATGGGAGGAACTCAATCAATATCTCTTCTGGTGGGAACATGGGAAACTCACGTGCCGTTCACATCACATAGAAGCTGTTACACAGAAGCCATCCGTTCACAAACTGCACATAGAACCCATTCTAAATAAAGAAACCAACCATTAATTCACTGCCTGCACGAAACCATTCAAAGAAGCCATTTCAAGAAGCTGTGAACGGCTTCGTGTAGTGAACGATTAGGTGCACTGAACGCTGCTAAAGTGCTATGGGGCTACTTCGCTACTTGGGTTTTTATACCTGGCTCGGAGCAGGCTATAAGATCGCTTGGAACTTGATTCACAAAACGATTGGGGTGGGTGGGTAAATAGTCGCCACTTTTTAGAAAAGAAATTGCTTCTCTTGGAAGAGGCCAGCAATGACCTATGAAATGGATTTTCTATTTCATGAAATATACCCTTTCAGATCGTTTCCTTATAATTGCCAATGATTCAATGACAGGATGCCGGTACTCCATTTCAGTTGATGCTAGGACTCAATGCTGCTAATGTATACTCGATCAGTCAACCCAAGAGCAGTGTCGCCGGGAGGTAGTGTCGATGCCGCTAGTCGCAGGAGTCAATACGCTAGGCGATGCCTTTTGGATTAATCCCAAGCTCTTCATGAAGATCTAAGACCAGCTAAGAATAAGAAATATGTAAGCAAGCTTATAAGAACGATCCCTGTAACCCATTCCCCCGTCGGTCAGTCGCAGTGTACCCGGCTCCGGTCTAGCTGAGTCTATCGAGTCCTTCGCAGTTGAAGAAGAAATCCACCCAATCTCTTTCGAGACAGGTGAATCAATCTTCTATAACGATGCAGTCTTCTCGGTTCAATGGTGTAAATGATTCCTAGATTCAATGCTGTAATATCTAGTATTACGAGATGCAGTCATTCCATGATGCAGGCTTCTCCTCATTCTATGATCACGGTATATAGAGAAAGATATGGTTTCCTCAGTGATTGTATTCGAGTTGATGGTTGATGAGGTCCGCCCCTCATCGCATGATCTTGGTTCAGTGGCTAGTAATCCCAATGAGAAACCAATGGTACTCCTAATGATTGAATGATGGTTTATTACTCTTGAATGATGGTTTCCTACTCTTGATTGATGGATGGGTTCCACCAACGTGTGATGGTTTCAAACCTGGCTAATTCCTCCTACCACGAACCTGGCTAATTGCTCCTTCAAATCCTACCTAGTTGTAGAAAGAATAGAACCCGGCCTCCTAGCACAGTGAGTGGGGTCTGCCCTCGAACGACTGACTGCACTTTTTGCAATGAATTGATAAATGCTACTCCTCTATGATTCAAGAGATAGAGAAGTCCAAGATATAGAAGTAGTTCCCACGATTGAAGGCATGGTTCCCACCATTGAAGCGACCAGGTAATTAGTAATTCAACCATGAAACCAAGCTGCTAATTAATTTCAATTTACTTATTGGGTGGGGGGGCTTATGGTCGAGCCCCTGCCGGTCCTTGTTCAAGGAGCAAGAATATCTGTGCTTATGACTAATTCAATTCCTTTCTAGGATTGGTGATTAATGACTTATATAAAATATCTAGGATATGCTATAGAGTTGTCGGATGTTCTCTGGTGTTTTAAGGTGTTATGTTCCTAGCTTTTATATGGAGAAGGTGGGGTTCAGCAGGTGGCCTTTCGTGCCGACCAGAAGGTGGGTTCACCAGTTTTCCTGGTAATTATGACTTGGTAAACCAACCTGGCTTTCAAAGAAAATATAATGGAATCCGTTTCCTGACTGACCAATGAATTTGAATGATGTTGTTCAATGTGATGTGAAAGTGTGTTCACCCAGGGTTTGATTTATAAGAGAAAGAATCTCCGGTGAGTTTCTGGTACTTTAGTAACGTATTAGATTATAAGGAGTAAGTTGGGGATTGCGGGTGTGATAAGTCGAGTGGGAGGTGTTTCTTTATGGATGATTCCAGTAATTCGAGGGAAGAGGGAAGAGCGCTCAAACCTCCGCCTCCTCGTGGGGCAAAATGAGTAGGGAAAGATGTTCAAACCTCCGCCATTCAATCCCCCTCTATGTGTGCTGTAACAGTCAGTACATGACGTTGAGTCCGTGCCAATTAGTCAATCATAGTCAGAAGGAGCCGATCATTGCCGATATACACACATAGCTGGTTCTATTTGCCTTATGGGCAGTGTTGATAGTCGCTAGTCGTTTCACAACAATAGTTCGTACCCACTTCAAATATATACCATACATTCATACCTCATAGCTGCTCATATAACATATGCTTCTTACTCTTCAACAATACCGTAGAAAAATATCTAAAGAGTACACGCGCATGGCGCGTTATCAGTTTCACTGTAGTCCCATGCCCTTCGCCCTGGTCCAATCAACCAATTCTTCGCTTACGCTCTGCTTTATAAGTGCCTCTTCCTTTCCAATAAATAGGAATATATTACATATATAATGAATCACAGCTTCGCTTCTGCTCAGCTAAGTGCCTATTTCTAAGGTTGAAAACATATAGATACCTGCCTGATTAGACCTTCTCCTGAGATTTTCGACTTGATACCTGCTTTATATATTGGTGGATCTTGAACTGCTCGTGCAACTCGCGCTGCTTTCAAATAATGACCGCTGGATCTTCTGGATCTGCTGCTGGACCTGGTCCTAGTGAGTATGCTGGTCCTTGTAGGTAATTTGCAGGATCAAGATAATAATCAACCGCATTAACAGCATCAAAATCGGGATCAATATATAGAAACAGAATCTATCTCTGTCTCTGCACTTGGCTTTGCTTATTTATCCTGCGAATGGTGCTATGACAAGCGCTGCTTCTGGTGGCTCTAAACGCTGCAACGATGCTTGCTTGATTAGACTTACTTGGGATTGCTCGTAGATCGCTAGCTTGTATTGCTGGCTGGTTGGCTTCTTGCGTTTGCTTGCTAGATTGATTGATGATGCGTGGGGGAGGTTGGTCAACAGAAGGAGGTGGTTGATTGGACGGAAGGAAGCTTTCCACAGTGAATCGAAAGCCCACCAGCAGGAGGAACCTACCTGCTTGAGATAGATAGTGCTGCTTGCATTAGATCGAAGATCTTGCTACCCGCCTGAAGTCTTCTCTCTACCTGTTCTCCTATATTGTGCTACCTGCCTTACTGATCTATCAATTTATACCTTCCGTCGATGCTGCACGTCTTTCTCTCTTGCTACCCAACCTACGAACCTGAATGCAAAGAACTACCCGCTGATCAAGATATTGTGTACCCATCGATCTATCTCTTCTTGCGAACTTCCCACGATGAACAACTTGACGGCTGCACTTTCGGGAGGGGCGGGCGGGCCCTACATCACTAGCCAACAGGAGATGACCCCCCCACGTTCCCCACCAGATGAAAGAGAGATACAAGTGGGTTTCATACACGTGATATTTCTTTAGAGCCATGGTCCCACCAGACTACTATATTGATTTCTTGCCTACCAGGCAGGTTTGGCCAGGCAGGTTTGGATCGGGCACAAAGTCTTGTTGGAACAGATTAAGAAAACCTCTCCCATACGGTCGAGCGGCTCCTATCCTCGCCCCTCACCCTCCTTCTTAGGTCGTCGGGTGAGCTGCTTAACGCTCCTCACCCTCGTACCTCAGTTTCGTCTTTCGCCCTCGACCATTATTTAGGCTCATAGGATGGGATACCGGGCTTGCATACTCGACACCTGAATCAGCTCTTGGATTGGCTCTTGGATCGAGTGCATAGAAACCTGTCATTTCCACTGGGCATGGACGAAATAAACACCTGGCATCGACTACCGGCAGCTATTAGCATTGCCCTTCTATGTTGACTTTCTTTCTGGCAATGTGACAGTAAATGAGACTTGCAATGACCACCCCCTCCTGGCTAGCAATGTTGACCTCCTTCCTACCAATGATACTGGAAATGCGGCTATGACCTTCTGTTGATGGACCGGCTTATAATAAGCACATCTTTATTGTCGACCAACTGTTAATGAGACTGGGTATCGTCGGTGACTACTTTCTTTTGTCGACCTCCTGGCAATTACTGGCGGCTCTTAGCAATGACCTTAAGGCAAGTACTGCGGCTTTGTCCGTCTACTTCCCCTCTTGATAGATGGCTCTCCGCCACCCCTCTCAAAGGACGTGGGCAATCAATCTCCGGCATCACCCACTACCAGCACTATCTGACTAGCACTATGTGTAAGGCGCATGATCCCCAATGCATCATCGTAGCATCCATTTGATCGAGGTAGGAACGTGTGCTCCGTACAGTAAGTGCGTGTAGTAACATTCCATTTTTCGGTATAGGCAAGTTAGGAGGGTATGGCCTTTCTATTCTCTCTGGTATATATTGAACGGTTCTTTTCTTTTCCCTCCTCTCGGGTTATGAAATGTGTACCTTCTCTCTCGGCCATTGATGGGTACTTATCCTCCTCTCGGGTCTGTGTTGAAGGTGACTCGGTTATGCATTGATGGGGTCTTATTCTCTCCCATCTGTTGGAAACTCGGCGGGTTCCTTTTCCCTTTCCTTTATTGAATTCTTCCTTCTACCTTTTTCCTTGCCCTCAGAAGCGCAAGCCCTCCGGACCTTACTGCTTTGATTTATTGCGTTTCCTTGCACTAGGAAGCGCAAGCCCCTCCGGGACCTTGCTTTCCTACCGTCAAGCAAGCACTACGTTCCTTGCACTAGGAAGCGCAAGCCCCTCCGGGTCCTTGCCCTCAAATTCTGTTTCGATAAAATAAGATGAATGCCCCACCTCACGGACGAGACCCCATTGCCCCAAACCCGACTACCTTAATCTACCAATCACATATGGTGATCCCCTTCCCTACCACCGGCCGGGTATATTGCCAACAGAGTGCACAGAAAGAAGAGATGGATAACCCTAAACTGGATACAATGAAAATAAGAAATTGGTACCCCACATATTCTTTACGCACCTTTTCAACCTTTCCACTCCACACCCCGAGCTGGATACCCGGAAACTGGTTCGAGCCAATCAAATGGATTTGATTCTTACTAAACATTGCCTTTTGAGAGCATTTACCTTGTTTAGCCGATTCGATTGACTGGTTTCGATCCCAGGATTTCATGCAAGTACTCTATGCTGACACTCAATGCCAGGTGTGCTGTAGATCCCAGAGTTGATACACTCGATACCAATACTCGATTCAGGTTGGTAGTCGATCCCAGCAGCAGGTTGGTAGTCGATCCCAGCAGCAGGTTGGTAGTCGATCCCAGCAGGGAGACCATGACAGTCATAGATCGGGGATTAACAGTTCAAACAATGTTATGCCTTACTTACAATGCACCCGTTTAGGATCGATCTTGACAGACAGACACATGGTTCTTTAACGCTAGGAAGGAAGGTTGGGCCACAAAGCGAGCGAAGTGGAGCTTAATAGTGATTTTTGATTGATTGATTGAATGCACACTTAGTTTGAGGGAGGGCGGAGGGGCCAGATACAATTGATGAATGAAGACAGACATCATTGCTAGAATATGCCTACTTGCTTTTTTTATGCCTACGAACCCGTTCAAACGAAATTCTTCCTTATCAAATGGGCTTATCCCTCCCGGTGGTCGGGAGAAGGGTTTCACCCCGTTTGGCGAAGGCTTTTTGGAGAAACTGGACCAACCCCAGTACATGGATTTTCTATCTTGTTTGAGGAGAGGAGGTGTTCACTATTGATCTTCTTGGGCCGGGCTTCAGGATCACTTTTGAGATTCTTGATCAAATTGATTTTTCTTATGCCGCTTACTTGCCTGAACTTTGAAGATCTTACCGGGCTCGGCGGGCACTTTGAACAATACTTTTTAGCTTTGAATAAGCTCGTCAGGAACCATTGGATGGAAAAAGTCCCTTCTCACACCCCAATTCCCATTTTGAAACGCCATCTTTCCACTCCTCAATTTTCCACTTCACCGGCGTTCCTCACTACGCAATTTCCTATCTGGATAGGCTACCTTTTTGTACTGAATTGACCGCCTTGACAAGGCATTGACCTTGTTGGACCTGGACCTTGAGAAGATACATACTTTAAGCTCGGAAAAACAGAGTTTTTTCCATCTACAGCTGCTATCGTAAAATCGAATATGAAAATAGCTCTTCTAAGGTCAGTGACGTTTCTAGAGGTCTAAGGTAAGGGAAAATAGCAGTCCCTAGTGATTCATATAGCAGTCCCTCCTAATATTCCTAAAGGCAAGGCACAGTAAGTCAAGTCTATAACACGGATGCTTGTCAATAAAGGGATAGCATGCCGCCCTCTCTCTTATTCCTGGCTTCATCCAATGAATGGGGGGGGCATAACTCCATGCTCCTAGGGTGACGGTATGAAAGGTAAGGGATTCTCATATATACGGGTCCCCTACTGATCTTCCTGGTGGACTTAATGGGTTGGGCAGCCTTCCATGTATGTCCTAGGGTGAAGGCAATAACAGATGGATTCAAAAGGCATGCTAAAAGGGTTCATAGATGCCCCGTTGAACTATGACATCCTTTCATGGCGGGGTAAAGTATTTGAGTCTCCGCCAGGGTCAAGTAGAGAACAGGTGATTGGATTTTGAAATATAAGTACTCTCTCTCGGAGTTTGAACCATTCGAAAAAGCGGGGTCTCATCACTAACTATGCGAGGTCAAATCCTTCATGACTTGGGTTGCGAGATATAGCATATAAGATATCAAATAGAAAAAAAAGAATGAAAACCCGATACCTTGCCTTTCAGCTTGAATACCGCTGAATACTAGACTTGCCGGTTCATTTCATGTATGTTTGCTCGAAGCTGCGGAGGGCTGTGAGATGAGGTATCACTTGATCGGGGCCACTACCACTATAGAACGGCGAAGAATATCACAATCGGTACGTATGATCGACATTCGGCTACACCAGGCCAATCAGAAAGAAAAGGTCTCACTTCACCGGTTTCATCCAATTGCCTCATTCACTCACTGGCCCAAGTAGAAGAGTTAGGGACTCGACGAATGGATTCGAGGTTTCCACTCTTAGAACGACCCTCAAAGAAGAAGTGTCTTCGTAAAACTAAGTTCTCAATCAATCTGTTTCACTAAACTAATATGTGGGTTGAGCCTAAATCGACAACATCCTTCTTTCTATCTGGCCGCCTGTCGTTCCTTCTTCCCTTCTGGTTGTCCTCTATTTCTGCTGGCCTGGCCTGTCTGGTGTGTCTGGGGTTGGTAGTTGAGTGAAGTGCTTTGGTGCGTGCGCTAGGGGTAGAACAGTGGACGGGACAGGGTATTTTCCCTCTCCTTATCAGTCGAGCCGATGGCGGCCTTATTAGTCGAGCGTGCTACGCACCCTGACGGACCTCGTAATGATCAAAAATTCGTTTTGCAGAGGTCCGGCAGGGCTCGACCAACGGGAGAGGTCCGGCAGGGCTCGACTGATAAGGACCCTTTAGGGGGCTCGACCATAAGGATGCGTAAGCAGGCTCGACTGTTTTGGTTACTTATTTGAGAGGGGCAATAAGTAAACCCTAACCTTTAGGTGCTCGACTGTTAAGGATGCGCAAGCAGGCTCGACCATAAGCCCCCCACCCAATAAGTAAACCCTAACCTTTAGGTGCTCGACCACCGCCTTTTAGTTACTTATTTGAGACCCAATAAGTAAATTGAAGAGGGAGAGGAGAGGAGAACTGCTACTGCTTGGACTAAGCTAGTCTTATCTTTAGGTGAGTTTCCATGGCACTGGGGCAAGACCTTAAGGACCACCTATGCGAGATGGTAAATGAAAGAAAGGTGGTCTATCAATAAGTCATTTCAGTCATAATATAGAAGGTGGCGTGTGATGATAGAGAGTGCGGACCTATCTATCCAGATGGAAAATGAAAGAAGAAAAGGTGGCCTTGATGATCAAGATTATGCTGATGAAAAGGCTATACAAACAAGGTGATAGGGGTGGTTTGTTTTGTTGGGACTAATTATTAGAATAGTGCTGCTAGGGCTGGGGTTCTGAGGACGGATAAGGTTATAGGGGTAAGACAATGATCCACTTCCTGACGGCCTTATGAGAACTGGGTTCAGTACATAGTGGTGTGTGGTCACTTCTAGAACGGAACTACAGTAGTTCATAGCGCGGGTAACATAGACTTAGGCTATTTCCACACGGCACAGATCAAGAAGATCTCTCAACCGGGGATATTGCCACATCTACGTAAGACTGGTGGCATAAGAGTTCAGAGTGGTGGACTACAGCTTCCACATGGCACTGCTTAATACTAATAGTTAAGACTAAGGCTATATTACTGTAAGGCAAATCAGAGAGAAAGAAAGTAGTGGATGGACCCCAAACAACCTGTTACCCCCATCAGACCTTTATAGGGGATATCATAAGGAGGATAGTTGGTGCCTCCCTTCGGTCGGGGATATGCGTTCTTTCTTTCCGTTGGGACTTACTTCGGTCGCAAAACCTTCTTATACATAACCCTCTTAGAATCGTACTGGGAACTTAAACAGCTCACTAGCCTTTGTAGGAGCATTTTGAAGTGGAACCAGCTACCGTTAGATTAGTTGTTGACCTAGCCTTATTAGAGGAGTAGTGGAAACTTACACCCGCCTTCTTAGGAAGAGGCATACCCGCAGAGACAAAGGGGATTGATTAACATATAGACATCCCAACATACAGGTTAGTCTCTCCCCCCTCCACCCAGACACAAAGACAGACGGGCAGACAGTGAAGGGGAACGAACATCATATCGGGAACAATACCACCATCCAGCCAGACACTGATTTCTTATGATTGGTATTATCTTACTGATCATACCTAGATATTAGCCTCACACACTAGGATAGGATTGACCCGAATGAAAGGATTGAACGGACACCATTGAGAGAGAGTGCAACCAGCTACCGTTAGATTAGTTGTTGACCTAGTCTTATTAGAGGAGTTGAGAGGGAAGGAAGGAAGGAAGCAAGCAAGTCTCACTCTATACCCTTTAGCGCTACCAGCCGGGATACCACCACATTACCTCCCATCCAGCCACAGAGAATGATAGAATGTTAGTCAGGGGGAAGGAAGGAACCACACATTTGCATAGACGCTGGCGCTGGACCAAATGGCCGAACAAAAGACACATGCAAAGAGCATTGCCCCAGTATTTGTGAAACTTAGTTTTATGCTTGGGTTGGGGTGGATCGAACCATAGCCTCTTGCTACCCATTATGTTGTGGCTTTCTTACTGGCTTTCCTTTATTTCTCCTTGGTGTAGGGCAGATAAGAAATAAGTCAACCTTGACTTAAGCCTGAACCAGAACCCGAAGCCCAAAACCTGGGCCTGAGCCTGAAGGAATAGCCCGGGTAAAGCCCCCAAAACAAAATCTCATCAGTTACGGTGGTACTTTCCCAAGAGGGGGAGATGTTTATGTTCCGCTACCTCTTTTTGGGTGAATAGAAATTCAGAAAGATCAAGCTATGGTTTACTCTGAGAGGTAGATAGGGTCACCTTCAGGAAGGGAAAGGAAAGTCTTCCTCCGAGAAGAACGGACTATACAGTCAGGGTTTAGTCCTCCGAGAAAGACAGGAGTCTACCTTTAGGTTCACTTTCTCCGAGAGGGAAGCAGATCTTCATGCAGAAAATATGACTCCGAGAGGGATGGGGGCATAACCTTAAGTTTCACTGTCATATAGGGGTTAACGAATGAACCTACGGTTCGGGGGACCGATTCACTCATAACAAACCAACATTGTTCCGAATCCATGTCAGCCAGGGACCCTATGATGGGACCAACTATTTGAGCTCATCAGGTAAGATCTTTCTTGAAAGCCAGCACATGGATAGTCGCTTTAAAGCCCAGGGAGCTAAGTAACAACCTTGCCTTGATTCAGTAACCTTGCCTTCTTACTTGCTATAGCATCAATATCATAAGCCCAATCGATCCCTAGCAGCACAGGGTAGGGATCCTTATTGTCTAGTATCTCTGTGACTTCAAAATCTGCACAGATCTTAATGCCATCAAGAGAAACCTCCATTTTTTCTAGCCCGCTGATTGGAAAGTTATGCGACTGGTTAGCCAATGGCAGCTGGATCAATGATGAAACCAAGCTAGGTTATCCCATGAAATTCCAGGACTTATTGGGTAAGATATTCATGTCTAATCCCAGATTGAGCATTACTTCTCTTACCACGTAGCTACCAATTAGTGCCTTCAATCTTCATTCTTTTCCCGATCTTCTCCTTTGCACCCAGTGTAGGGGTCGATCAGTGCCTTAGCAGGTGAGCCCAGCACCCATGCAAGTACTTCCTTCAAACTGGTCATAGCTTGATCATCTTCTGGGATGGATTCACGGGAATGTCTTCATCCATCTCTGCACCTCATCTTTTGTGGACTGCGCCGGCAAGCTCTGGCATCTGCTTGGCGGTCAGATTATGGACAACGGTCTTTCCACATCCACAGAACTGGAATCTTGTGCATTTACAACTTCCCGCATCACCTCTACTACATCATGCAAAAATCCCTCACCATATGAATAGTGAGTGACCCCTAAAGAATATAGGGTGAGGTAACGAACGCTCGACCCCCGCCATCGCCCTTCTGCTTTCTGAATCTCTTTCAATTCTGCAATGCTCTGTTGTTCTGACTTCATCTTCTGGAACTCCTTCACGAAGTCTGCCCTTAGTTGAACTAAAGTGACACCATGTACACCTGGGACTACGACTGTTACCGGGGTTCCTGTTACCTGGGTTGGCCTACTACCTTCTGTTAACAACCAATAAAACCACATACCTGCTAGGCTAGGAAGATGCTGATTGATATCACATAACGTTACTTACGGAAATATGCCGTGTTACCTATTCAGTTGATTGCTGGATTTATTTGATGCTCCCCAACTGATCGAGCACTGATCGAGGGAGGTTGTTACCCGATGCAGGTTCCCGATGCAGGGAGGTTGTTCAATGATTGATGTTACCCGATGGAGGATGTTCACTGATCAATGTTCACTAATTGATGTTCCCATTAAGTAAGTTAAGGAAGCCCGGTGTTTCCCACCTGCCAAGCACTCCAAGCACTCCACCAAGCCAAGCCTACGATGCTCAAACACTTGGATGGACCTACTCTGCTCACCTGGATGGGATCGCTTGGGCTAATCGAATTGGCTACTCGGCTTAGATTGGATGCTCGGATAAGCGAATGGGAGAGTAGCACCTCTAGACAGAGCTAGACAAGAGTACACCTGAAGCAAGAGCTAACTAAGCCAAGAAGAGAACCTCAATAAAGAGGAGCTAACCATCTCACATCTAACTAAAGAGTTGCATAGAAGGAGAGAGCGGACCACAAGATAGAGCGCTAGCTAGAGAGGCAGGAGGAGGAAAGGTATGCTTGTCTTCCATATCTTTTTGTTTACTCTTTTCTCCCGGTTCGAAAGCCAATCACAGAGATGGGGGCAAGAGAGCAAGAAGGAGCACCGCATAGATGGAGCCGGGTTTACCGAGTCTCACTAATAGCACTTAGCCTAGCATCACAGCCACCAGCGGCCAAATCTAGTCCGGTCCCGGACCTCAAACCTGAGGCATCTGTGGCAAAGGAAGCATCAGAGAAAGCATCTGAGCCGGCAGAAGCTCCCATCCCATATAGGTTCGAAAGCCATAGTCAGGAGTTTAAGGTCGGGAGCGTCGAAGCAGACCCTTCAGTTTCATCCATTGAACCATGACCTGCAGCATCGCCATATGAACCAGCAGCAGAATAGCCTAATTATTCACCATAACTTTGCTAGGCATCCCTACCCATTGCTAGAGCCATAGCCAGTTCCAGTTGTTAAACCCGTCGATCCAGTTGGTTTAAGAAGCAAGGGTAGCATCCCAGCTTCCTTCCAGCAGCGCATTCTTGGATTAGCTAGTCCAGTGTGCAGTCGGTGCAGCAACCATTTCACCAGCAGAACTACTTTCTCTATAACCCTTCCCGACAAGCTGAACCATTTTTTATCCCGCATTCCGCATTCTTTTCTCAATCTCCGCCCGAGCCGGCTACCCCTGCTCTGGAGCCGCATGTGTATGAAATCAGATAGGTGTTGCATTGGTCTTCAATTAGTCAATGGCTTAGTTCTTCGCCTATCCCTAGCCTTCGGTAGCAGGGGTTGTTGCCCTTGCCCGTGGAACTACATAATGAATTCCATCTGCCCGGCCTGTCCTTCTGATCTTCAGATTCTAAGGATGCGCAAGCAGGCTCGACCGTTTTGGTTACTTATTTGAGAGGGGCAATAAGTAAATTGAAGGCGGAGGTTTTGGACATTCTCCCTACGAGATAGGCCATTTTCTCTTGGCGGAGGTTTTTCAAGATTCCGATGGCGGCCCGGTGGTCGAGCGTTCGTTGCCTCACCCTTCAATTTACTTATTTGAGGGGCAAATAAGTCAAAAAATGGTCGAGCACCTAAAGGTGATGGCGGCCTTATCAGTCGAGCCTGCTTACGCATCCTTACCAGTCGAGCCCCGTTGCCGGTCCTCACCATCGGAATAGTGAGTGGCTCCGCCCCTAAGAAGTAAGGGCCCTTAGACTCTTGTAAGAATTATTGAAATTTCAAGGTGCAAAGCCGCTTGTCCCTCCGGGGGCAAGGAAAATGTAGGGTTAGAGCGCTTTATCTATAATTTCTTAGAAGAGGAAGATCTAGCTCAACTGGTGGTATAGGATAGGATGAGCTAACTGAAGCAGTGATGAGCTAGGATAAACGCTTTATCGACCCGGTTTAGAGGAAAGTAGAAAGATAGGTTTAAGATTGGCTCTTTATAGTTATATTTAGGAAAACTCAAGATCTCCATGAACCCTTGCTGCAAAAGTCATGCTTTTCAATCATAGAAGTGAAAGTTTCGATTCCATCCAGTGAACCGATTCAATCCATTCCAAAAGCAGAAGGGAGTGTTCTAGTGGGGAGGAGAATCTCATTTTGTATAGGCTAAGGTCTACATCAGTGATGTTAAGCGGACCTGACCTCTAACTAAAAGGAATTAGTAAAGGAAAGATGTTGTAGTGTGGGACGAATGAGATCTCTGTATTGATTGGGGCAGGCAAGACCTGCTGTCCAATGCTTTAGCTTCAGCTAAAGAAGGAAGAGTAAGTTATGTGCCCTTTCGCCCGGTAAGATGAGTTTACCGTTGTTCCATATAGATGACTCTTTAAGGTCTTGATTTGACAAGAGGTTGACTGGGCGACTATTTATGATTCCCTCCGGTAAGAACAATGAACACGGATCTACCAGCATTTGCAAGACAAGAAGTGAAAATCTCAGTTAATGGTCCTCACAACGAATCAGTTGTCCCCCCGGAGATCTTTTTGTGGAAAAGAAAGGTGTATGTCATGGGCCCTATTCTCTCTTTTCCAGGCGAAGGTAAGTCTCTTTCATCTGTTTCTTCTTTTTTTACATTGAACAGGGATTTGACCGACTCGCACACGGGCAGCGCTCCCGAAGCGAGAAAGGGGATTGGCTCACCGGCTTGATTCTCTTCTTTGAACCCCCGAGAGTCCCTGAACTACAGACAAGAAAGACAGGAACTGGAAAAATGACTAAATACAGTCTAGAGAACCCAAAGGGAATAATAGACTCACACTAGTCCTTACAAACAGACAAAGGAACAAAACATTCTCAATAATAAGCCCTGGCCCCGGTCCGCTGGACTCACTACACCACCAAAAGGAAAGGGATACCTAGACAGACAAGACACCGACAGCCTGCAAACACAAGCTAGATTGGCATTTTGATTGCGGAAAACGCATTTGATGAGATCGATCGCGATCGTACCAGATCATAACTCGTGAGAAAAGCAATTTCTTTGTAAGCAACGTGATCGACCAATCATAGCAAGATTCTCTACTAGATACTCAAGTTGGTCCAAAGCGCATCTCGAGGATCGAACAATAATTTCAGTAGAGTAGAATGAAGTTGGCTAATCGCCCTTTCTTTAGGCCTCGGGCACACTTCCTTGAAGAAAGCCTGATTTCGAGAGCTTGAAGAAAGTCGTCTTCACGGACGTGATTCTTTTCATTCCTCTCTAGCAAATGCTAGCGAATGACTGGACGAAATGAGTCAATTACCCCCATTCCTTGACTATTCTATTTATTTCACTTCTCTTGGTCAACGAGATTTTTGCTTTCTTCTTTCAATTGACTGCTCTGGTTCAGAAACTTTCTCCACATTGAAAGTGAAACGAAACATGTAAAGTGACGAGATATAGTTTGTGATCTTGAGTCTTATTCTTTTTTCGTCGAGATTGCCTCGGTAAATGTAGAAGATCGAAATAGGAGATCTATAGTTTGAAACCATTCCACTAGTTATCGAAAAGGACATCTGCTCTTTTCTAGGGTGCTCCCTTCTCCCCAATTCCCCGACATCTACGAATAGATAAAAGCCTGGCTTTACCACGACGTGGATTCGAACCACCCAAGAGACTTTCCATTCACTTAGCATGCTGCGGATATCTCGACCATTTTCACCATACAAACAGCCATTCCTATGAGGATAGCTATTGGGAAAGTACTTATCAAGGTTTCCCTTAATCAGAGATTGACTTGAGCCCTGACATTTGTTCTTCAATCCAAGGGGATCAAACTGTTGCTCTAGTTGCTGAATCCCTTGACCGACCTCGCTTGGCTAAGAGATTGCTTGAAAACTGTCTTGCTTCCACTTTCTCTGGCTTTTGAGAGACTACTGGCTAGCTTGCCTTTGCCCTCGCAGACACACATTGGATTGGAACTTCAAGACTTTCCTTGATAGTTCCTACTAGAAAAAAAAAGAGGATGCTTGCGGGGATATGCTATGATAAAAGAACTGGCTTTATAACTTCAAAAGGAGAACTCCCTTGCACTAGGAAGCGCAAGCCCCTCCGGGACCTTGCTAAATAACTTGCTTTATCCCTAGCTTGCTGCTTATTTTCTTGTCCATGCTTAAAGCCCTTTATCCTTAGCCTAGCTCTTTATTTACCTTGCTAGCTTTCCTAAACTAGATGTATGGGAGAAGGAAGGAAACTAGATCGCTGGCTTGAAAAAGCGTTCATAAAACTTCTTATTCATTACATGAAAAAAATAGCACATATCCTCTTTCCTTTTGCCCTTGCTTGCAATAACTTTTTTGCCTTCAACACAAAGAAGGAATCCAAGACAGATGGAATGAAACTACCAACTTCCACAGGATCTCTGTCGGGAAGGGCAAACAAACTACAACTATGAAAAAAGAACTGAATTGAACTGGTTTACAGGATGGATTGCCTTTGCATATCTTATTTCACTTAGCCTTACACTACTCATTATAACAGTTTTGACTAAGATTGAACATCAATCAACTTTTTAGATTTTCCTTGCCCCCGGAGGGACAAGCGGCTTCGCACCTTTGAGTTTACGAGCAAGTGCAAGACTCAAGACTTGTATTGTAGGGAGAGTATCCAGTCCTCCCCAACCAATATCTGCACTCCCACTAGCACTTCTAGCAAGAAGGAATCAAAGAGAGAACGAAAGCAAGGGCAAAAAGACAAAGGGGCTTTTTTTTCGTCTTGACCGATTCCGCTTCCACCTTATCTGTCTCGCCTCTCAGTTCGTAGACGTCTTCGCGGACTATTCTTTCTGCCTGCAGTCGAATGAACGTCGATAGAAGTTCCTCCTAGATGAAAGGAGCTTTCTATCCTTATCCTTTCTTTCAAGTCTAATAAGGAGTAAGAGTCGAGTCCGGCTATTACTGTTAGTTGTTCCGTAATAGGCACTATGGCCCACTAAATGGTAGAACCAATACATAGACAAGTTAAGACACGGATAAGATTTGTGCCAACGAGGACCCGGTAGGGGGCTCGACTGATAAGGAGAGGAAAAAAAGAATGTAACAAGATCCATGGACCTTCAGTAAGAAGCCCTTCATACTAAAACCATGGTCCTCTCTCGATGAACCAAGACTCTCTTTAAGCCTATCTGGATAAGATACCCTGTCTTTTTGTTGCAGTACTGGTCATTGGCGACTTTGGGATTGGGACGCATCTTCAGTGTACTGGGCATCCCCCTCCTTTGCCTCAGTTTGCATTGAGGTTGAAATTGAGAAAAATGTTTTCATCTCTCAACCAGTTGAATACGAATGGAGACCAGAGCGATGTGAGTCTTGCTAGTCCTTAACTCATAGATCCCACTTTGCTCCAAAAGAAGTAAGGGATGCCCACCGCCAGGTTAATCGCATCAAAGGCAAAGGTGCTCAATCTGCTCGGTCTCATGCACATCATGTCTCTCAACCTCTCTCTCGAATAGGCGGCTCGAGATCCCCTTCTTAGGAGCGGTAACTGGTCAAGTCGAAAAGAAAGTCTATATTTCATCTGTTCATAAGTATAAGAAAGAGTTCTTTCTTTCTTCAGTTGTTTCAATCTTCATTTAGTCAAAGAGTGGATCGAGAAACCAGCGTCCAATAGTGCTTAGCCAGATAGGAGGTATAACAACCTTCCAGCGTAGACTTCGAAATGGTCTCTAAAGTCGGTCCCCAGAGGCGTAAGATCCTCATTACTTATGAAGACAAAGACAGATAAAGATTGAAAAGAGAGTAAGGGAAGCGGAACTGTCTATCATTGATCTTTCTTTCTTTTTACTTAGCGAAAATCCTATAATATAAAAAGAAAAATCTTATTAACAGCCCTTTTAGAATCTTGAGATTGAGATTGAGAGTTGCTTTAAATAGTATATAAAGATAATGATTATTAGATTCAAATAGATATGAATTAGGACTCTTTTCACTCTTGAAAGATCCGCAAAGAAGTAGCAAGGGATCACTGACTCGACTAAGGTAGTCGTTGGCCTTTCTAGCTCTAGTTTGAGCGGAAGATGGAAATGTCATCAGCTCTTCAGTAGCGTACTTATCTTCCCTTGAAATCAGAATCCTAAGCAAAAAACCAGAAACGTCCGTCAACCTCTGTGAAAGCCAGTAGTATCCGTCCAGAAGCAGCTCTTGATGAAGAAGACCCTTAAGGGTCACCTAGTAGTTTTGTCTATTTATGAGATGCGGCTGCTTCCGATGCTATGCCATCAAGTAGTTATCAGTTACCGTTTTCAGGTGTGAATAAGAAGATTCTCACTCGGATAGGTAAAGGTCAAGCAGCAACCCCTGCTGAAGGAAGGATTGGATTGATTAGTCTTAGTCGACTCAGGACGGAAAGGCGTGGACTGAACTACACAAACTCCGGCTCCACAGCAAGATTGACAGCTTTGAAGACTGGATTAGCAAAGTGGAGTCCCCACCCATGCGCCGTTACCGGAACTGAACTTAGGAAAGAAACCCCTGAGAGCCTAAGCCTATCAAACCCTAAGATCCATTCGCTTTTGCTTTTTGGGTTCAGTTTCTTTTTCCCTTTTTGGACAAGCGCCGGAAGAGGCTTTCATTTAGTTGACGTTTTAGTGGGTGACGTCTATTAAAAAAAGAAAAAGATGAAGAGTAAGTTTTCCCTATGTCTTCGGGTGCCACAGCTGCTACATTAAACACTTCGTCTATGGTGTCTTTCACCCCGGGCAACGCAACCTGTTGCCTAGTTTTGAGTCTTGCTCACCTCCGGAATTATGAGATTAATGCTCCAATTCCAATCGAAAAAAGAACCCTAACTAAGCTCTTAAATGTGAAATGAAACCGAATAAGTCATTAAAAAGGTAAGCACATTCTCTCAGTAGCTAGGTCAAGAAAAAACCTTTTGATCTAATACTGCCTTTCTTTCAATGCTTTAAGATGGAAGTAGGTCGAGTATAGGGCTTTCTCGATCGGAGTCCAGACGGACTTGATTGCTTATTTCATTCCATCTCCGCTCCTGGAAACAAATCAAGGATGTGAAAAAGACAGAGTCAACCGATAGATCAAAGAGTCACAAACCTTGCTGCCACCTAATCGATGAATCTTGTCCCCCTTTTGTGGCTTTAGCCCGCTTCTTGTTACCTTGTTACTAAACAAATTGCGTGCGTATAGAATGGGATCAGGGTCGGTTCTCTCCCGAGTCTCATTAGTGGGTTGTAACCACAGACTTTTTTGATAAAAAAGAAAGGATAGGTCCGGGGACCCCTCATATAATCTAATTTGATCACTCCTCTCATGCCGTGGATGGACTCTTATTCGATGTCAATCGCTCAGTTTATTTGTTTAATGAAGGCTCATTCCCCCTGAGTGAGACCATTCCTTTGTCTTAACTCGGGCTGAAAAGGTAGATTAGCCCCTGATTTCACTCTTTTCGATTTCAAGCTACTTGCGCCTATTGTTTATTGGTCCAATGGCCTCACCGCTGGCTGTCCCTCTATGAAAATGTTGGGCAAGTGGCGGGGAATTACCCGTATTCAGTACGAGCAGAGTGGAAACTGCTCATACCTTTCGGACTTTGGCATTCGCCTGTCACCCGTAATCCGAAAAGACTGACCTCAATAATGTTCGCAATCAGACATTAGATCCGGATCGAAATAATACCCGATATAAGATTCATCTACGCTGGCAAAAGCACTTTCAGAGCAATTGTCCCATCGAAGCTTCCCGCGTGAAGGTTTTTTGTTTAAGACAGCTTTTCGTGCCCTTACTTTTTAGTCTATCAGCTGCAACAAGGGCTGCGGGAACGAGTGCTTGCCCCGACCGATACCACCATTCATTACCGTGAACCGGCCTTGGCCTTCACTTCAAAGTCAGATGAGTCCTCTGATGAACTTGGGTCCATACTCTAGTGAAAAAAGGAAATTAGGCTTCTCTTTCCGCTTCTTAACTTCTATCCTTTTTCGTGCTTAGCCCTTCTTTGGCATCCTTCCCTATGAATCTCTCAATCTCGGGAGTTCCTGCCGATTGGTTAGTCCCTCGCGTTTTCTTTTTTCCTCTTCAATTTACTTATTTGGTGGGGGGGCGGATGGTCGAGCACCTAAAGGTCCTCTTCAATTTACTTATTTGCCCCTCAAATAAGTCAAAAAATGGTCGAGCCCCCTAAAGGGTCCTTATCA
>Ga0115848_100072_pt1 | contig 25739 bp, 22 predicted proteins | sample InSIn3gowninarea_FD_83862 | JGI IMG/M metagenome (GOLD analysis project Ga0115848, IMG submission 83862) | reverse complement strand
TTCTTCTACAATTCTATGTCAGTTGATAGTATCATAACTTAAATAGGCTATACTAGGAGGGGAGGAGAAAATATAGACTTATATTCTTTTGTCCTTTCTTCTAAGGCAATATTTTTCTCTTTTAACTGAGTGTTCTCCAATGTTAATTCATTGATTTTTCATTGCAAGGCCTCAAATAAGACTTTGTGAAAAATTATAGCCTCTTGAGCTATCATCTACAGAATATCAAGCTCAGTTTCTTATACAATTACATTAGTGTGGGTTACCTTTGTCTTGGTCTTTGAAGCCCTTAGTATTATGGCTCTCATCTTAATGGTATCCTTTTTAGAATCCAAAGTGAATCATGCATGTTTCTTATTAAAATCTAACATAGTAAATGTACTAGATTCATTGGATCCAAAATGCAAGTTCATTAATTCAACCAACCAAGGATTCAAAATTGATTCTCCTTGAGGAACTTCTTCCTCTGTCAATTCTAAATTGATAATTCTCTTCTCTACATTCAATGGAGTAAGTTCTATTGAAGGAGTTGGAGGCAAAAAAGGTAGAGGCACAAGAAGAATCAAGAGATAGAATGTATTCTAAGGTGAGAAACTAAAGATGTGGCCTGGATGGAAAGGGATTTTAGGACCACTTATTTCAAGAAAAATATTTTATTACAATAAAAATAAGATACGTATAGGACAAGTTGCAATGATTGAAGGAGTTGGAGGCAAAAAAGGTAGAGGCAGTTAATGTAGAAATCTAAGGTAGTTAATCTCTAAACTCATCCAGATATCCCAATTATTTCAACTATCCCAACAAATAAGAAGGCTAAAAATATGTATAAAGAGAGGAGAGAAGAAAAGAAAAGGGTTCAACAACTTTGAATGCCTGGTGAGGGAATCCCAATTTTATTTTATTTATTTTTTATGTTCCTCTTCCTTTTGTTCTATTTATAATACTAGTGTTATCTTCTTGTATATTTTAGACATATTGCTTATGTTTGGATCTTGTATATACCCAAGTGGGTCATCTCTATTATAGTATAGAATACTTTGTGACCTTTCGATCTAAGTGTTTAATTTTTCTATGTAATGAATAAGATATCATACTTGTAATCTAAATAAACTTTTCAAATTAAATATACTTGTGTTCATATTCTCTCAATGTTAATAAGACCTAGCACTAGTGGTTATGTTGATATTACATTAATGAACTAATTTTTCTCTAAAAACATTGAGTGTTGTTGGTGATTTTTAGTGAATGATAATACTATGTACATAATAGGTGTTATTTTCAACATTCATGTTGAGCATTGTTGCAATGTTTTCTAGAATAATTCCTAAATGTCAAGATTGAATTTCACCAGGATGTGTTTTCTATTTTATTCTATTTGTTTCCTAAGGTATTGATTTGAAGGGCCTTAGATTTTATATTTTATTTTAGATGTTTTAGGGAAATTCCTTCAAGCATTTTTGGAGTAACATATTTAAAACTCAAATTTTATAGTACTCAGTTGTTTGTTTTAACCTTCTTTTGAGCACTGCTAGAAGAAGACAAATGCAACTAGTTAAGAAGATGGTATGGTTAAAGATCAGGTGTTGTCGATTCTTGAGATTTTAATCTCCTTTAAGCCCAACATTAGCGACCTAAGGGACCTCCTTTATAGTACTAATAGGTATCCCTAAGAGTGTTCCCAGGATTCTTTGCATTCCTTTTTATCACCAACCCTTCACCTTGCTTCATTGCCTTACCCAGTGGCAAATTATTTTAACATTTATCTATACCTATTTTATTGTTTATTTTTTAATTGTATCCAACTTATTATAATCTCTTTGTACAGTGTGAATATTTTGGTGCATATATTTGTCAATGTGTTTTACATTTGATTTATTTATATATATGTAAATACTTAAGGGAACTGGCAGTAACAATAGCGCAAGGATTTTGACTCTCATGTTTGTCTCAATTTTATGCGATCCTCACATTGGGCTCTACGATCAAATACTTTTTTTCCCAAGATACACAAAATATGGTCAACACACATTTAGAGAAAAAATCATCTCTCCATCTGTTTCCTTTCCATTTGGGTGAACTCACCATCATAAATATTAGGCATCTCAGGAGTATAGTGGATGAGATTAAAGAGTATCACCTCAATACCATATGGGAAGGATCCTATGACCTAGATGAATTATTATACAAATATTTATAAGTGTAATGGAAGATGTATTTATTTTATATGGTGGATCTAGAATATGATTTTATAAATCCCATAGATTATGATTAGGTAGTCAATAAGAAAAGATGTAGTACTATCCCTAAAACTAGTCCCTCTAGTTCGAGTTCCACCCATGATAGTCATACCTCTCAAGGGGTAGAGCATGTGGTAGATTAGATTTTGAACAGAGAAAATCCAGTCACTAAAGCCACTGAGATACAAAGGGAAGAGCCCCCTCTAGAATTGTTAAATGAAGCTGACAAATCCAAAACTATTGAAGTAGTCAAATTTGTGTTGGGTGGATCAAGATCTCATACACTAAGAACTAGACAAAGTGAAATGATAGGGGGAGATGATGGTGAAGATCCCCCAAATAAAGGAAAAGAATAAAAATTTGATCATGAGGAGGAAGGTCATGTTACTAGGAATCCAAGGTCCTCTAGGAGTCATAATTCTGAGGATTCAATGTCAAAAAAGAGATCGAAAACTCTTAGAGAGTCACCTGATCTTGATTCTATCCAAAATATTAGAGCCTCTTCAATGGATAAACAAACTTCAAAAGAAATGATTGAAGGGAATCCTCAATAAGAGTATGTACCAAAACCTTCATTTATATAATTATTGAATCAATAAACTTCTCTTATTCAAATAGGCACTTATTCATCATTGAATTTTAGTAAGAAGCATGCAAATTTTGATTTTTATGTAGGGAAGAAGGTTGTTAGAGTTTGATCAGTAAAACCATGGACCCCAAACTCTAAATTTAGTCTTACAATGGTTGATTTCTTAGTTCATGGTATCAATCTAGATGTCGAAAAAATCTTAGCTCAAGATACAATTTGGTTCCATGAAGTTTCTTTTGAAACTCTTAAGGTAAAAGTTGATGATCTTTCTTGGGAGAATTCTCAACTAAGGAACCATACGTTATCACTTGAAAATAAATTAGCATGATTAGAGTTGGTTTTAACTCCCCAACTAGCCTTAAAATCCTTTAAAATCATCTTCCTTGATGGTGAATTTAGAAGCAACTAAGTTTCATAAGAGTATCTTCTCTATAAACACTTGCAAATAAGATTTTTAAAAATTCATGCAGAAAGCAGTGGAAGAAATGGTAGAATTGTATCTCCAAGTGTGGGAGCTTGTCCATAAAATAGAAATTTTGTTGTATAAAATTTCATCTTGCCTTGAGATGTATTCTTAATTATGAATAAAATTGGAATATTTTATGACCAAGGAATTGAATGAATTGTACACTTATGTGGGGAAAGGTGTTGGAGATCCATACCCCAAGCCAGAAGAGATTGATGAGTACAAAACCTCTTTTATTAAAGTGATTTCACTCAAGAAATATTAAACCAAATATTGAATAAAAATAATAAAATTCTTGAATCCAAGTATTTTTTTGAGATGTTGATTCTAGAAACAAAAATTCCTTCTTTATGGAAGGAAAATTAAGTGATCCCAAAGGAATATTATATGTAATTAGTTCAATCAGAGAAAGAAAAGATCCTCAATACTTTACAGAATGAGAAAATAATAGATTTCAACCAGTTGACTTCTTCCTTATGGAATAGAAGCCATCATAATTGGTAAATAAATTATCTAATAAGAATAGAAAAGGAAGAAATTATGAAAATGGAGAACGAATTTATGAATATTTTTATTCGCATTAAATATTTAACTATTGCTAAAAGGGTAGATATTCAAATGAAAGTACAACACATTTGAGAGCTATCAATCAACAATGAAGAACAAGTTGCAAGGGAAATTGAAGGTAATTACTTTAACATATTTATGCAATGGATTAAATGGTTTCATTAGTCTCAACTAGAGGATATAAAATAAAATATATAAAAAGAATAAGGGTTCCACCCAACACTAGTGAGAAATTTTCTTTGTGTTTTCCTTCTGTATTTTTCTTGTGAGTGTGTATGTCATGTTATTAATATGAATTTCCTCTGTTATCATAGATTATTGATCAAGGAGAGGATATCTAGATTACCTGTGTACACCCCTGAGTCAAGTCTTAAATTTTCATTTCTTTCAATCTTTGATATTATAACAAGAGTGGTCATAGCTATATCTTTAAAAATATTAAGACTCTCATACATGTAATATTAGATATTTTCTTAATGAAATTTTTGATTCTAAGTATCTTATTAATTCTTCCATGAATGCAATGAAAAATTTATTTATGAATCAAGAAATAATGGTTCTCAAATACATCACTACATTTAATTAGGTGACAATTTTTTATTTAGATATCGAACGTTGATGGTAGTTAATTGCAAAGCAACATCACATGGTCATATTTGTTGAATTTTGACTTTAAATCATATATTGAGTGTTGTTGGTGCATGGTTAGAGTGCATTCCATAACCCTGTGAGGATAAGTACGTTCATGTATGTTTCTTTCTTTCTTTTTTTATGTTAGACTTATAATTCTAAAGAATTTATTTGAGTTGGAGCTAGATTCCCATTCTGAGTAAGTAAAATAATATTTGAAGTTCATACTTTGATTGCTACTAGGGTTTGTTATTTGAGATAATTATTTGTCATTTTGAAACATATTCTTACCTCTACCTACCCTTTGAGCACTGCTAAAGAGTATTCAAAGAAAGTTTGTGATATTTTATTGAAGAGTTGAGTGGTGTTGGCGATTCAACCCTAGAAAGATATCATCACTAAAATCTCAAATACCTAAAGGAACTTCTTTATGCTACTCAGATTAACCTTAAGAGGGTGTTTAGAATTGAGAAATAGATTTTATATCTTATTCCTCCATTATTTCCATATATCCATGCTCTGTTATTAGCATTCTGTGATTTTTAATGCTAGATTTCTTTACCCATTATCCTTAGTATTCTTGTTCTTATGCTTTCTTACTTTTATTTAAGTATAAAAAAAATCGTTTTAAACCCTTTTCCATAGTGTAAATATCTATTATTAATAATACCACTTATTTTCTTTTAAAATTATATACTTATTCAAGGAGTCACCCCTTAAAGTAGAGGAGGAATTTCATCTTGCCTCCTGTTACAATTTTTATGATACCATCATCCTTATCAAATTCAATCAAAATCGTTTTCTTTGACACTTGTACAAAAAATCCCAATAACAAATGTTCATATAGAACCACTAGATACATAGAATCATAAGGGAGTTAGATGATAGTTATCATTCCTCTCATAGAAATGATTGATTTGTGTGTGTATATATATATATATATATATATATATATCCATATTTTAGATCATTTAGTTATATTTTTACATACAAACATATACACACACACATGAATGCATTTATTCTCTTTTATTTTATATCAATTGTGTAAAAATGTGTAGTAATTTATATATTATTATTTAAAAGTATTAATTTATACATTACGATGATTAAATGTGAATTTGTATTTAATGCAATTTTTACTAGTTATGATGTATTATGCAGTTATGATTACGTTTAGTTTATAATATTAATAATTTGATTGTTATAATCATTATAATGTTAATTTTATTGATATGAGTTATGATTAATGTAATGGTTGATATGAGTCAATATCCTTAGAGAATATTAATATAACTCTCATTTAATTCATATTTGATTGTAATTTTATTTTAATGGTCATTACAACTATCAAAATGACCCTAATAGGGAATTAATAATTTTTTGGTCCATTCAAAGTGTAATACAAAGACATTTCATGTTATTCCACCCTTAATAAGAGCATATAATTAGTAAATTATTTAGTGGAGAACCATCTCAATGCAAAGATAATTTTATAAAACCACCTAAAATAGGACAAATTTGGCAATGTTGAAGGAATCAGCACCTCCTAAGCCCATCTCAGGCATTATACAAAGGTGTTTAATGTGATTCCACCCTTGATATGAGACAATTAACAAATTATTTAGTGGTAAACCATCACACACTTAATTCCATCTCAATATAATGTTGAATTTCAAAATTACAAAAAAATACGTTAAAATTAGTAATTATAGGGAATTAAGACTTTTTGAACCCACCTTGGGCATAATATGTGGGTGTTGTGTATGATTATACCTTCACTAGAAGAATGCTAGAAAATTTATTCAATGGAAATCCATTATAATCTTGATTCAATTAGGATAAAATTACCTTATTAAGGAACCAAGACTTCTCAAGTCCACCCTAGGTATATAATATGAGAGTGTTTTACATGATTTTATCCTTGATAGAAGTTTAATAATAATTTTTAAGTGGAAAACCATCATACGCTCAATTCCATTCTTGTTATAATGGTAATTTTTATAAGAACTTCCATAATAAGCCAAAATTAGTGATTTTGGGGGAATTGGGACTTCTCGAGCCCACCTAATGTATAATATGAGGGTGTTTCTTAAAACTCTATAATTGATAAAATAATATTAGTAAATAATTTAGTGGATAACTATTATCACCTATTTTACCACCTATGATATCCGTGCTAGCCATTTAATCTATGCATCACTATTTTGATTATGTCCCTTACCATACCTTATGGAATTTTATGAGTACCATATGGTTAACCTCAAATAGTCATTATCATCCTATAAATACCCCTTTTATATAGAGGTAAAAGGGGATATCTTCCATTATTTGACAATAAATAGCCCCTTCACCATTTCTCTCCCATGGGAAGAAAATGGGGTTTTCATAATTGAAGATCATCATGAGACCTTGACTTAACATGAAGAGAGAGAGTACTTTGGCATTCCATCTATGATATATCCTTTTTGATGCAATTTCTCACTAGCATTTTCATCTTATCGTATATTTTGTTCTCTTTGTGTTGTTTCTCATAATTTCTTTATGCACGATATTCACATTGAAAACTCTATGCATAAAAAACCCCCATATTTTGTCCTTTGAATATATTCTTTGCAAGTATCATAATGAGAAATAGATACTTATAATCATATTTTGACAACTATATTGAAAATGATCCAAACATTCTCCACTTTTCATATATTTTACTCAATGCAATCACTAACATATTTTGACATCCATACTAGAGAATGCAATGCATTCTCCCAAAAACTTCATTTCATAATTTGTCTATGGTCCAAATATTTCATGGCTCTACAAATATTGATATGAAAACAACCACCAAGTGACTTTGTACTTGTACCACCAAGGTAAACTATGAAACGGTCTGAATTTTGACAAAAGATTGGAGAAAATCAATAGTATTAATCTCTATAGGAAATATTGATATGGAAGAAAATTTATTAATCTAGAGAATAACTCTTACTTTCAAGCCATGATTATGCCAAATAGTGGATCTACAGTGGATCTACATTCTTTCCCTCATACAGTCTACATCCAACAGTTTGTGATAGCTCAGTTACTTTCATATGCAAACAATCCATTTCATCACATACATAACATGCAAGGCGAACATGAAAAAATTATGGAGAATATTCAATAATAATATGATGCAAGACAAGTACCCCATAACATCACATACCGATAGTGAGCTCTATGATATTTTTTACACTAACTTCTCTTATTTTTTATAAGTTATTCAACATTGCTATGGAATCTGTCCAATATTCATGCTGCTTTATCTCTCATTTAGAGTTATTACACATATGTTTTTCCTTTCTTGGGATCCAACAAACTAGCTTGCATTGTCTTCTTTCGTTCAATAAATCAATGATATTCTATCAACATCCATTCCCATTCAAGCAACTATTGTTCACAATTACATCCCCTTTTCAACCAGATTGCTCATATGACACATATATGATCCGTTTCGAATCCCAAAAGTCTTGATTTCTGACTATTTTTACTGAAGTCCCAAATTGTGGTTAAATTTCGGAGGAAAGTAATTAGTTTTGAGCCAAAAGCCCTCAAGGAGAGAGTTGTGCAACTTTCAAATAGCTTTTCAGAAAAGTTGATGGCATAGAAAACAGAGGTATGGTTCGAAAGTTACGACTCGATCCAGGCCCAAGACCCTGATTTAGTCAATTTCGATAAAATGCCAACTTGAGGCCAAATTGCAAAAAATTGGGAGCAGAATTTAGCCAAAGGTCCACAGGGAAAAAGTTGTAAATTGTACTACAGGCTTTAAAACGAGCCCAAGAGCTTGAAAAACGGAGTTGTGGATCAAAAGTTACGAAGCGGCCAAGGAGCACTCGAAAAACTGCTGAAAATGCATGATTTTCTATAACCGAAAAAATATTTTGGTACAACTTCCAAACGGGATGTCTGGAGCTGCTCAGACTGACGCCATTGGATCCAGAGTGGGGGTAATCCTTAACTTTTAAAGTTTAAAACTTCAAGTTAAAGTAGTTGATAAACTTTAAAAGTTAACACTTAGAAAAATTTCTGGTCGGTTTTTCCAAAAAGTCTTGTCAATTTGCAAAACTGACGGTCGTCGGTGAAGTTGGCCGACAAGGTCGGTGGAGATGGCCAACGAGGTCAGTGACAACCGACGAGATTTTTTTTCGCCGACGGGATTTTTGATCGACGAGGTCGGTTTTGCCTAAACCGACGATCAACATGGATTTTTCTCAACCGACGACCGATGAAGGTGAATTTTTCCAAAGCCAAATTGATACAAACTGACGAACAGAAAATCGATAAAGGGACTCCGACGGACCAAAATTGACAGTTCGACGGACGAACAGTTACACAATGGAATAACTACCTGCACGACTATAAAAGGCAAAAATTAAGTCAAATCAACAGAGATCGACGAGAGATCGCAGAAAAGAGTTCAAGGAGGACAGACAAAGAGTAACATAGCCATCCAAGGGCAAGTGGAAACCTCTATTCTGACAGTAAGTGAAGCATAACCGACGGAGTATGAGAGATTCCTTGAAGCAAGGAAAAACTACATACTGCGATTGGAGACAAATCTGAATATGTCAAGCTCTGGAGTTGCATCTCACAAACAGAGCCAAGAATGTTTTTATGTATTCTGTTGACTGTAAATCCATTTTTATAAAATTCTGGAGTTTTCTTCCCCATGAGGGTTTCTCCAGTTCAAAACTTATTTTTCTGTGTACCAACTTGTGTGTATGTCCACTATTTTTCCATGGAATTTCCAGAATTTAACACGTTGAGACAACATATATGATTTACACAGAAATTTAATTTAAAAACGTAAATCCGTAGTTAATGACATTGGGAGATTTTGACTCACCCACTGAGATACAGATCAATATATTTCATAGAATTATGTATGGAGAACACTTATCATTTATAGATGTAGCTATAGTTCTAAACAAGAGAGGTATATTACATCATATCATGAAGTAAACTATTTTATTTAACACTTACTTAAGTTTTATGTAGCTAACTAGTGTATTACATCCACAAAGAAAAATCCTATTGGCTATGGAGATTTCACTATCATAATATATCCATTTTTCATACAATACAATCCTTGTTCTATAATTCCAATTTATGATTGCATACATTTTTTTCAATATATCTCTCAACATCCTGACATTTATTCTCATTCAATACATCTATTTTCAATTGGGTTTTGGACTTGGGAGAACCAACTCTCTTTGTTTGAAAATATGCAATTATCTTAGCACAACATTTTCATTAATATTTATCATATCCCACTCTCATTTTCTCTAATGCTAATGTTATATCCAGTGCCTATTCAAGGTGTTAACTCTAAGGCAATCCACCTCATAGATCTAAAGATACAAAAGGGATGAACCCAGAATATCCCTTACACTTCAGGGTCATTTGATTATGGACGACAACAAATATCACTACAGGTGTCAAATCATACTCCATTCAACTTTGCAATAGTGAATCAATGTGGTGCATAATTTTTTTTATCTTTATTTGTTTGTCTTTTTTTCTTCTTCTTAATGATGCATATCAATGAGACATAGTTGTAAATTTTGATGCATATATCTATCTTCTATAATATTCCATTTTTATTTACACATTACTCCTTGAGGATGGGACTTGTCAATAGCTGTGTGGTTTGATTTCATCATATATTTCATGCATGAGTCTAGGACATTCTGTTATTTCCATTTTTAGCACTTCTAAATTCACCCTTCTATTGTACATAATGATCCTAATTATAACCATTCTTTGATCTTTTTACCATTCTAATTCAGATCTCATAACTCAAAGATGCATTTCCTTATATTACCACTTTATGATCATTTGACACATATTTTCATGGTAATTTTCTCATTTGGCTCTTTTATATTTAACATTATCATTCCACACAAATGTTTTAACTCTCATGGGCATAATTAACCATGGATATTATAGCTCTCATGAATCTAACACCAATCATTCATCAGTTCACTTCTTCTAATGACCTCCATTATTAGTTTACATAATATGCCTATATTAACTATCCTTGAGGTCATGGAGCCATTATTTCATTATATATATACTTTTTAAGATTCAATTAAAAGTGTCGGTGGAAATTTTACTAACTTATTATATTCAAATTGACCATCTAATGTTAGTAGTGATTGTTGAGATTCTTGTACAAGAAAAATTCTACAAGTCATTATTGCCAGCATTTTATGTGAGAACCTTTTGAAGAGAAGAGAGAAGAGAGAGAGATATTATATTCATCTATAATACTAGTTCAATCTTAGTGAACATCATTCTACCTATTGGCAATGTGACATCATTTTTATAAATAAAATATCTTCTTTTTATAATTGTGTATCTCTCTCATGTTATTATTTTCATGTGCTTTTATGATCTCAATGTGTGGTTCGTTCATTATTATTGCATATATAATTTGCATTCTCTTGTTCATGATATTTTTTAGGTTTACATACAACTCAAAGGATCAACTCTGAGCACATCGAGATAACTCGTAAGCTACTTTTTACAAAGGATCCACCATTCCCATCCACCAATAGTGAGTTCTCACCTAACTCATTCCTTTAATGTATGTTTTCTATATGATCTCATTTAGTACAAACTATTATTTTCAACAATGTCATTTCATACCATAAATAACAACCATCACTTTCTTAATTCCATGCTCAATGCAATAGTAATTTTTAAAAATATATAAAAATAGACCAAAATTATTAACTTTGGTAGAATCAATATTTTTTAGTCTACCCTAGGCATAATATATGGGTATTTCACATGATTCAACCATTAATCCAAGCGTATTAGGGAATTTCTCCATGTAAAACCATTATTCATTTGAGTCCATACTCGATGTAATGGTCATTTTAAGAAAAACATCTCTTATGGGCCAAAAGGCCCTGTTAGAGAACTAAGACTTCATGAGCAATTTCAAGTGAAGTATAAGGGTATTTTGAGTTATTCCATATCCTATATGAATTTATTATAGAATAATTTAGTATATAACCCTTATTATCTTGATTCCATGTCCTATACAATGCTAATTTGTATAGAACCACCTAAAATGGGACAAAGAGGCCTTATCAGGGAACCGAGAATTTCATATCCATTCTGGATATAATACGAGGGTGTTTCACTCTCAATAAAATATTACTAAATAATAATTCCATGGGGAATTATCAAAAACTCAATTCCATACTTTAGATGATGGTAATTTTCAAAACACCACCCAAAACAAGCCAAAAATGGTAATTTTAAGGGGAATTGGGACTTCTTGAGCCTATCTCGGGTATAATATGAGGTTCTTTTATATGATTACACCCTATATACGAGTTTATTATAGAAAAATAATTAGAGAAAAAATCCATAAAAAATCATCATACACTCAATTCCATGCTTAGGTTGCTGGTAATTTTTGAAAAAAGGACACCCAAAATAGGTCAAAAATTATAATTTAGGGGGGGAATCAAGACTTATTAAGCTTATTCAAGGAATAACATGAGGGTATATTATATAATTATGAATTATATTATATTTAATTATGGAATTTTTTAATGAATAAACCTTCACAAGATCAATTCCACGCTCGGTATGATGATAATTTTGAGAAAACTACCTAAAATAGGCCAAAAAATCCCTATTGAGGAGCCAAGACTTCTTAATATATGTTAGGTTCAACACAAGGTTGATTTGGGGTATTTCACCCTTGATAATAGTGTACTAGGAATTAATTTATGTGATATCACACTTGATTCTATGCTTGGGGAGATGTCACTTTTAAAAATAAAAGGCAAAAAATGACAATTTTAAATGGAATCGAGACTCCCTAAGCCTATCTTGGATACAATATGTGAATTAATTAAATAATTATACCATATATATGAGTTTAATGGGTAATATTTTATTATATAACCATCATAATATTTATTCCATTCTTGATTCAATGGTAATTTTGAGAAAAAACACCTAAAATGGGATAAAATGGCCCTATTTAGGAATTAGGACTTCCAAAGTCATTATGAGAATAATACAACGGTATTTAGGGATACTCCATACTAAATAATATTATATTAAGGAATCATTTTCTTATAAAATAGGAGTGATAGTAATTTTAAGAAAACCTTCCAAAATACACTAAAAATGATAATTTTAAAGGGAATCAAGACTTTGAGAGCCCATCCTAGGTACAATATGAAGGTGTTTTACGTAATTCCACACTTTAATAGATTATATTATGGAATGCTTTAGTTAATAACCATATGAATCTTTATTTTATGTTGGATGAGATGGTAATTTTAATAAAATCGCATAAAATGGGCCAAAAAGGCCCTATTAAGAAACTAGGACTTCCCAAGTTATTTAAGGAATAATATGATGATATTTTGGGTGATTTTACCCTTTATAGGAGAAACCTAGAGAATTATTTTATGGGAATCCATTTAATTATTTATTTTCCACATAGGGTGATAGTAATTTAAAAAATATATTGTTTAAAATAGGCCCAAAATGATGATTTGGGAAGGATTGAGACTTCTATAGCCCATTTGAAGCATAATACACGGGTATTTTATGTGATTCCATCTTATAAAGGAATTTATTATGGAATAATTTTATATTTAACCATATTCAATTCCATCCTTTATATGATGCTAATTTTGAGAAAACCATACAAAATGGGCCAGAAAGGCCTTATTAGGAAATCAAGACTTCTCTAGCCATTCTAGATGCAATATGAGGGTATTTCACCTATAATGAAATAATAAAATAGGAATTAAATATATGAGGAACCATAAAATACTCTATAACATGCTATATATGATGGTAGTTTAAAACATAAACACACAAAATAGGCCAGAAATGGAAATTTTAGGGGGAATCAAGAATTCTCAAGTCCATCTTAGGTATAATATAAGGGTAATTTACATAATTCAACCATTTTTTTGAGTTTATTATAGAATATTTTATTTTTTAAATATCACTAACTTCTTCGGTTATTGTAAATGGACATATAGTTTTTGAAAGGAGCTTTCAAGGTCACGTTTTTAGAAGGGGTAATCAATTTCCCTACACTTACATAAGGGGTGGTTGCCAAGTCATTCGTAATAATGATTCAGAGTGGGGGAGGGAATGGGGTGATGTGATAGATGCTAGCCTGCAACATACAGAACCTCAACCAAAAATTTCATTCCAAAGAAGTGAGGCGTAGAGGAGGTATTTGGTTGTGTGTTTTTCCCCTATGGTTTGAAGTTGTGCAATACTTCATGGTCTACTAATAAGGGAGGGAAAGATTGTGAAGTTATTCATGGGAGGTGACCCTGTTACAACAGAACCTACAGTCCTCAAGGTAAATGAGGATGTTAGAGGTATTTTAGAGAATGTGGGAATGTTATCTTTCTTCCAAAATTTTTTGGGTTATAGTGAGGATATTTTAAGTCAGATTATAGAGTCTTGGAATAATGGTAAGGTATCAGTGAATGGAATCAATTTCTCAATAAGTGAAGTGTTACTTACTGAGGTGTCCTATTTTTCAACAAAGGAGGAGGTCATCACTGGAGACAAAACCAACCAGGTAGGACAATTGACCAAGTTTATTAAAGATAATGAAACATTTTGTTGGTTGGATTATGGCATTACTAGGAAATCCTTGCATAAACCCTGGGATAGGGTAGCTATTCAAATCATGAAATATCTTACTTTGGAGGGTAAATTTCATAAATTATTTTGTTATCATATAGCCATTTTGAATTTAATAAGGAATAAATAAAAAGTGAATATTCCTCTTTTTTTAATAAAATTGATGGAGAAGTCAGTTAAAGTGGTTAAAGCCAGGAAAAGTAAGGCCCCTCTCCACTAGGGGCTCATGAAATTATTATTTAATGTTGAAAAAGATAAAAGAGAATTAGTGGAATGAAACCATAAGGAGGGATTTTCTAGGCTAAGTGGGACATTGGTTTTGAAGGCCCAACTACTGTTGGGACCTGCCTTGATTTCCCCTATTGCTAAATCTAGTGAAATGGTGTCAGACTCTAAACAAGACTTAGAAAGCCAAGAAGGTGACACCCATTTGTTCAATGATAAATAAGGTAGGGGTAGGAAGTGTAAGCCCCCTCCACAGGTTCTAAACACTATCTTGGATAAATGTAGAAGGAGATCTACCCATCTTTAGAAAAAGTTTGTTGATAAAGCTAAAATTATTGATTTTGTGGAATCTTCAGAGGAAGATCACACGATTAGTGAGATCAAGAAACTTAGTGAAGGAAAATACTCCTTGAAGGTGATAGAAGTGAATCCTTCATAGAAAGGTCTTTTAAAGGGCCTAGATGGGACTCAAACCTTAATAGAGGAGTTGTGTTGTCATCTAAAGGTTCTCAATGGCTTAGGGGGGTCCCTTTATAACACATGCACATGCATAAATATCCTAACATTAGAGATAACCAACTACCTAAAAGAGGTAGTAAAGAATCTAAAGGACCTGAATGTGGCCAAGGAGGAGTAGCATACTATTGGGAAGTGATCAGTTTTCTAATTAGTGTAAATGCATTATGTGTTCTATTTATTATCTCCTTTTGGTGTGTATTTGGCTCTATCAGTAACTCTGTAGTCAAGTAATATGTAGATAAATATTTTATAATTTTTTTGTCAATCCTCTAGACTTCAAAGTTGTAAAAGGTTTGGGGACCTTTCAACACCCCTTAAGGAAATGGGCCAAAAAGGACCTATTAAGGAATCAAGACTTCCTGATCCATTATAGGTATAATATGAGGGTGTTTTTGGAAATTCCAAACATAATATGATATTAATAGAGTAAAATTCCATGGAAAATAATTACAAACTAAATTCCACACTCTAGGTGATGGTCATTTTTAAAATGACACCTAAAATAGGCAAAATAATTCTAATTTAAGAGGGGGGAAATTAAGACATCTTGAGCCTATCTAAGGTATAATATGAGGGAATATTGTATGATTACACCATTTATTATATTTTATTATATAATCATTTAATGAATAACCATTATAAGATTGATCCCATGCTCAATGTGAGCATAAGTTTGATAAAACCACCTAAAGTGGGCTAAAAAGACCCTATTGAGAAACTTGGACTTCTTGAGCTATCTTGGGTAAAACATAAGGATTTTTTATGTGATTTTACCCTATATAATATTTTATAATTATTGATTCCATTAAAAACCATATCACACTTGACTTTATGCTTGGAGAGATGGTGATTTTAAAAATAAAAGGCCAAAAATGGAAATTTTAGAGGGAATTAAGACTTCATGAGCCTATCTCTAGTATAATATGTGAGTTATTTACATTATTATACCCTATATAGTATTATCTTATATAATATTTTATTTTATAGCCATCACAATCTTGATTCCATTCTCATTACAATAGTAATTTTAAGAAACAATGCCTAAAATGGCTAAAAAGGCCCTATTAAGAAATTGGGACTTCATGAGCAATGATAAGCATAATAAAAGTGAATTTTATAATTTTCCACACTAAATAATAGTGTATTAAAAGTAATAATTTCCTATAAAAATATCACACACTTTATTCCATACTTTGAGTAATTATAATTTTTTTAAAAACACCCAAAATAGGCCAAAAATGGCAATTTTAGAGGGAACCATGACTTGTAGAGCCTATTTTGAGCATATTATGGAGGCATTTTATTTTATTACACCCTCTAATAGAGTGTATTATATAATTTCTTAGTGTTAAATTACATAAATATCAATTCTATACTCAATACGATGGTACTTTTAAGAAAACCACATAAAATAGGTCAAAAAGGCTCAGTTGAGGAACTAGGACTTCCCAAGCTATTTTAGGTGTAACATGATGCTATTTTAGGTGATTCCACCCTTAATGGGATAAAACTATGAAATTATTCTATGCGAATCCATTGCATTCTTGATTCCCCACTTAGGGAAATAGTAATTTGAAAAGGGAAAAAAAGCCCAAAATGATGATTTAGAGAGGATTAAGACTTCTAAAGCCTTTCTAAGGAATAATATATGGGAATTTTATGTTATTACACCTTATATAGGATAGTATTATAAAATTATTTAATATGTAATGCTATGAACCTGACCCTCACTCTATTCTCTTCTTTATACTCTATTCTTTCCTTTTGTAATCTCTTTGATATGTAATGTCTCTTATAATGTAATATCCCACATGCATTAGTTAGTTGCATGTTGAGGATAGTTCTTCTTATATATATATCTTGATGTAGCCTTAAAAGGCATCTTGGAGAATTATTTTCACTTATGTATTGGGAGGTTTCCACCCTCAAAGTGGGTTTCTAATAAAATCTATTGAGTTCTCTTTGCTTTTAGTCGTATTTGTTTGCATGTTTGTGACAGGTTCATCGCAAGTGGTATCAAAGCACTTTCTTAGGAAAACTTCTACAATAATTTTCTAATCTAATGGCCTACTGTAACTAACCACCATGTATGTTCTCACCTCACCCTCATAATATCTTGGTGATTAGATAAGTGGTAAAATTGGTGGGGTGCTGCGAGCTTCCTTCTCGAGTCCAATTCTTACAGTAATATTTATGAAGCCGTATCATTTTGGCTCATTCTGAAGAAGTAGAATTTATTTAAAATAGTGATTTTATAAAGTTGCAACACTTTTTTCTTCTTGAAGTAATAACGCATTTTTTCTGTATTAGATCTATAGTTGTGTCTAGGATAGAAACCCTGTTCTGGGGGTTTTAAAATATTAGAGAGTTGTTGCTTTTGGCTAAGCCCATCTAGTGTTGAGCTAATGATGTGAAGTGAGGTGACCCAGTCACCAATATCAATCCTCAGATAGCATCTATATGGATTTGAGCTTCCATGTACCTTGATTATATTGGAAGATACCCTAGGTGTAGGAGAGACTTAGCCATAGGAAGCATTCAACCTCACAATTTGTAGTGCATCGGTAAGTGGTTAGCCCTAGGAAGTTACTCTCTTCATACCTTGGAGATGGAATAGTGAAGCTACGAGAATGGTGAAAGCCTCTATAGTTAGAGCTCTGAAATATTGAGTCTAGAACTTTAAATTTCTCTATATCAGTATTACATCTCATTTTCATCAGCATTCCAAGGAGACCAATACTGCACCAACCATTTATAAGGCCTCCAGTAACCACCAGTTTGGAAATAAGCAATGAGATATTTATCTCTTGTCAAAATTTATCAACATAACTATAAACACCAACTCAGATTAGGTTTTGAATATCCTTGCAAAATAGAGATGGATTCCTAGACACCTATTGACATTCAGAACTTCAAAAGAACCATGAGGGGGGATATGGATGCAAGAATGAGTTTAATGGAAATAAAGATGGAAGAAGAAGTAAGAGAGCTAAGAAATATGACAGAAGTAAAGTTTGATAAGGATATGGGAGAGATAATGAATTTTCTTAAACATGTCTTGAAGACCAGTAAGACAAAATAAGAATTTGAGAACAGAGATACCAGGGAAGAAACCTATGATTACAAGATGAAAGGAAAACTTGAAAAACCCTATGAGAATAGAATGAGAGACACCAACATGAAAGGAACTTTTCTTCCCAAGTTGAAAGTCAAAATATTTGATGGAATAGATGTTAGAACATGGCTAAGCCAACTAGAATAGTATTTCATGTTGCATTAAGTACCTCAAGATAAGAAGGTGGCTTTAGCTTCCCTGTATATGGAGAATGAACAATTCTAGTGGTACCAATGGGTGAGAAGAAAGAGAGCATCCAAAATTCCTTATACATGGGATAATCTTGTAAGAGACATAACAAAACAATATGATGATATCTGGGATCGGGATTACTTCATCCAATAGACCAAAATTAAGAAGATCGGCTCAATAATGGACTATACTCTACAACACCAAAAGTTGGACACATGGGTGGATTGAATTAGTGATGATAATTTACTATAGCTATACATAGGAGGACTGAGAGAAGAAATTCATCATGAGCTTCATATTCTAAACCCTCTATATATGACCACTACCATCAAGCTAGCCAAATAGATTGAAGCAAAGAATACGGCCACAAAAATATCCATGGGTTCTGTAGAGGGACCAACTAACAACAAACCAATATTCCCAACCAGGAGAATTTCTACTAAGGAGTTGGATGAAAAAAGGGATAGATAATTATGCTTTCGATGTGATGATAAGTTGAAAAAGGACCATAAGTGTCAAGAGAAGAAATTATTCATCCTAAAAGACTCCTATGATAATGATGAGGAGGAGGAGGATGAAGAACCAGAGGAAGAGCCCCCAACTGACAAGGAAGAAGAGGACACAGCCACAATTTCATTACATGCACTAGCAAGAATTGTTGCTCCCCAAACCTTAAAGATAGTGGGGTACATTAAGAATTAAAAGGTTGTCATCTTGGTAGACTCTAGGAGCACACACAATTTTATTAATAAAAAGGTTGCAGAGCAACTAAACTATTTTCCATACCCCATCAAAAATTTTCAAGTAATGATTGCTAATGGAGGATCTATTAATTATGGTGGGAAGTGTCAAAATGTTAAAGTCAACATAGGGGACTATAACTTAACCACAACAATGTATGCAATTCTTGTAGGAGGAGTGGATTGGTACTCGGGGTGCAGTGGTTGGAGACACTTGGAAATATAACAATGAGCTTCAAACAACACTTTATGAGTTTCAAAATGGACAGAATACAATACCAATTGAATGGATTTCTTCCCCCTCCATCCCAGGTAATTAGTTCTCATAGGATGGAGAAAATAATTAAAAAGGGATCTAATGGTCTAGTTTCTAGATTTTATACCCTAGAAGGAAGAGAAGAATAGGAAGCGACACCGATAGAACTGCATGAACTACTCACTTGACATAGCAAGGTATTTGAAGACTTACCAAAAGAACTCCCTCCGAGTAGAGAACAAGACCATGCTATTGAACTATTATCTGGGAGTAACCCTCCTAACATTAGGCCTTGCAGGTATCCATACTAGTAAAATGGAGAAATAGAAAGATTGGTCCAAGAATTATTGGATGCAGGAGCTATCAGGGAAAGTAAGAGTTCATTCTTAGCCCCAGTAATTTTAGTAAGAAAAAAGGATGGATCATTCAGAATGTGCATCAATTATCAGGAATTGAATAAGATCACTATTAAGGATAAATTTCCCATTCCAATAATCGATGAATTATTGGATGAATTGAATGGAGCAGTCTTGTTCACTCACCTAGACTTGAGATTTGAATATCATCAAATTCAAGTAAGGATAGAGGATGTTCATAAAATAACATTCAGGATGCATGAAGGACACTATGAGTTTTTGGTTATGCCTTTGGATTAACCAATTCTCCTGCTACTTTTCAGGGCCTCATGAAGAAAAAAATTAAACCTTACTTGAGGAAGTTTATGCTAGTATTCTTTGATGATATCCTCATCTATAGTCAAAATTGGGAGGATCACATCAATCACCTTCATAAGTTCTTACAAATTTTAAAAGATAACCATATTTTTGCAAAAAATTCCAAATGCGAATTTGGGAAAGGGGAGTTAGAATACTTGGATCACATCATCTCTGGAGAAGGAGTCAAGGTGGATCCCAAGAAAATTCAGTCCATCCTTAATTGGCCAATACCCCAAATTATTACTATCCTGAGAGGATTTTTGGGTTTAATAGGATATTATCAAAATTTTGTCAAAAATTACGCATGCATTGCATCCCCCTTGACATACTTACTGAAGAAGTGCTCCTTCAAGTGGAGTGAAGAGCCAAATAGGGCATTTGAAGATCTCAAAACTGCCATGACTACCACTCTAGTTTTGGCCACCCCATATTTTACCAAAACCTTCACTGTGGAATGTGATGCCTCAGGCAAGGAATTGGAGTTGTATTAATGCAAGAAGGAAGACCCCTCACCTTCAAAAGTAGAAATATCAAGGGTAAGGACCTAGAGAAGTCCACATATGAAAAGGAAATGTTGGCCATCCTACATGTAGTTACAAATGGTGACAATACTTGCTAGGGAATCACTTCAAGGTTAAGACTGGTCATGATAGTCTTAAATATTTTCTAGATCAAAGAGTTTCATTAGAGAAGCAACAAAAATGGGTCACAAAAATGCAAGGATATGACTTTGAAATTATCTATAAGAAAGGAAAAGAAAATATTGTAGCAGATGCCTTATTAAGAAGAGAATAGGAGGCCACCCTATGCTCCATGTCTCTAATAATTACCTCATGGATAGAAGAGTCAAAAAGTGAATGGAAATAAGATCCCATTACAAGAAAGAAAATAGAGGATATATAGGTCGAACAATTGAACTCTAAACAATTCACTTGCAAAGGTGACATCCTATGGTATAAAGGAGGAATATACTTGAGTCCTCATTCTAATATCAAGCTAAAGGTACTACAAGAGACACATTCTATCCCCACAGTAGGCCATTCTAGATTCTTAAAAACTTACCAAAAAGCTAAGCAATCTTTTCTTTGGGAAGGAATGAATAAATATATTCATAAATTCATAATCAAATGTGAAGTTTTCCAAAGAAATAAGGGAGAGACAGTCAAATCACTAGGACTACTACAACCCTTACTAATACCACATCAAATATGAGAAGAAATCTCCACGGATTTTATTACTAGTTTACACAAATTAGAAGGAAAGGATGCCATATTGGTGGTAGTTTATAGACTAACTAAGTATGCTCATTTTTGCAGAATACAATTAGAATACAAGGTTGGCCAAATAGCAAAAGTATTCACCAAATAAATACATAGGCTTCATGGAATACCCAAGGTGATAGTTAGTGACTAGGATCCAAAATTTGTAAGTACATTTTGGACAGAACTCTTTAGTCTCCTTGGGACCAAACTGATCATGAGAATAACTTATCATCTATAGACAGATGGGCAAACTGAAGTATTCAAAAAATGCCTTGAAGGGTATCTTCGGATGTATGTAGGAGACAAACAAAAGTAGTGGGTTAAATGGATTCCCTTAGTAGAATGGTGGTACAACACCACTTATCATACATCAACAAAGATGACACTATTCCAAGAATTATATGGGTATGAGCCACCAAGTATGGCAAGTTTCATTCTCAATAACCCAAGGGTACAAGCAGTGGCAAATCATACTTGAAAAACTAAAGAAGTATTACAAATAGTCAAAGAAAATCTTCATGTGGTATAGAATAGGATGAAACAACAAGAAGATAAGGGGAGAAGTGAACTAGCATTTCTTCCTGGTGATTGGGTTTATTTACGACTGCAACCATACAAACAAGCATCACTAAAAAAGGTGGGGAAGAACAAGTTGCAACCAAAATTCTATGGGCCATACAAGGTGATGAAGAAGGTTGGGGAAGTAGCCTATTCTCTAGAAATACTAACCTCAGCCAAGATCCATAATGTCTTTCATGTATCGAAACTTAAGAAGGTAATCGGATAGCACACAATTGTTCAAACAGAACTACCAGAATTAGATGAAGAGGGGTAGCTGCAATTGGAACCAGAATCCATCTTGGAAACTCGCACAAGGAGACTTCGCTCCCAATAAGTCACTGAGTACCTTGTTAAGTGGAATAAGAAACCCCATGAAGATGCCACTTAGGAAAATGAGAATTTCATTCAGCAACATCTAGAATTAACAAATCTTTGAGGGAAAATCTTTCTGAAGGGGAGGGACTTGCTATGAACTCGACCCTGACTCTATTCTCTTATTTATACTATATTCTTTCCTTTTGTAATCTCTTCAATATGTAATATCTCTTATAATATAATATCCCACATGCATTAGTTAGTCACATGTTGAGGATAATTATTCTTATATATATATCTTGATGTAGCCTTGAAAGGCATCTTGGAGAATTATTGTCACTTATGTATTCGGAGGTTTCCACCCTCGAAGTGGGTTGCTAATAAAATATATTGAGTTCTCTTTGCTTTTAGTCATATTTGTTCAAATTTTTGTGACAGGTTCATTTCATGTAACCATCACAAGTTTAATTACATCCTTAGTACAATGGTGATTTTGAGAAAAACATATAAAATGGGCTAAAAAGGGATTATGAAGGAATTATGACATTCTTAGCCATTTTAGATTCCATACAATAGTATGTAAACCTTAATAAAAGAATAATAATGAATCATTCAATGTTTAACCATCAAACACTTAATTTCATACTTTGGATGATGGTAATTTTTCAAAAACCACCCAAAATAAGCCAAAAATGGTAATCTTAGGGGGGACCAAGACTTCTCGACCCCATCCTAGGCATAATATGAGAATATTTTATATGATTACACCCTTTATATAATTTTATTATATAATATTTTAGTTTTTTACTACCATTGATGTTCCATCGAGCAAAAGGGAGTTAGCACATGGTTCTATGGGGTCTAAGCTTGCTTAGGGAGTTATGACCACGGGGAATCTATTTGAGAGTTTTTACTCTTAAGTGGCACTTCCATTTACCAACATGTTATTAAGTAGTATGTCTAATTATATTAAGTAGCATTACTATAAAATTATATTTGAGAGGGTTTTAAAATAAATCTATGACCTTACAATAGAAAGAAATTCTCAAGGGATCCTAAATTTAGTACAACAAAGTTTTTAGAAGGTTGTAAGATTGGTCACTCCTTGGTATTATCGATCATACTCTTCCATATATTTGAAGGTGTTCCTTCAATACTCCATGCATGTTAATTCTAACCTTTCTAACCACTCATATAATAGGAAATACAATAATAGGTTTGAATAGGAATATAAGCATGCCCATGCAATCACACTACCTAGAATTAGCTAAAGTTAATAAAAGAAAGAAGTGATAGTGAGAGAAAACCCATAATAGTAAAAACTCTCAAATAGATTCCGCGTGGTCATATATCCCTAAATAATTTTAGACCCCATGGAATCATGTGCTAATTGTGTCCTTCTCAATGGCACATCAATCATGAGGTTGATTCTACACTTAGTACAATAGTAATATTTAGAAAACTGCCTAAAATGGGTTGAAAAGGCCCTATTTAATAATCATGACTTTTTGAGCCATTATGTGTGTATACGAGATATTTTTAGAAAATTCCACACTTAGTATATGATAAGTAGAGAAACATTCCATGTAAAAACATCATACACTTAATTCCAAGCTCTAAGTGATGGTAATTTTCAAAAATAAGCCAAACACTATAATTTTAAGGGGAAATTAGGACTTCTTAAGCCTATCCAAGGTATAATATAAGGATACACATATTATATAATTCCACCCTTTATTGTAGTGTATCATGGAATAATTCAATGACTAACCATCACAATATTGATTACGTGCTTGGTGTGATGCTAATTTTCATAAGACCAACTAAAATGGGCCAAAAGGACCCAATTAAGGAACCTAGACTTCCTGAGTTATTCTAAATGAAACACGAGAGAGTTTTGGGTGATTCCACCCTCAATAGGATTTTAATATGGATTAATTACATGAAAAAACATAGCACACTTTATTCCATAATTGGGGACATGGTAATTTTAAAAATAAAAGGCCAAAAATGATGATTTAGAGGGAATTAAGACTTCTTGAGCCCATCTTGGGTATAATATGTGGGTGGTTTATATGATTCAACCCTTTATATGAGTTTAATAGGGAATTTTTTTATTATATATGCATCACAATATTTATTCCATGGTCTATGCATTAGTAATTTTAAGAAAAAACACCTAAAATAGGATAAAAACACCCTATTAAGAAATTGGAACTTCTCGATCCATTACGAGTGCAATACAAGGGTATTTTAAAAAATTACACACTAAATTAGAGTATGATAAGGATTTATTTCCTAAAAAAATATCCTACACTTGGAGTGATTGTAACTTTTAAAAAAACACCCAAAATAGGTCAAAATGACAATTTTAGAGGGAATCTAGACTTTTATAGGCCATCTCAAGCATAGTATGAAGGTTTTTTATGTGATTCCACCCTATAATATATTACAATATTATTTAATTTTTTAATTAAGAACCATGGAATTTTTAATTCTATGCTAGATGCAATGGTAATTTTGAGAAAACTACATAAATTGAGCCAAAAAGGCCCTATTAAGGAATCAAGACATCTAAAAAGATTTTAGACACATTGCGATAAAATTTTAAGTGATTCCACATTTAATAGGAGAACACTAGGGAATTATTCTATGGGAATATATCGCATTCTTTATTTCCCACTTGGGGCAATGATAATTTTAAAAAATAAAAAATAAATAGCCCAAAATGATGATTTAATGAGGATTAAGACTTATAGAGCCTAGCATAATATGTGGGTATTTTATGTTATTCCAACCTATATAGGATAATATTATATACTTATTTTATGGTTATCCATTACAGGATTAATTCCATGCACAATATAATGGTAATTTAATGAAAACTGTATAAAATGGGCAAAAAAGGCCTTATTAGAGAACTTGGACTTTCCTAGCCATTGTAGATGCAATACGAGGGTATTTCACCCTAAAACAAATATCTACTATTTCAAATGGATGAATATATTTACTACATCAACCCAAAAAATTTTCTCCATTTTCTTCTTCTCCAGCATTGCTCTAGCCATTCCTATCAATGTCTGATTTAATCTCTCTGCTACACCATTTTGCTAAAGCATGAATGAATCAGTTAACTGCTTATGAATTCCACAAGTAGCACAAAATCCCTTGAAATTATTTGATGTGAATTATTTTCCATTATTTATTCTCAAATTCTATATTCTTTAACCTGCTTCATTTTCTACTAAGTCTTTGAAAAATTTAAAGTATTCAAATGCCTCTGACTTCTTCTTCAAAAGAATCCCCAACACATTCAGGACCAGTCATCTACAAAAGTAAAAAAATACCATGAACCTCCTATGATGTTGTGCTCAACAGTCCACATATGTAATAATGAACCAACTATAGTCTCCTTTTAGTTTTCCAATGTGACTTTATGGAAATATAAGTTGATTATGATTGCATGCATGCTTCACAAAATCTATCTTCTGACTTAACCATTAGAAGACCTTTGACCAATTGATGCTTTTGAAACTTAAAAATACTTTTTCTATTGATATGTCCATATCTCAAATGCTAAAGTTGATTATTTGAAATGTGGGCCAAATTTATTTCTTCCATTGGTTACACTAGAGCCTCTCCTTGCAATTTCAATA
>Ga0115848_100071_pt1 | contig 25818 bp, 25 predicted proteins | sample InSIn3gowninarea_FD_83862 | JGI IMG/M metagenome (GOLD analysis project Ga0115848, IMG submission 83862) | reverse complement strand
GCCATCCCTACCATAGCTATCGTTGCCGAGCATTGGCAAGACGCAGCGAAGGGAACGATAGCGAAGGTTTTTCCTTCGACAAAGGTCGAGGTTCTTGGCGGGCACTTAATGTTTTATTCAATTTAATAGGCGCCACTGTATTCATGATTTTACTCGTGCCATTTACGGCACTAATATCATGGTTCCAAACAACTCTTGGATTGAATCCTGAGATGACGATTGCCTTTGCTCACGGAACATTCAACATAACAAATACACTTATCATGATCCCATTCATCGGTGTCTACGCTTGGCTCGTAACGAAGCTTATTCCCGGGGAGGATGCGGCTATTGAATTCAAGCCAAAACATCTGGATCCTATATTGATGGACAAAGCACCAGCGATAGCCCTTGGACAAGCAAAGCAGGAGATTCTGCGCATGGGCGGATTTGCTGTAAACGGTTTGGAGGAGTCCAAAAATTACTTAATGACACATAACAAAGCCTCATTGAATAAGGCCACACAAATTGAGGAAGCACTCAATAATCTGGATCACAAGATTACAGATTATCTCGTAAAGGTATCAGCGAACTCACTTTCCGAGCATGAGTCAGATGAGCACAGCATTTTGATGCATACAATTAATGATTTCGAGCGTATTGGCGACCACTTCGAGAACATCCTTGAGCTGGTTGAATTCCAGCTGAGCAATAAAGTATCGATTACAGATGATGCACTATCCGATTTGAATGAAATGTTTACAGTAGCTATCCAAGCCGTTAAAGAGGCGCTTGATGCTTTTGAAAACATGGACAAAGAAGCAGCGCATAAGGTTGTCGAGCATGAACGTACATTGGACAAAATGGAACGAAAGCTTCGCAAACAGCATGTATTACGCCTAAACAGCGGCTCATGTACACCTCAAGCAGGCTTAGTATTTGTCGATGTCTTAAGCAATCTTGAGCGCATTGGCGACCATTCCAAGAACATTGCTGAAACATTGATTGGCGAGCAAGATTAAAGCCTTTAGATAAAGCGGAAAAACAATCGAGTATGAAATCTCAAAGATTTTATACTCGATTTTTTATACACTTAACAGGTTGGCCACAACGATGCATAAAATATAGAAAAAAGACTGCCCTCGCAGCCTTGGTATTGATAAGAACCTTATCTCAAAATAATCACCATATTTAATTTATGGGCCAAAATTCAACCTCATTAACTAAAGGAAGCTTCCTCACCCCTCCAAGAATTCCTCCATGATTGCATTGAATGCCTCACTATATTCCCAAAACATTAAGTGCCCGCCAAGAACCTCGACCTTTGTCGAAGGAAAAACCTTCGCTATCGTTCCCTTCGCTGCGTCTTGCCAATGCTCGGCAACGATAGCTATGGTAGGGATGGCTTCACTCAAACGCCTTGCTTCTTTACGGTAATCTGAGAACATGCCAGCCGCAAAGAGATTGGCAGCAATATAGTATGGAGTGTTCAATGATTGCTCGACCAGCCATTGCAATTCCTTATCCGTTAGGTTCCGCTGTACCATAACATTCCTTGCATAATCCTCGACAAAGGCTCGATGCCCTTTCGTATCGCGCAAATAATTTGTATAAGCAAATGCGATATCATCCAGATTGCCTTCTGTCCAATCCCCCTCATTAACCGAAAGTGCTTTTGGCGACATATCAACCAGGACGCAAGCTTTGATGGAATCCGTCCCAAACTGTCTAACATATTCCCAAACAGTCAAACAGCCGAATGACCAGCCGACAAGCGTGGGATTCTCAACCTCTAGCACATCAAGTATCGTGCGCAGGTCCCTTGCATGGGTAATATAATCATTCCCTTCTGCAGTTACCGTCGAACGGCCGTGACTGCGCGGGTCGATGGCAATCACCCGATTCCTCTTTGCAAAATGCTCGATTTGTTTCTCAAATACCTCCACCGTAAATGTCCATCCTGGGATAAACACCAATGGCTCTCCTTGCCCGACATCCTGTATAAATAAATCTGCTCCCCCAAAAAGCTCTACATACTTCCCGCCTGTTGCCATCCTCATCGCCTCCCTTTCCCACGTTATCACTATCCTTATTCAAGATACTTCATTCGATTCCTCCCTCTCTCTTGTTTATGCTTCAAAAGGCGGCACCTACGGAAAATAGATTGGATAATTCTTTCTTTTTAGTCAGCAATTACACTTATATCTGAGGGATGGGCATATTAAAATTTAAGTAATGATATTCAGGATGTGACGATTTGAAAAAGATACTCTGCCTTCCCCTGCTCATTTGGGGAATTATTCTTCTAGCCGGATGCTTCAATAAATCAGATCCATTAATTGGACAGGTTCAAAGCATCTTAGACAGTAAGATTACGCTTGCCCTCGCAAATAACGTTATCAAAGACAGTCAAGTGATTGAGCTAAACGGCAAAGAAAAGGCTATCCTAGCCGATTCCGCCACAAAAATTCTCATTGAGAAGAACGGCAAGACACGGGAAGCAAAGATTGATGATATTCAAACAGGTGATATCCTTTCCGTCATCGTTGACGAGGATAATAAGACAGCCATTAAGATAGGATTGAAAAACGACTGGACGGCTCAATCCAACTCTGAAGACCGCTCCAAGCAAATCTCCTTATCTGGCCGTTATGTCGTGTCAGATGAACTCATTGAATCTGCCGGAGAGACATTCGACTCAACATACACGGACGAAAATTCGATTCTTATAGAGGACAATGGCGTCCTGAACGCAAGTAATGCAGCTATTACCAAATCGGGTGATACGACGAGCGAGAAGGAAAGCCGACTTTACGGTGTTAATAATGCTGTCGTTGCAATCAGTGGGAGTGCCGGGAATCTAGAGGGGTCCTCCATTCAATCAGAAGCTGAAGGAGGAAATGCCATCTTTGCTTCAGGTAAAGATTCCATCATTCGCCTATTCGACACCTCCATCTTAACCACAGGAGGGTCAGCCAAGGGACTCTATGCAACCAATCAAGGAGCCATTACCGGACAAGACATCAGTATCACTACCGAAGGCGCTCACAGTGCTGCAGCTGTCGCGGATGGAAAAAACAGCAGTGTCACGCTCTACGACACCACCTTGACAACCGCCAGCAAGAACTCCCCATGCCTGTATTCAGCCGGTGCCATTAAAGCTATAGGTGTCCTTGGACTTGCCAACGCCTCTTCTGCTGCCATCTTGGAAGGGAAGAGCATCCTCTCCATCTCCTCATCAGACTTAACTGGAACGGGTAACTATGGCATTCTTATGCATGGAAGCCATTCATCTGAGGAGGGTCTTGCAAGCTTTTCAGCAATAGACAGTCTATTGAGTGCAACACAAGACGAAGCGATGTTTTATGTAACGAGGACGGATGTGGAAGCATCCATCTCAAATACTGAGCTATGCTTTGAATCAGGCGTTCTAATCAAAGCACAGAAATCCGGCAATATCGCCTTCAAGGCTTATAAACAAACATTAACAGGAGATATCATCTGCGATGATACGAGCACAGTCTCCCTAGAGCTTAGGGAAGACAGCTTCTATAAAGGCGCAGTCGATACCGATAATCAAGGCAGTGCGATTCTAGTGCTAGAGAAAAGTAGCACCTGGAGCATGACAGAGGATTCTTATATCAGCATATTGAGCAACGAGCAGCTCGATTGCCGCAACATTCAGTCCAATGGGCACACACTCTTTTATGATGCTGAGGAGGAAGAGAATGGCTGGTTAAATGGAGATACACACACCCTTCCAGGAGGCGGCAAGCTCACTCCAGCTCCTTAAACACAGAAGAGCCATTCACATGCGTGTGAATGGCTCTTTTGCATCAATAAATACTCTTATTCGCTTGTGCATACTCCTCGAACAGCTCAATGCATTGAGCACGGTTCAGCTCTGCAAACTCAAGAATGGATGGATCATCTAATTCATTCTGAATGAAGCGATAGATGAAGTCATCTCTGAACCCGATAGCCTCAGCGTCCTTAGGGTTGCATCCATAGTACACCTTTTGGATATTGGCCCAAATGATGGCGGACAGGCACATAGGGCATGGAAACCCTGTTGCATAAAGCACACAGCCGGACAGGTCATGCGAACCGAGTGCCATACCCGCTTTACGAATGGCATTAACCTCTGCATGGGCGGTCGGATCATGGTCCTTGAGCACCGTATTTGAGGCAACGGCGATGACATTACCATTCTGGTCAATAATGGAGGCTCCAAACGGTCCTCCATAGTTTTCATTCATCGTTCTTCTTGCTTCTTCTATTCCATATTTCATCATATCATCCATATCGCATAACACCTCTCCCAGTTCAATGAAGTAAAGCTATCCATCCCCTGCTAAAAATTTTATGCCCCTGAATCACTTTTGTCTGTGAGAATGGAAGATAATCTCCCAATTGATTTTTCGACATTTCCCAACAATTCAAAATAAAATAATTGACCTATTTATTTCTCCCATGATAGACTTCCATTATTCTATAAAAATAAGCGGGAATCATTTCCCGAAAAACTGGATACTAGTAAGCGTTGAATGCCGTGGATCCAAACTATGGCAGGAGCGGCTTCTGGAGAGACTGTACAATTATGTGCAGCGCCGAAGGATTCATAATCTCAGGCAAAAGGACAGGAGAGTAGCAAGTATTGCATTGTTATTTTTCTAAAATGCCCTTTAGAGATTGGATTCTGTCCAATCTCTTTTTATTTTCTCGAGGAATTATCCGGTACATTCTAACTTAGACATACAAACGGAGGCGAAGAAACTTGGGGCAACAAGAATTAAAGCGAGATTTAAAGAACAGGCATGTACAATTGATTGCCATTGGCGGGACGATTGGAACCGGATTATTTTTAGGGGCAGGTAAGTCGATTGAGCTCGCAGGACCTTCTATCATCTTTTCGTATCTGCTGATAGGAATCGCCTTATTCTTTGTGATGAGGGCCTTAGGGGAACTGCTCTTATCCAATACAGGGTATACCTCCTTCACAGAATTTGCGACAGAATACATTGGACCTTGGGCTGGATACGTGACAGGCTGGACCTATTGGTTCTGCTGGATCATGACCGCAATGGCAGACATCATTGCCGTCGGTGTCTATATGCAATATTGGTTTGACATTCCGCAATGGATGCCGGCATTTGCCTGCTTAATCATCCTCGTCGGACTTAATTTATTATCCGTGAAGCTGTTTGGCGAACTGGAGTTTTGGTTTGCCATCATCAAAGTTATTACGATTATTGCTTTGATTGCTGTCGGGATTGTTTTGTTGGTCATTGGTTTTGAAACAAATACGGGAACCGTATCCCTATCAAATATATGGAGTCATGGCGGCATGTTCCCAAATGGAGTGCAAGGCTTCCTTCTCTCATTCCAGCTCGTCGTCTTCTCATTCGTTGGTATGGAGCTTGTTGGCGTATCAGCAGCTGAAACAGCCAATCCGCGCAAGAATATCCCATCAGCGATTAATAAAATCCCTGTACGGATTCTTTTATTTTACGTCGGTGCGATTATCGTCATTTTGACGATTAACCCTTGGACATTGCTGAGTGGTGACAGCAGCCCGTTTGTCGGGGTATTCACGCTTATCGGTATCCCAATTGCAGCCGGCATCATCAATTTCGTTGTCATGACCTCTGCAGCGTCTGCGTGTAACAGCGGTTTATTCTCGACAAGCCGCATACTGCACTCCTTGAGCAAGGATGGCTCCGCTCCGAAGAGAGTTGGCCGATTGAACAAGCGCGCAGTGCCTAGCAATGCCTTATTACTATCGGCTATTGTCGTGTCCGTCGGGGCTCTATTGAGCAAGGTCATCCCTGAGCAGGCGTTCACAATCGTGACGACCATCAGTGCCATCTGTTTCATTTGGGTATGGAGCATCATCCTGATCGCCCATATCAAGTATAAGAAAACACGCCCAGAGCTTGCGGCAAAATCAACCTTCAAGGCACCCTTTGCACCATACATTAATTACGCTGTCTTGGCACTATTCGCCCTCGTGCTCATCGTCATGCTGTTTGCAGAAGCAACGAGACTCGCTCTGTTACTGACGCCAATCTGGTTCATTGCCTTAGTACTCTTATACAATCGCAGCAAGAAAAAGAATAGAATATTAGAGAACAAGTTTTAATATTAGAAACCCGTGTCCCTTTCCGAGGACACGGGTTCTTATTTACTGCCAATATGGATAAAATCAGTCAGATGCGTCTCACCCTATATCTCCTAGTCCTTAAGTCTTCCATCAAGTTCTTTCTATATCTTTTTAGTATACTTATCCTAATCAACCTTCACTGAAAAAGGAGATTTCCATGGAACAATATCGCATTAATGCTAGCAAGGGACTTGAATTTGGTATTTATACATTGGGCGACCATTTACCTAATCCGCATACTGGGGAACATATTTCTGCACAGGAACGCCTGCTGGACATCATCGAATATGCCAAGCTGGCCGATGAAGCCGGCATTGACTTCTTTAGCGTCGGAGAAAGCCATCAAGAATACTTTGCGACCCAGGCCCATTCTGTCGTTTTGGCCGCCATTGCCCAAGCGACCAATTCCATCAAGATTGGCAGCTCCTCCACCATCATCAGCACATCAGACCCTGTGCGCGTCTATGAAGATTTCGCGACCATTGACTTAATTTCGAACGGGCGCGCGGAAATTATTGCTGGCCGTGCTTCTCGCGGCGGTTTATTTGAACTGCTTGGTTATGACATCCGTAATTATGAAGAATTATATGAGGAAAAGTTCGATCTCCTTCTCCAAATTAATGAGAAGGAAGAGATTACATGGAGGGGGAATCATCGTGCGCCACTAAGAAAGGCGCGCATCGAACCGCGCCCGCTCAACCAAAAACTCCCCATTTGGCGGGCAGTCGGCGGAACACCGGCAAGCGCTATAAAGGCTGGAGATGCAGGCGTTCCGATGATGCTGGCCATGCTTGGCGGCCCTGTCTCCACATTTAAACGTTCCATCGATGCCTATCGGGAAGCAGCAAGACAAAATGGGCATGACCCAGCCGCCCTCCCGGTTGCGACAGCCGGATTCTTCTTTGTTGGCGACAATGCTGAGAAGGCACTTCAAGAGTACTACCCTCATATCGATAAAGGCATGGAACGCACAAATGGACGGGGATTCCCAGAGAATGCCTTTATGCAAGGCAGCGACCCGCATAATGTCATGAATATCGGGAGTGTGCAGCAGATTATCGAGAAAATCCTCTATCAGCATGAGCAATTCGGACATCAACGTTATATCGCGCAAATGGACTTTGGCGGCGTACCGCGTAAAAAGGTCATCGAGATGATTGAAATCATTGGCACAGAAATTCTCCCTGCGATCCGTAAATATACGAAACAATCTTAAAGGATTTCACACATCGGTTCCAAGTTTAGGAGTCGATGTGTGTTTTTAATTCAGCAGTCAGCCTCTGAATTCCGTCGTTCATCTCTGCCCTGCTCTTCCCATCATTCATTTGCTTTCGTGCGTGAAGCAAGACAGGCCGAACGGACTCAATCGAGCGGCCAAATGGTTCCATCCAACCGTAGCGCGGTACCATCCATGTATGAAAATGATGGGTTGTGTCCTCATTATAGAAATAATAGACATGCCTAATCCCAAGGGCTGCCCTCTGCGCCTTCCTGATTTTCGCCAGAAAGCTTATGTAATCCTGCCGCTCCACTTCCGTCAGTTCATCTAAGCTAATGACATGACGCTTTGATGCCACAATCACAAGCCCCTTGATTGGATAGGCAACATCCTGGTGAGCGTGGAAATAAGCAGTCTCGCCGATCACCCCGCCATCTGGCTCAACCAATCCGCTTGTTAATGCACAGCTCAGGCACTCGACCTCAACTGTTTCTCCATTTGATAATGTGATGGTTCGCATAATTTATCAGACACCTTTCTACCACACTAGACTGTTTCGTACCAGGAACTTCCCGTTAAAGGTGATGGGTACGCCTTCCCCATTCCGCTCAGCATGGATATGCACATGCGGCTCTGATGTATTACCGGAATTGCCGACAAGTCCTAGCTTCTCTCCCGCCTCTATCCGATCACCTGCTTCGACCGTCAGACTGTCCTGCTGCATATGAGCAATCAGTACTTGTGCATCCACACCCTCACATTGCAGAACAACATGATTTCCCGCTGCCTTCTCAGGGTTTGTTTCAGGAGGCGTTAAATCAGGCAAGCCGTTCTCGACCTCTGCCACTTTCCCTGTACATGGACTGTAGATAGCATCACCATATATTCTGTATTTAGAAAGTTCCCCTGGATAGATGCCTGTAGCCCGCACTCCCCATTTATCGAGTTTCGCAATATCGAGTGCATATTGCTGACTTTCATAAGCATGATGGTAGTTCAGCTGGACATGCCCGCCGCCCTGTCCGATAAAATAGGCTCCATCCTTCAGCGGAAACTCAAGCTCAATTGCCTTCTCCTCTGCTGAAAATCCGCTGATGGCCTGCACATTATAGAGTCCAAACACAAGAATCAAAAATACATACAGGACGAATGACCATTTCTCTCCCTTCTCAAAAGCTGCCCTGAACGGCTTGCTTCTGACCTTCAAATAGGAGAAGACCAGCGCCGCTATCAATAAAAGAACCCATGCGTAACGTAGATAATAACTGAGGAAATCCCATGGTGCGGTCATGAATAGCCAGCTTATGTAGAGTGTGGTGAAAAGAGCCTGCACCAGCCAGTCAAGCTTACTCTTCTTAGTCCCTCTCCAAAGGGTGATAACGAAGAGCGCCGGTAATACTAATTGAAAGAAAACAATCTGAATCATAATGATGGTCATCCCATTCCTCCTCAAACCGCTAGTATGCTTACCTTCTAACTTATACGTTTTAATTTTAGAATGGTTTCTTTTTCCAATGTATTTAGAATGGAAAATATCCCATCGTTGAATTCTAGAGGTCTGTCATCCTTTAAGCGATTCACCTATCAATTCTCATAGCGGATGGCTAGCTTATCTCGGTATGGAAATACTTTTAATTCCGAGCTATCGAGATCCTCTTTATTCATGTCTATCGCATTGATCTGTAAATTATTATATGTCGTATAATAATAAACCCCTTTTTCTAAGCACATGCAGGAAGTATATTGGGTAATATCATACTTCTGCTTCCCCGTCACGACAGAGCCTCTCACCATCGCTACATTGTTTAAGATACGGAAGAATTCCACAATGGCTGAATGTGAATCATGGCCAAACTTCACATTATTCCTAAGAAAAGCTGCTTTCACAAATCGAGAGGTCGATAAGAAATCGCCTGGCAGTCCTTGCGCTCCAGCTCCTACACCTAATAGCTTTAACTGCTCCTCACCCCATTTTATTTCCTTTGGTTGATGTGTACTAAGCCCTAAATATCGTGATAAATTCGTGACATGCCAGTCAAATGTGGGCGAATTCGTTAGAACTCCCACCTGATTCGTAAATAGACGGAGTCCTTCCTCCGTTTTCTCAATGACCAGGCATTTACCCTCCTTATCCGTGACAATCCAATGCAGCGTGGGAATCGGTGTATATTCATTCAAGGATTTCTCCACAATCCATACGTCTGCTAATACAGGTCTTAGCTGTTCAAGTGATTCAAAATTGCTTACAATCCATAAAATAAAATCAGAGGGCGCAATATTGATTTTGTCTCCTGCCAAATCCTCCTCCCAGTCAGCATATCCTTCAAAGTTCAAGCCCGCACAAGCCAAGCCCTTCTCATTGAATGCTTCTGCGAACATTGGATGTTTATCCATGATTGTCCCCATCCCCAGGATGGCATAGTTCGTCCTTACCGCTTCTCCTGTCGCTATATTGGTATAATTAAAGCCTCTAGGCACCAAGATAACGGATTGTTCAAAGTTATCATCCAAATCCATATTTCGGCCGAATAAATGATAACCCTCTTTCGTGCTTAACGTTAATGCCGTACACATATAAATTCGCTCCCTTCCAATTGCTCGTTCATTGATTATCCTTTCTCAATATGGTCCAAATATGTCAGGAAACAGAGTTTACCGTGCACCTTAATCTATAAGCATCCTAACCTTTCATCTAGTTCCGAAGTGTATGCATCTATATCTATCCAGGCTCACTGTAACTGCAGGATATGACAATAAACATTAAAAAAGATGACTCCAGCAAATTACCGGAGTCATCTCATATAATCTATCCCTTTAAATTTCACCTGAAGCCAGCCATGGTATGAAGCCAACGAGAAAATGCTCTGTTGCGGGCATGAAATACGACCCAAAATGGAAGTCAGGATCAAGTGTTGTCACAATCCACGTTCCGTTCATACTTACTTTGTCGACATAAAGCAAAGAGCCGCCATCCTTCATGTCAATAAGTGACTGCATGCCCTCTTTCAAATGAAACACTCCATGCTGATGCCATGTGCACGCTTGAATGGTTAAATGTCCATCCCTAAATAACGGATATTCGGGCGCAACCAAACGTAATCCGCTGTCTGCTCCTGGTTCTAGCCACCACCAAAAGTTTGTCGGGCGCATTTCCCACTGTTGATTCGGAATCCATTCCCATGGCTGCGGGCCAAATGCCACGACAATGCCTCCTCGTTCAGCAAAACGGAGGATAGCTGGCACGGCATTCAATAATAATTGATGATGTAGCTGCGATGGGACGATGAGCACATCTATATCATTTAAATCGCTTTCTTGAAAGCGTGGCAAATAAATGATTTTCTCTAAGTATTGATTAATTTTCGGTTCATGAAATGTACGAAAATGCGGTGCATGACCGCTATATAATACCGCTATTTTTCTCATTTGTCTTTTCCTCCGCCTAGTCGTTCTACTTCTTCCACAAGCCACTCCATAAACTGCTTAGCGATTAATTGTGTTGAGTTTTCCCCTGTGGAATAAGTCAGCAGGTCTCGGGCTGAATGTGCCACGATTGTCCCCTTCGTTGTCGTACGGTCTATATACGTAATAGGGGTGCCGTCTAAAAAGGCGAGCAATACTTCCGCATTCTTATTCGTCAACGGATGATAGCCGCGAGAATAGAAACCGGAAACTCCTTTCCGATAAGCCAGCTCTTTCATGTCGACACCATGGAAAAAGGAGTCCTCTTTCACCACTTGCATCTCATAATCGGAATGATTCCTAATCATTTTTGGCATAAACAGATTCACCCCAGGTAGCCATGGCCGGAAAATATGCGTACAAGCCACAACAATTTTGCCTTCATTCAGAAACTGTTCAATAATGTCCTTTTTCTCTAACAAATACTCTTGGTCGATAAAATCGGTTATGACCAGCACATGAAATGCAGATAAATCAGTATTCTCCAACTCATATTGATCCAGGTTCATAACATGGTCCATCGGTTCATTAACATCTGCCATCGCCCTGCCGGATATTCCGAAGGCATGTCCCCCATCTAGCTTTAATATTTTGATATCTGTCATAAGACTTCTCCCTTTCATTGGTATTTAAAGATAATTATTTTTTACTAACTATATAGAATAAATGTTAGATAATTCCTTTTATATAAGTTTTGTTAAATAATATATATTATATTTGACAATGATAATCATTTTCAATTATAGTTTACAGCAATGGACAATACAAAACAATTTGATTGTGACAACTTTATGAAAAGGGGAATGTGCAAATGGAGTTAGTCGGTTATATTGGGCTAGATATTCAATTTGTACGATTAAGGCAAACAGACCGAGATCGCGGGCTTGTATTCATTGATATGTACGATTTGCCGCAAACCGATCTTTCTGCTTTTGTTGGATTGATCATAACGAATTATGTTGATGAAGAATTTATGATGTCACATCGCTTTATATTTGAGGATTATTTAGAAGCTGGCGGCGTCATTTTCTCATTGGCTGAAATGTCAAAGAGCTATTTGCCGAATGCGCCAATATGGCATCGATCTCCTACACCTATAAGGGAACGTGAATTCAGATTGACTGAGCCTGTTTACCCAATGTTTGCAGGTATCGACCCTTATGATTTGAACTACCGTCAAGGTGTGAAGGGCTTTTTCACCCGGGGATATTTCAAAGAGGTGCCTAAGGATGCAACCATCATTGTAGAAGATGAAAGCGGTGCCCCCATTATATATGTTGACCGCCATTCTACAAATGGCGTCCTCATTGTAGGGTCTGGTACAGATTTATATCAAGTCTATCGTGATGAAACATCGAGTGCGAAACTCTTAGCACCCCAAATCATTGATGTCATTCGTGATGAGGCTTATAAAAGAAAGGAGCAGCATGCATGACTAAAATCGCCATCTTAACAAACGGCTGCAGCTTTCATAATCGGTTCTTCGAGATGGAAGAATACCAGAATCTATACGATGACATCATCCATATTCAAGACTTAGCAGAGACGTCCCTTTCTGCCTACGATACTCTCATCGTGACAGAGCGCCTCAACATTCCGCACCTCAAGCGGAATCAAGGAAAACTGATTCGCTTCGCCAATGAAGGAAAACGTTTACTTATCTTCGGTGAAGTGCTCGACCATTGGTTCCCTACCATCAACTGGAAGGAATCCGACGTTAATTTCAGCTGGTGGGTCAAGCCACAAGGCGACTTGCCGTTAGTGGAGCGCAATCAAATGCATACCTTATACGAGTATGTGACTCTCAAGGATATGAAATGGCATTATCACGGAACATTCCAGCCCCCAGAGGGTGCCCTTTCCTTAGTGGATAATGATGAGGGACGTTCCATTTTCTATATTGACCGCGTTAGCTTTAAGGGAGAGCTGATTGTAACAAGCCTGGATCCAATCTTTCACATCGGTCTTGGATTCATCGATCAAACAAAACCGTTTCTACACGGATTAACGAACTGGTTAAGAGGGAGAGATACAGATGTACATAAATAAAAAATTCATGGCTGCTATTGCGCTTTCCGCTGTGACGCTAGCAGCATGCTCCAATGATGAAGAAGCGAATAACACTAGTTCAGCAACGAATGGCGGCGAGGTCCAAACAACTGCTGAAGAGAAAATCGTGATGGACCAGGCAGGCACAGAGGTGACCATCCCTGGCCAAGTTGATTCCATCGTCTCAGGAGGAATCTTACCTTACTTCCATACATGGTATGTGGCAACGAACTCAACAAAGGAAATTGTCGCCATGCACCCCAACTCCTATAATGCAGCCGAGAATTCCATGCTTGCTAAGCTTTCTCCGGATGTGCTAAATGCATCAACCGATTTCGTGAAAAATGGTGAAACGAATATTGAAGAACTAATGAAGCTAAATGCAGATGTCTATTTCGAGCTATCGACCAATGAAAAAACGATTGAACAAGCTCGTGCGGCAGGCATCACAACTGTTGGCATAAAGGCCATTGATGCTGCTGCAGCTGAGCCGCTCGCCACCTTTAACAGCTGGCTAGAACTAACAGGACAGATTGCAAACACAACTGAACGGGCTGACCGCTTCCTAGAAGAAGGCGAAAAGGTTCAAGACGAAATCAAGGCAAAAATCAAAGACCTAACGACCGAACAAAAGCCTGACGCTCTTATGATTTATCAATTATCCGACCAAGCCATCACCGTTAGCGGAAAAGGGTTCTTCGGCAATCAATGGCTGAATGCAACCGGTGCCAACGACGTGGCTGAAGAGGATGTACAAGGACGCAAGGACGTGAACATGGAGCAAATCTATTCATGGAATCCTGAAGTCATCTACTTAACCAACTTCACGCCAATCCAGCCTGAAGACCTCTATAACAATACCATCCCAGGACAAGACTGGAGTGAGGTAGATGCGGTCAAAAATAAACAAGTTTATAAGATTCCTCTAGGTATCTATCGCTGGTTCCCGCCAAGTGGTGACGCGCCGTTAATGTTAAAATGGCTCGCTCAGCATAACCAGCCTGACTTATTTACCTATGACATGAATGAAGAAATTCGCACGTACTATAAAGACTTCTATGACTATGACCTGACAGATGAGGACATTCACTCTATCTTGAACCCATCATCTGACGCTGCAAACTGGTAAGGGGATTATGTAAATGAAAATCTGGAAAATGCTCGCTCTTTGGATACTGCCACTCGCCATTGCTATAGCCTCCTTGGGAATGGGGCGCTTTGAGGTTGATTTTATTACGGTTGTCAAAATTCTTTCCTCTCATATCCTCCCGATTGAAGAGACATGGACACAAATGGAATACAACGTCGTGATGACCGTACGCTTGCCCAGAATCATTCTTGCTCTGCTCATTGGTGCCGGGCTTTCCATCTCAGGCGCATCTTTTCAGGGAATGTTCGCTAACCCGCTAGTCAGTGCCGATATTTTAGGAGTGGCTGCAGGCGCCGGATTCGGTGCCTCTATCGGCATTCTTTTATTCGGCAATGGCTATGTGACACAAGGCTTCGCACTTATCTTCGGCTTGGCGGCAATTGGCTTCACCTATGTCATTGGAGGAGTGCGAAAGAACTTGCCAATCTTCATCCTTGTCCTTGCCGGCGTTGTGACAAGCTCATTATTTAACGCCCTTATTTCATTAACGAAGTTCGTGGCAGATCCCGAGGAAAAATTGCCTGCCATTACCTACTGGCTAATGGGCAGCTTAGGAACCGCCTCTTATCGGGATTTGTATACTGCGGGCCCGATTATCTTAGTTGGCATCATCATTTTGCTCGCAGTTAGATGGAGAATCAATTTATTGACGCTTCCTGACGATGAAGCCAAGTCACTCGGAATCTCTGTTACCGCTCTGAAATGGACAGTAATTGCCGGTGCCACACTTTGTACGGCGGCCGCGGTTGCCATTGCCGGAATCGTCGGTTGGGTTGGCTTGATTATCCCTCATATTGCCCGTATGATTGTCGGAAGCAACAATGAACGGGTCTTACCGGTATCGCTCGCTTTAGGCGGTGCATATTTACTCATTATCGATACGCTCGCTCGGACCCTTACGGCAGCAGAAATTCCGTTGTCGATTTTGACAGCGATTGTAGGGGCACCGTTCTTCGCCTATCTTTTACGCAAAACGGGAGGTAGCTGGTCATGAAACTAGAGGTACTTGAAGGCAACTTCTACTATGCCAAAAAGAAAAAAGAGGTTTTGCCCTATCTTTATGAGTCGAATATTTCATTTACGCTCGAACCAGGTAATATCATGGCCATCCTAGGGCCAAACGGAGCCGGGAAGACAACGCTCCTTAAATGCATCACAGGCTTAAATGATTGGAAGACGGGCGAAACATTGATTGACGATGTTCCGCTCAAAAAAATCCCCCATAAGGAAATGTGGAAACGGATTGGCTATGTCCCTCAAGCCCATAAGATTGTGTTCGGCTTCTCCATTGAGGATTTAGTCGTGATGGGACGGGCTCCATATATAAGCTCCCTATCCAAACCATCCAAGGGCGATTATGAAAAGGCATATGAGGCGCTAGAGGAAGTCGGCATCTCCCATCTCGCGAAAAAATCATGCAACGAGGTTAGCGGCGGGGAATTGCAGCTGGCCCTTATCGCTCGGACATTAGTATCTAACCCGGAAATCTTAATCTTGGATGAACCAGAGTCCCATCTCGACATCCAAAAGCAGGTAACCATCTTAGAAACCTTGAAAAGACTAGCGAGAAACCATCATATATCCTGTATCATCAACACGCATTATCCAAATCACGCTTTCTATCTGGCCGACCAGGTACTCATGCTCGCAAAGAATAAAAAAGCAGTGATTGGACCTGTACAATCAGTCATGACTGAAGCACGCATGAAGGAGTACTTCAATATCGAATTGCGGAAATTAATTTTCGAGGAACAGGATCTCCTATTTGAGACAATGATTCCAATCGCGCTCGCCGCTAAGCGAGAGGTTGGCGAATGTCAGTATAATGATTTCATCAGCAAATGATTAATCAACGAAATAAAATCAGGATAGTGCGGAAAACACTCATCCTGATTTTTTGTTTCTAAAGGAATCCTTTTAATGCCCTAGCACGCCAAGTTCCTTCTGCAATTTCCTTCACTCAGAGAATATGTCCAAACCGTTTATTGTTCTTCAAGGCAGGTTATTTACTTGATTAACCAGGAGGATTTTGTATAATAAAAGGAATTAAATATCTAAAAGTTTTCTAGGGTTCCGCAATCATCGTTATTGGCCTGGTCCGAGAGAAAACTCACAGCGATTGCTGTGCCACGGAAGGATAAAAGCCTGGGAGATACTGTTTACAGCTATCTCTCGGGCTTTTTTGATTTTAGGAGGCTATAGAAAATGAACAAGGATTGGATTAAAGTATTCATCGCTGCGATCTTTGAAGTGCTTTGGGTTATTGGACTGAAGCACTCAGACAGCCTGTTGGACTGGGCCGGAACGATTACGGCAATTGTCATCAGCTTTTACGGATTAATAATGGCTGGCCGAAAACTGCCGGTTGGTACCGTCTATGCCGTATTCGTCGGGCTCGGCACCGCTGGCACGGTCTTTTCAGAGATTCTCTTCTTCGGAGAGCCTCTTAAAGTGGAGAAAATCATCCTCGTTCTCGTCTTATTGGCAGGCGTGATTGGATTGAAGCTCGTAACAGATGAAGAGACTGAGAAAGGAGATGTTTCCTGATGGCATGGATTTCATTAATATTGGCAGGCATATGTGAAATGATTGGTGTAGGGATGATCAACAAATGGCATCATGATCGGAAGTGGAGCTCCCTTCTCTTCCTGATTCTCGGCTTTGGTGCAAGCTTTTTCTTTCTTTCAATCGCAATGGAAGCATTGCCTATGGGCACGGCCTATGCCATCTGGACCGGTATTGGCGCCTCAGGCGGCGCCATATTGGGCATGTTGATTTACGGGGAATCCAAGGACTGGAAGAGGATTTTGTTTATCTTCATGATTCTTGCGGCAGCTGTAGGGCTGAAGCTGGTATCGTAACTAAAAAAACACAATCCCCTCATGCGGAGGGACATTGTGTTTTTTTGTGGCGAATTCATATATGTAGGTTTAGTCTCACTAACATGATTACTGATTAGCTGGAGCAGGATACTTCAGAGCATTTTTCTCCAATTTCCGAAGCGCTTCCTCCTCCAGGTCAATATCCAATTTATCGGCCAGCTGCAAAAGATAGATAAACACATCTGCCATCTCTTCTTTTATATTCTGCCGTGCTTCACGTGCAGCCTCCTCGCTATCTCGCCACTGGAAGTTCTCGAGCAGTTCATTCGCCTCTAAGGAAATCGAAATCGCTAAATCCTTTTCATTATGATATTGGCCCCAGCCTCGTTCGTCTCTGAATTCCAAAACCTTTTTCATGACTTTTTCCATATGCATCCCCATCCAACTATTTTTATCCTATATAGTCTACTTTATCATTTTTACCAAGGAATGGGGTGTTCATTCCCTTCAAAACTGCATAAAAAAAACAGGCGGAAAACTCCGCCTGTTTGCTAAGTGATTAGTAGATTCCCACCGCATCAAATCCAGCATTAGCAGCTGCCGCCTCAGCACTTCCCGCTCCATATAAGTCAACAGCTGATTGTACAACTGCCTGGCGCGCATCGCTGAAATCAGAGTTTGACGTCAGATAGACGGTCAAAGCGCGATAATAGATCTTCCCTAGCTTCTCTCTTCCAATCTCTTGGCCAATTAAATAAGCGGCATGATTGGTAATGGAGGAATTGACATGAACCCCGCCGCCATCGACAGATGTCGGCATATGATAGAATTCATCCATATGATCCGGATAGACGCCGCCATTTGTGCTATAGGCCCGTCTTTGCTCATTGCTGACAACAACACTATTCGGATTGCTTAAGCTCCGCAAGACGGTAAAACCGTCTGCTTTTGCAGCTGGGGCCATGATATCCTCACCCATCTCCCAATCACTATCATCCACAAGGGCGCCGAATACATCCGCGAACGATTCATTCAAGGCTCCTGATTGATTACGGTAAACCAAATTGGCTGAATGGCTGATGACTCCATGCGTCATCTCATGGGCCGCGACATCAAGACCGGCTGCTAGAGAAATCATGAATTCTCCATCCCCGTCCCCATAGGTCATCCAGCGGCCGTTCCAAGAGGCATTATTATAATTGGTGCCATAGTGGACTTTCGATATAATGGCCATTCCTTCTCCATCTAGGGAATTACGGCCATGCTCTTTCAGAAAATACTCATACACCTTTTCAGAATTATAATGGGCGTCAACTGCCGCTCTGTCATAGTCACCATTAAAGGCAGCAGAATTTCCGACATAAAGCGTATCATTGCTGGCAGTGTTATCGTTTTTGGCATCATAGGTTTCGATTCCATCTAGATTAGCATGGGCATAATCCGCTAGCGCAAACTTTGTTCCGGACTTTGGCTCCTTCACACGGGTAATGTGAAGCTCCCTGCGTTCACCATGAACACCCAGGCCTGTACCTTTTTGTGTTTTACGTTCATCCGCATGCATCATCGCGTTATATTGATCAATAATTTTTCCTGTTTTCGCGTCAACGAAAACATACCAGTTTCCAGGCTCCTCGCCCATGAAGTTCACATTGACTTTATAGGCAGTATAATTTTTGCCTTCAAATGGATAGACAACGAGCTCTGAGGTTGGTTCATATGTAAGCTCTTTAGAGGCATTAACAGAAGACTTGGCAGCTTTTATGGCTGCCCCGCTGCTTAAGGAGGCCTTTGTATCTACATTCTCTTCTGCAAGTGTCTGATTGGTCCTGCCATTAACGGAAACCACTTCATTGTCCTCATTGAAATGGACAACGACTTCTGCCCCTTCAACATTCACTCCATTGACCGATTGATTAAATCGGACATGGGTCATCCCGAGTTCATCCTTTTGAACATCCTTCACCTTCAAGTTCTTATCCGGATTGCCGAGACCTGTCTCATCCTGGCTGTTCTTCAAGTACTTAAGAGCATTGGCAGGAGTACTGGAGGAAAATCTCTCCGCATGGCGTTCCTTAACAAATAGCGGAACATTCGACTTCTCATTCCAGCTCTTGCTCACTTTCTGTGAATCAACAGGTGCTGCAAAAACATTGCCAACCGGAATCGAGCTCAGCATCATGGCCGACGATAAAATGACAGGAACAATCAATTTCTTCTTCAATACCTCATCCCCCTATTAAATTCCATTATATTCATTATAAAGCGACAGCATTTAATTAGCATGAATATTTAGAATTATTTGTATATTAAGGCGACGTGGCTAATTAGGACTAGCATTGATGATGAGAGAAGTTAGATACTGCGGTTCATGGTTCTTCCTTAGAGGATGCGAACCCTTAAAGCTTGCACCATGCCTCTTTAAAAACAGGGATTAGCCCCGTCGGCTATATCCCTGCTTTCTTTCAGATATTCGAATCCACTGGCCTTTACCGGCGCAAATTCTCCTGGTCTTTCATATGGTTCTGCTGATCAGGCACTCGGCTTTTATCAACGATACTTTTATTCTTCTGTTCTTCTTTAAGGCTTTCAATCTTTTCTTTTTTGCCAGACATATATATCCCTCCTGTTACTGGTTATTTTCCCCATATGCATTCAACAAAACACATAATCCGGTACTTTCATTGGAGCGATAACTCTGGCCTTGGCATTCACTTAGTCGAGTACTGCGTTTCCATTCTTCCAATCTCCTGATAGAGTTCTTCATTAACAGGGGTAGGGACGCCATATTTCTTCCCTAGCTCAATGACAGTCCCTGCAAACAGTTCTACCTCACTAGGCCGGCGCGCTTCGACATCCTGTGCCATGGACGGTTTCCCCTTTGGCCCTAATGTTCCGAGTATATCCAGCCAATAGCAAAGGTCCTCCTCTGTCAAATGGACGCCTTCTTTCTCTGAAAGGGCAATGACCTCTCTCATCGCTGCAATCATCGTGTCTCTCGCCTTTCCTTCACGTTGGACACCGCCATAATTCGTTTGATAGACTGCCACTGTTTGGTTGACACCGACATTCAGCATGAATTTCCCCCATTGCCTTCTGTACATATCCGTAACTAATTCATAGGGGATATCCATCTCTTCAAAGAAATCAGCGAGCTCCTTAGCCTTTGGCGAAAGAACGCCTGGCTCCTTGGAACCAAAGCAAAGCATGCCCATATGATCATAGGTGAGTTTATTCCCAATCTTGACCGCATCCATCCCCTGAGCCACACAATATAATACCTTATCTATTCCGTACGCATGGCCAATAATGGATTCACTCGTAATTCCATTGAGCAGGGGCAGGATGATCGTATTTTCACCGACATGCTTCCTGACTGAGTGAAGGGCTTCATCTAATCCATTAAACTTAACAGAAAAAATCAATAAATCTGCCGGCGAACACTCTTCCTCAGGCGTGACATAATGGAATTCACATCGTTCCCCATTACTATAGACCTTCTCTTCCTTATATCGCGAAATACGGTCTCGATCAGCGATAATCCTTAAATCCGAAGGCTCCATCCTCTTCGATAAATGATGGCCAAACAGTACTCCTAATGCCCCTAGTCCGATAATTGACACCTTTTTGATTGCCATATCTCCCCGCCTCCCTCGAAAAAAACGCTTCAAGAAAATTCTACCATATCTGCTGACAGACATAAAAAAGGCAGCGTCCCCAAGAAGGGACTGCTGCCTTGACATAATCCATTTTATTCACAAACCCAGGAGATTCCGATTGTGCCAACTCCTGTATGAACCCCTGCAACTGGAACGAGAATCATTCGTTCTGTCGGGATAGAGCTGAATTCTTCCTGTGCGTTAATCAAATTTTCTAGTTTAATAGCATTCTCTTCATCATCTGCATGTATGACCATTATTTTGCTAACCTTTGAGTCTTTCAAATCCTCGCGAAGCAAATCCAGCATATAATTAATGGCTCTCTTTTCCGTTCTCACCTTATCTCTAATTTTAGCTCCTTCAAACTCTATAGATAAGATAGGCTTAATATTGAGCAAATTAGCCAATAGGCGTGCGCTTCCAGATACTCGTCCGCTTTTATGCAGCTGATTAAGATTAGCCGGTATAAGGAATAGACGTGTATTCGTTTTCAATTCTTCAATTTTATTAGAGATTTCTTCAGGGCCAAATCCCTGATTAAATAACTCAATGCCCTTATTCAGCAAATACGCATGGGGATACGATCCAGTCCGAGTGTCAATCGCATACAGCTTAAAACCAACCTGTTCCGCAGCCATGACAGAAGCAGAAAAAGTACCGGAAAGTTTACTAGAGCAATGGAATGCTATTCCGCAATCATACTCTTCCTTCAGCTTTTCATATAATTCGATGAACTCCCCAACAGAAGGCTGGGACGATTGAAATGTGACAGATTCATTCGCCATTCTTTCATAGAATTGCTTATCCGTAATATCGATGGTTTCTTTATATGACTTCCCATCAATGACTACTTGCAGCGGAATAATATTCAACTGGTTTTTCTTAATAAAATCCGCTCCCACGGAACATGTTGTGTCTGTAATCCAAGCTATTCTCGGCTGTTTTTGATTCATTGATTAAACCCCTTTAATTATTATTTGGCATTCGAATATAGCACAACTATTAACCCACCAAAACACATAGTGTTGATTACTACATAGTAAATGTATTACAACCACTTTTTATAGTCAATAATCAGCAAGTAAGTTTCTAATTTACCTCTATAAAAAGTGATAATGAGTAAAATAGCCTCAATAAAACATTTAAACAAAATGGAAACAGGTGTATTTTTTCAAGAAATATAATCGTATAAATCGTTCACTCTAATTATAATAAAAAACCTTAACCATAGAAAGAGCTGCCGCCTTATTTCAGTATAAGTTTTCATTTATCATCCTGGTGGACAACAAGGATGATGGATGGCGGGCAGATTAGGATAAAGAAAGATAATTGAATTCTACCAAAGGAGCAGTTTAGTTAATAAAAGAGAACTTTTAAACTATAATAGTAATCAAACTCTAAATAAGTCGTACCTATCAATAAAAGAAACATAGACATTGGCAAAACAGATGTAAAAGTTTATACCCTCTCAAGGATACATGGTCGTTAGATGGCCATGAAACCAAAAAGGATTCCATATTTCATATTCTAAAATGAAAGCACTCGGCATTTATTTCGTTTTGGCTGAAGCATCAAGGAACTCAGGAGGAGAATCATTTATTAATAGAACTAAGAACGAGGGGTAGCATGAAGATATCAGTCAAAAAAATCACCCGATATTTTAAAACAGATAAAGAATTATTCTTCGTAGAATTAAATGATTACCGGCAATCATTAGATGATGCGATAAAAGCCATTGAGCAGGACATTCAAATTCTACAATTAGCATTAGCCAAACATAGAGCATTGGGCAACTCCTTAGTTGAGCAAAAGACGAGCATGCACATTCGAATGCAAAGTATCAATAAAATCATCATCCAGTATGTGAAGATGGGAAACGATGAAGCCGCCAAGGAAATGGTCCGCGAAAAAGTAAAAGAACAGCAAAAATTACAAAGCCTTAATGAAATAGCAGATTTGCAAAACCAAAGAATCCAAGATTATCAACTTCGGCTTAAAAAAGTCATATCCATTTTAGACAATCATAAGAGGAACAGGGAAGCTTTCCTGATTAAACAGCAAATAGCCATTCAGGAATTAACAATTTCATGTAAATTAGACAAGAGAAACTGCAGGAAACATATAGAGAGGATTCAAAAAGATATTCTCGGCAAAGATATCTATCAATCAATCGACTTAATAGAGGATACACAAATAGACGGTTTAATTGAAAAGGAGCTCTCCCTTTTTAAAATGAATTATGCTGCAAATAATTTATAAAGAATTTGCTAGAAAGACAAACAAATCATAAAGGTTCGGTATTACTGCAACAAGGGCTGGTATCAGCTCTTTTTTAGTATGCCGCAAATGATAAGATTGGCGAAAGAAGAATGAAACAAGGAAGGAGAATCTTATTGAAAGGATTTATATCTTCCAAGCGAGAAAAGAAAAAATAAGGAGGTGTTTCATTTGAACAGAAAATATTTTTGGGTTTGGATTGTCTTGATTGCCATACTGGCTTTCATTACAGGTGAACTAGTTAATTTTATGATGCTATATTTAATTTTGATTACCTTAATGGAAATAAGTGATGAGCTTAAAAAGAGAAATGGCCGTCCATAGATTGATGATCACTTCTATATTCTATGATAAGACACTTGTACTCAGCTTCTTTTTAGAGCCAAAGAAGCTGGGCATTTGAACAAGCAGCTCATCCTTTTTGTGCTGTGAGCTTTAGTTCATACAATAATAAATTCCTCTACCTTAAAATATCCGCATTCCTCCTTTTATTTGATCATTTCATATAAAATAATCAATCACTGATTCTCTCATCCTCTCCTTTGATCAAACACCTTATGCAATATCTAAACTATTCTCCCTACCTTTCTCCTAAGATGAATTACCTACCTCTCCCTGATGTACCTTAATCCAAGGTTATGCTTTAAATCATTAATCCGAACATATCTGACAAGAAATGTGTAAAAAGAAAGAATATAGGGTATTCATTTTGAAAATGGACTAAAGTTTGTAATGGTTAATAACCCTCATTTAAATTCAACATGTTAACGAGAAAAGGGAAGGGGGAAGAATTCACAATGAATGCTCCTTTACTATCAATCATTGTTCCATCCTATAATGAGGAGGGAAATATTGAAGCGTTTTTTTCTGCGGTGCGGGAAACGCTTCAAACGATTCCTTACCGGTATGAGGTTATCTTCATTGATGACGGCAGTTCTGATAATACACTGCAAGTCATCCAGAAATTAGCAGACGAATATCCTGCTGTCACATATGTATCCTTCACGCGTAACTTTGGTAAAGAAGCAGCTATGTTAGCCGGCCTTGAATTTTCAAAAGGCGATTGTGCAGTCATTATGGATGCAGATTTGCAGCATCCAGTAGAAGTCATTATCGAATTATTGTATGGGTATGAAGAAGGGTATGACCAAGTCATTGCCTGCCGCAATAGAACAGGGGATAACCCGATTAGAAGCGCTTTATGTAAACTTTATTATAAGCTGATCAATAAAGTGGTCGATGATGTTGAACTGCAGGATGGAGTTGGAGACTTTCGATTATTAAGCAGACGTGCGGTGAATGCAGTCCTTAAAATGAGTGAAGGTAACCGTTTTGCGAAAGGCATCTTTTCCTGGATTGGATTTGATCAAAAGATTATCCACTATGAAAATGTGGTCAGACAAGACGGTGAATCGAAATGGTCTTTAGGAAAGCTCATCAACTATGGCATTGATGGCATCCTATCTTTTAATACCAAGCCATTGCGTGTATGTTTGTACGGCGGTGCTTTCATTTTGGTTATTGCCATGCTCTACCTGTTCATAACGTTTGTGCAGATTATGCGTACAGGGATTGATGTGCCGGGCTATTTCACCATCATTACTGCTGTCTTATTCCTGGGCGGAGTACAATTATTGAGTTTGGGCATCATTGGTGAATATATCGGGCGGATTTACAATGAAACCAAAAATCGCCCTCATTACCTTGTAAAGAAAACAAGCGCAGCGAGAGAATTTAAGAAGGAAGAGAGCTTTAAATATGTTCGATAAGATCAACGAGAAATACCCCTTAAAAGAAATACTCCGCTTCATTTTTGTAGGCGGTATTAATACAGTCACATTTTATGTATGCTTTTTATTATTGCATCACATGATTGGAATACACTATTTAGCGGCCCATATATTAGCATTCTTTATCAGCATGGTCGGTTCCTATTTCTTGAATGTTTTCTTCACTTTCAACGTAAAGCCTTCCTTAAAAACATTTCTGCAATTTCCTATAACTCAGGCTGTTAATATCACCGTATCTAGCCTTCTTGTCTATATGTTCGTGGAATGGCTTAAGGTTCCGGCATTGGTCGCTCCTCTATTCGCTGTGTTCTTTACAGTCCCAATTACGTATATCATCACCGCAAAAATCTTGAAACGAGAGATTGTGCAAAATGAATCGTAAACAGTGGATGCTTGTGATAATAGGATGTATCGCAGTCGCTTTTATGGCCCATGCCTTCTTCTTATTAGAATGGAGAAATGGGCAATTCATGGTTGGGCCAAATGATGGCATGGCTCAGATGCTTCCTTTTAAAAGTTATTTGTATGAACAGTTTAAGAACGGTGAATTCTTCTATTCATTCCAATTTGGTCTTGGCGGCGGCACCTATAACCAGCTTGCGTATTATTTTTCGACGAATCTCTTCTTTTATCTGACATGCTTTTTTATTTATGCAGGTGAGGTGGCAGGCTTATGGCCGAATGTGGATGTAATATTCTGGGCGCAGGCCGCAGTCTATTTGAACGCCATCCGCCTTGCAGTCATATTAATCATTAGTACGTATGCATTTCATTATATGAAATTAAAGCCGCCCTATGCTTTTACAGGAGCGGTGCTTTATGGGGTTAGTGTGATGTACTTCCGGCATGCTTCGTATTGGGAGTTTTTTGCTGATGCATTCATCTGGCTGCCGCTTCTCGTACTGGGGGTAGAGAAACTTCTCCGCGAAAAGCAGCCATTTTGGCTCATTCTTGCCATGACCCTGACATTAATCAATAATTTCTATTTTGCTTATATTAATTTGATTTTTTTAGGGATTTACATTATTTTGCGCTGGATCATACGCATGCCCGAGGACCAATTATCTATTACTCAGCAATTCCGCTTTTATATTCCAATCGGCATCTGCAGTTTTCTGATAAGCGCGATTTCCTTTATTCCTGCAGTGTACGGTTATCTTCAGAATTACCGTCCTTCCTTTGAAGAAGAAATCACGCTGTTCGATTTGCAGGATAACGTCCTGTATTCCAGCCGTTTATTGATCATCCCGG
>Ga0115848_100070_pt1 | contig 25918 bp, 30 predicted proteins | sample InSIn3gowninarea_FD_83862 | JGI IMG/M metagenome (GOLD analysis project Ga0115848, IMG submission 83862) | reverse complement strand
ATCGCCGGCCTTTCCACTTCACCACATCACTCTTACCCAAGTCTCCCAAGCGTCCCAAACCACCACTCACACCTGACCGTTACACGCCATCAGACGCTGATTTCGCCGAACTCCAATCATGGACTAATCGTCGCCCGGTAGATATCAACCAACAAGAAGGGTTGATCCCGAAATTATTTGGACAGGATGCGGTAGAGATTCCAGGTGCTCGCAAACTGCTCGCCAGTCTTGAGGCAGTCAATGCGCCTTGGGCCGTCGTGACTTCTGGTACGCGAGCGCTTCTGAATGGATGGATAGACGTTCTCAAAATTGCGCATCCGCGATGTCTGGTTGTGGCAGAAGACGTCGAGAACGGCAAGCCTGATCCGGCCTGTTATCTGCTCGGTCGGCAGAGACTGGGCCTGCCCGAAGACTCTCACATGATCGTAATCGAAGACGCTCCATCTGGCGTCCGTGCAGGAAAAGCAGCTGGTTTCAAGGTCATCGGGCTAGCCACTACACACCGGATTGAGCAACTGCAGGAAGCGGGTGCGGATTGGATCGTTGAGGACCTGCGGAGTGTGACGCTGAAGAACTTCGGCGATGATGGCGTACGAATCGAGATCAGCAACGCATTGGTCCAAGCTCCATGAAAGAAGTGGGATGACTTGCTCGAATCCACCAGTGAGTATTCTTGAGCATGGCGCATGGAGTTCGGATAGGGTATAGCAGCACATAGACAGCGTTACATACAGATAAGGTGGATGAGGCCCAGGTCGGGTTGGAGGCAGCAGCCGCATGATCAGAAATTCTTGCACGCCACAACCGACTGATCCTGGGGATCGTCAAGATCAGTATCACTATCAAAAGATACAGTGATGTAGGATCTGCAACATGATGTCGCTAGAAGACCACGGGCACTCTGGGGTACTGTGATAGTCAGAGCCAGTGCATGTCATGTGAAAGAAAAATTTGAGGGCTTCAGTGACGTCCAGTGCTCATACGAGATATCTGCATGACGATTGACCTTCTGGACTCTAGCCATGTCCCAGCGTCCAAGGTATCCGCCGTGGGAGCAGGTCGGCGCAGTCAATTGCAACGTGGAAAGCACAGCTGCAGTTGTCAATCGCATGGTCAACCTTAATGCACCTAGTAACAGTCCTTTACCACAATCATCCTGTAGTGTACTGAGTACTCCCTATGAACGGCTCGAACGGCCTTCCCGGTAACAACAACACGCTGTCAGTTCGGCGGTCGAACAGGTGACGCCCATTTGGAGCTGGACAAAGCGTACTCGGCATGGTCAATGCTTTGCTTGGGCCGCCATGGGCCGTTGTACTCGAGTGAACAGACTCTTCCTGGGTGAGTGTATGAATGGCGAATGATGGAGTCGTACCCTATACCGCAATAGGTTCTTCGCCAACGAGTTACGCAGACCGTTCGCTATACAGGAATAGTATACCATATTCGTCAGGGATAAAAAGGATTTCGCATCAACTTGTGCCGAAGTGACACATGGAGATTGGGGTCTGAAATAGAGTCTGGAGACCACATGGGACATTTTTGAGACCAGGTTCTGTGATGTGTGCGGCAGTATCCAAAGCATCAGACCCTACTCGTAAGTAAGGTAGACGGCTTCGCGGACCGACAACATTGTTGTGTGGTAAATTGTGCGTGACTGTGGTAAACCAGAAATGGTTAAAGGTTACTGCGTTAAGAGCCCTTTCTTGCGCGAATGATGGTCAGAAGGATGAAAAATACAACGTGACACGTTGATTGGTGCATGGGCGAGATCACAAGAAACCCAAAGAGGCCCAGACTGGCAGACAAGGTCCAGGATGCGAGCCGGGTTCGCCGTGTGCCCAAGCGGACTACGATACCAGGAAGCGAGAATAAGAAAATGATAGCGGAAGATTTCTCAGTTCGATAGCAATCGAAGCCTGAGAGGCGAGAGGATGGCTTACGACAAGCGACACTAGGCGATTCAAGCCCTGGACCGCGAGTGCCAATCCGTGAGTGACTTACGGAGTATCCGTACGAGTAACCATGCATGGGTAGAAGACTGGGACTCTCGTTTGGAAGTTCGGAAGGCGCACCTGGAAATCTCCTCGAGACACCTACAAGTAGAGATAGATTCGGTTTCGGATACGCTAAGAAAATGCCCCGAAGCAGCAGGAGGAAATTACTGTCTTTGATTTTGTACTCCCACCGCACTCCCCTGAGGACGTCAGCACTCCCTTGAGAGATTAACGCGCAGCTGGTGGAACAAACAACAGAAGATGATGTTTGCCCCTGCATGCAGAATGCAGAGTGCAGCGAATTGCATGTGTCGCGAGCGTCGAGAGGTAGAGTTCGAGGAGAATTTCCAGGCATGATCAAATACTTGGGCTCGGCGAAATCAGCGTCTGATGGCGTGTAACGGTCAGGTGTGAGTGGTGGTTTGGGACGCTTGGGAGACTTGGGTAAGAGTGATGTGGTGAAGTGGAAAGGCCGGCGATGAGTGGATGACGGAGACTGGGAGACTGGGATAAGCGTCTTGTCCGTGCAGATGAGAGGACATGGACACGGATGGAGTTCAGCTGCATTTGACTGAACGAGTGCAAAGCCACAGCTGCAGGTACCAAATTGTGTTGTGCATTTGAAATCCCTTGTGCATGAGCATGGAACCATCATCCTCGTCTCGTAGCCAGACAAGGATCATCCAAGTGACACAACCCAAGAAGTCGGAGATCATTCGAGCAACATCCTGTGATCCTCCCATGCCTCCATCAGCGGCCCGAAAGGATGTCACGATGTCCGCGATGATGATGATGATGATGGCCCAGAGATGATCGTCATAGATTTGCGCCGTTATGATGAAGTCCGTATACACTATTGAAGTCCCCAGCCTTCTCTGTTATCCGGGGGGGTTACGGATTACAAATGACGATGATAGCGCGACGCCCGAGGAAGCCTGGTGAGCCAGAGTGAGAAGCCTGAGTGCCAGGTACTAACGTTAGTGTGATGTGACCATGTCGGTTGGAGTTGAGGTCAGCGCAAAAGGAACGGGATGAAGGGCCGCAACAAGGCGCCTCAAGCCACCAGGCGCAAGAAATATGAAAAGTTCCAGCTGTTCGGGAATTTGTTTGAGGCAACACCCACCCAACACCCATGGAGATACGAGTATGGCGTTGACGGGGTCTCTAAGTACTGTGTAAGGTGCAGTGTGTGCTCCGTCCGTACTTGATCTGAGAGAATCTTAGCAGCGTACCACAGTAGGAGTACGAGGCGAGGGCACACAGTACAGTATTCGGCAAACCTCCATCATCCCACCTAGGCACGTCATCCTCGTGACAGCAACGGCAAGCACGGAAGTCATACGCTTCAGTAGCGGTTCAACCTGTCCGACTCCCAACGCACGTCTGACACAGGGTAACAGAACGGGGAAATCGTCGGTAGTCACGGTAGTGTGGGCGGATGGCGATGGCGATGGCTATGACAGATGGCAAAATCTTATCGTTTGTCTATCACTGCCTGTCTTTCGGTAACTATGTTTTTCATCTCACCGCAGACCTCCAACAAGTTACGAGTAACTCCGTAAGAGTCGGCTGCTTTCAACAGCCACTTGGAAGTATCCCCGTTGATCTTCCAAGTTTGGGAGGTGCAAGTGTGGCACAAAGAGGAGAAGGGTACGGAGTAGGCTGAGACCGACGGCAGAACGGGCTAGATCGATGAGGAAAGCAAGGATAAAGCATTCCCTGGCGAGTGAGCTGCAGGTCCGAACCCTGGGCGCATGGTGGATGGTGGATGGTTGACGCTGGCCGCTGGGCGGTGGGCTGCGGTGGCCACTGTCTCCCCCCACTGCCACTGACATGTCTTGCTTGACTCCCGATCCTGTGCCTGCATATTGTGAAGGACGGTTCCTGCATTGGCGCCCGAACCACTGCCTCGAAGACCATCCAATCCGCTGTATTGACGCCTAAGGGGTGAATTACTTGTACTCGTAAGCGATGCGAGAGGAACTTTAACAAGCGATTCAATGAGTGAGCGCAGCTTCCAGGTAGGTACCTGGAAGGCATGGATGGGCTGCGTAATTCGTCTGTCTGACCGCGACCAACTCAGGTGCGTAGGTGCTTAACTGCTAAGCAATTGTGTGATGGGGATTGCTTGTTGAACTCCTCAGTAAAGAGTCTAGGCTCCATGTTTCAATCACCGAGCGCCCATATTTCGCCTTTCTTTCCATTCAGAATCTGGGATTTTGGCGAGCGCCTCGTCCGCCGCCGTCGTTGAGCTTTTCTCCTTTCTCCTTTCTCCTTTCTCGCAAGCGCCCATGACCCTGACCTTGCTTGATCTTGATCTTGATCGGATCTTTCACTCTGACAGAGAAAGCGCCATGGAATAATGACCATAGTCGACGCTAGCCGGAGCAAAGCAGACTCCACTGTCGCCATGAAGCCCATTATGCTCAGTGGCTCGTTTGTTCATCCAAGCTCCCTGTAGCCTCTACAAGCGGGTATCCCTGTCGCTGTCGTCTATCTCCACCGTACCTGTTCACCTGTTCCACTCACTTCAGTGGCGCCAATGGCCTGTCACCCATCGAGCCCATCTCTCTCTCTCTCGCCCGTCCCCCACAGGCCTCGTCTTCCAGCTTCCATCGATGATCAGAGAGCCTAAGCCCAGGGAAGCTGAGAAGGACTGGCGCAAGACAACACCTCCGCGCACTGATATCAGACTCTCTATGCGCTGCTTGATGCGCAGTCACCGAGGACGTGCGCTTCCGTTGCTCCAGCTGCTTCCCTGTCATCACTCCGTCAACTTTCAAAAGGTCCATGTCTCTTTCAAACAAATCCGAGACTGGCCCTACCTTGTTCACTTTCCCATTTGCCTCGAGAGACATCATCATCCCTTGACCCTGGTCCCTTTATCTCGTTAGTTCTCGCCTGATCCCTCGCGAGTCCGCCTCTAAATCTAAAATTCCCGACCCTGCCCACTTTGCCCAGCAATAACACCACGCTTCCTCACCACTTGTCCTCCTTGATACCTCACATCTATACCGACTGCGTCGCCGACCATATCACTACACACTGTTGACGCTGCAGCTTTGGCAAGCGCAGCCTGCGCTGCTTTGGAGTGGCCTTGATACCGGGTCTCGTGGCGGCTATTCCCTCGTTCCTTCCCGATTCACGATCACGCCGCGCCTTCCTGCGTCCGAACCTACGGATTGTATCGTCTTTTGGGTCATTCTTCGATCAGAACCGCTCTTGTTTTGTCCGACTCGGTACCTTGATTCGAAACCGGCTGAGAGCGGCTGAGATGCTCCGAATCTGAGCAACCACGCATCAACCTCACAAAGCAAACGATCACAAAGCCAATCAATCCGCTGGCCCTCTATCATGGACTATCTACAGGAACCCTTTTCCATTCCTCCTCAATATCAGCCGCAGATGTACTACCAGGCGATGCCATACCCGGCCTACTCGGTCCATCCTCAACAGCCACTCGATGACTTCTACCCCCGATACGGTCCTGACGACTATGCTGACTTCATCGGCCCGGGGATGATGCATGATGAATTCGGTCCGGAGATGGAGGAGATCTCGACTCGTCCCAGGCTCACCAAGGAACAAGTCGAGGTGTTGGAGAGTCAATTCCAGGCAAATCACAAGCCCAACTCACAGGTCAAGAGGCAGCTGGCAATACAGACAAACCTCAAGTTCCAGCGAGTAGGGGTAAGTGACCATGAACCGTTGAGAAGTCTGTGTTTGCTAATCGACCGCAGAACTGGTTCCAAAACAGACGAGCAAAGGCAAAACAGCAAAAGAGACAAGAGGAGTATGAGGCGCAGAAGGCCACTGAGAAGCCCGACTCGAGGGGCGCCGAAACTTTCAGAACACCCAGACAACAAATGGCCTCCCCTACCCGCTCCCATACCCGCTCCATATCTCTATCGCCGAGGAAAGAGTCTCGGTCAGGCTACCAAAGCTCGCCGTCACCCACCAAAGCCAGCGATAAGGCAAAAGAATCCAGCTGGTTGTCTCTACAACGGGCCCTCGGACAAGCCAAAGCTGCTCAGGCTGAACAAATGGCCCAGCAACAAACCACCATGGCTCCGCCCGAGTTTCCGCAGACTGCAACGATGCAACTTCCACTGCGCATCAGCCCACACCGGTCAAGCGCGCAGCCCTCCAACGTATCGGGTTGGCCTGCGGCAGCAGCTCCCTATCCTTCCCCAATCACTCTTCAAGACAATACCTTCGATTTCGGCTTCGATGACGAAAAGATCGATACCGACTTGAACTCTCACGACACTCCTCTTGGGGACCCTCTCGCCGATTTCATCCATGAATCGTTCGTCGTGACTCCGGAAGACTTGGATGAACCGTTGACAACTCCCAGGGGCGTGGTACAACAGCAAAACGATCCAACTGCTGGTTTACCTTCCCCAGGTCTCACCCTGCCTTCATATCCTGGTTCGAGGCGCCAGTCGGCTGCAGTGACGGATGAACTCTCTAATCACTTCGGAAATTTTGCCCTTGCGGGTAGTTCCCCCAGTATCATGGCACAACGTCGTCCTTCTGAGCCCATTCGTCATCCGCCCAGTGGGCCACTTGATATCGCTGCGCGCAGAAAACGACCTCGCCCTACACCTCTTACCTCTACCTCCTTGCGAAGTCGATCGTATGGCGCTATGGCGTCTGTGTCTCCCACATTCCGTCCCGGTGCAACTGCTCCGCCGGTACCGCATACGATCCGCCATGTCAAATCTGCAGGTCACGGTCTCAGCTCTCGGTACGCTGGAGTTCGAAAAGCTAGTTCGGCTCAGCGATCACCCATGTGTCACGCCAGTTTTGCGGAGGCTCAGGCTTTCAGTCAATTGATGGCACAACAAGCGATCAACGCACAGGGTTTGACAGACTTGCCTGCCCCAATGCTGTCACCCGACATCATCTCGAATGTACACATGACGGACCCGGAGAAGAATCCTTTCTTTGCTCAGAGTATAGACATGTCTGGTCAGTACTCTCTGCACGGACAGAACTTTTCGCAGCACACGGCATCACCACCCATTACACCACTTCCTTCGGATTTCATGATGGCTAGAGGACTGTCACAACAGTCTCTGTGTCCACCTGCTTCAGCTCCCCCTCAATATGCATCATTTCCAGACTATACACCACCCTATTCGGCTGGACCAATGACCAACAGCAGCTGGTCAGATGCGTTGACATCACCGGAGGTTACTTCTTTTCCTCCAGTGACTTACGTCCCTTCACTCGGATATTCACAACATGGGGACGGTCTTTCCGGCCAGTTTCAGCATTTTGTCTTGCCGTCGGATAATACCACGGATTTGGACTTTGAGGCTCAAATGGAGCAAAAGAAGACGGAATTCTATATTCAAGAATTCCCCAATCAGAAGCAAGAGCATGCTCACGTTGCTCAACAACTTGCACAACAGAAGCCCAAGAACTACGTGTTTGCAAACACTGCACCTCATGACTATACGGCCGATTGAGGGATGGGTGATGATTCTTGAACATTTGTGCTTTGTATTTTCAACCTGTATGTCTATGGTTTTTGTTTTTTGTAATCTGAGCGTTCGTAATACCAGGAGGATGGTCTTTGTCCAAGGGGCATTGATGACAAGTTGGCTGTAAATGAACAGAAACGAAAGCTTCACGAAGTCTAGAATTGGGTCTTTGGTATCTGGTCTCGGCATGGAATATACCTAGGTATACAGTGGCAGCATTCCTGAAAGACAGCGTGGGTACTCTGTAATGAAGGGAAGAAAGAGGAAGAGGCACCTACGGGTATGTAAACAGGTGGCATAGAACAGCCTCTGGAGTTTGGGGTGAAGATGTCTGAATGTTATTTTTCAACAGCCGTAAACCTCGATTCTCTATATCATGCCCATCATCTATTGCTGTGTTTTCAAGAGTCTATGATTCATAAGGCGCTATGTTGACGTCCCAGTGCCAAGCGCCGACGAGGCTGGCATGGCTGATCGGGCCAGATGACTACTCGCTCGTACCTGACAAGCCTCATCCACCGATCAAAAGGGAGCTCCTGAAATCTCGTCATGACTTTCTCCGCTTCCTCCCTTTGCATTCTTTCCATCCACAGAATTGCATCGATTTCCTGTCAATGTCCGGTACAGACTTCCATCTTGCCTCCCCCAGACTCGGCTACCGTGTTGACGAGCGTCCATCCGAACTGCTGTGAGGTACCTAGGTAGGATCTTGAGTGGAAACACTACCCAGTAGGTGTACCGCGTTTAGATCGGATCCATGTGGGTTTCTCTGTTACTGTAGAGTGTTCCCCCTCGTTTATGACCACATGAACTGGTCAATCCTGTGCCCAAGCGAAGCACCGCATATTCGTACAGCGTGGCATCAAGCTGTGAATCCTGGCCGCGAGCTCGCTTGGCTTTGAGCTTGTGCGGTCGTATAAAGGTATGGTGCAACCGTTATGATGACTGTTTTTATCGGAGCTATGGATACTACGGTAGGGGCCTGGTCCCCAGAACCTCGAATGACACTTCCACTATGGTATGTATCTCAGTCTCCCTTGTTGACTTGCGTTCCGTCCAATCACTTCCCCAGTCCACTGGTACCCAGCCTGGTTGCCTGGTTCTTAATTTGTTACTCGTACCGGTCTTTGACCTCACCAAGTACATCACAGTACTCCTCATACGAGGAGACGGTCAATCAAAGGAGCTGCTACCACAGTATATGTCTCCATCATGACGTCCTGACGATGCAGTAACTTTCTAGGCCCTACCACAACTCACCCTTCCCATGCGAATGGATAGTGCTTGCATTGGCCCACCCCGGAGATCTCCAGATGGATCTGGTGTCGGTATCTCAGATCTAGCCGCAGCTTCGGTGATGTCGGGACCTGGTTCCAACATGTCTTCTCGTCAGAAATTCTCTGGGGGATCCATGGTTTTGACGTCAACCGACTCCGCTACCGACGACTTCGTTGGCTTCGTGCCCCGTTCCTGGGGGCTGTTGCCTGGGGGCCTGAGTGATGCAGGAACGCAAGCAAACGGTGCCAAAAGGTCGATGATTCATTAAGCACAACTTTCAGGAACAGATGATGTATCTCATCAAGGGGGGACGGGTTACTACAGTCACTTTCGCCAAACACCCACGACGTCAGAGCATCGTTGTTGCCTGGGGGTTGTTTAGGAGGGGAGATTTGTCTATATAAACAGGTACCTTCTCCCAACCTGCAACCACATTTTCTTCATTCCAACAACTCATAGCAGACGATAACTCAATCACTTCGAAAGCAAACAATCTTCCGATCACACCATCAAAAAACAACCCCAAATCAACCAACATGTCTGATTACAAGCCAACCGGTATGTTACCCATCAAACCTCTTCCCATCTCTTCTCTTCCTGCTAGCCCCTTTTGTGTCTCTTGTATATGAGATACATTACACGACACTCAATGTGCGATTGCGAAACGGTACACTAACAATCGGGATTGTATATAGAGCACGACGGACTCCGCAAGGACGGTCAACCCGACCAACGTGTCCAGCAGGACAGCTTCGCCCACGGCAAGGTCGACCCCCATGAGGCTGGCAAGAAGGGTGGTCAAACTTCCGGCACCGGCTCCTCCGGCAGCAGCAGTGAAGGCAGCGAGAATCCCCAGGGCGCTTCCGGCCTTGGTGGTGATGGACTGCGCAAGGACGGTCAGCCGGATCAGCGGTTGAAGCAGAACCAGTAGACTACTACTATTTCTCTGTCTACACTTAACGAGCCTTTGAGATTAAGGAGATCCCAACAACAGCAACAGCGATGTGTCGGTTGTGTAAAGGAGGAAGGGGATGGCTCAGGAGTGGGAAGGGAGATATGGTACTTTATTCCCGGCTATATGTAACGATGCCGTTTACATGAAATGAATGAAGCAATTGAAAAAAGTATGGTTTTGAGTCGATGTTTTGGCAAGCTCCATTTCTGCATCTTGTAGCTCAATTTTTTCGATGTTTACTGCTTCAGAGTGTTAACAGGACCGATCAATGTTTATTGTTCCGTGTGACTCAGTTTACGTTTCCGCTCAAAAATTCAGAGCATTAGCCATGGACACAGCGAATTCATACCGAATAATAAAGGTAATCGACACCCGTAGCTCGTAGCCCGTACATCACTAGCCACAGTACAAGTCTTCCAGCAAGAAACGTGAACAATTTAAAAAGTCAATACCAGTGTCTATCACTGTCAATACGTTCCGCTGAAGCCGTCAGCCCAGCCCAGCCCAGCCCAGCCCGTCTTTACCAACGTAACAAACAGCAGTGCCGGTGCCATTGCCGTATGTGTCCGTTGCCGTATGTGTCGCCTCGGAGGCGTCCTCATACTCGGCCAGTGGCACGCCACAATCAAGACTCAAGCGATTGTTCCACCAACGAAGTCTTGATTTTGGTTATCCTGGCCACCCTCATCATCATCCCCCCATGGCATCTTCTCACGCCCTCTGGCACTGGCACTTTTACTAGTACTAACGAAGCTGGACCCGGTCCTGGTCCCGGTCCCTGTCCCAGTCCTGGTGCTGGTGCGGTTTCGATGGAAAGTACCAGTCATCATGCTCCAAGGCCACGGCCAAGGTCCAGGCCCACAGTAGTCAAACAACACCGAACGATGACTTCTCCGGGACCTCCTCTTCCTTTCTGTTGGACCATCGACATTAAGGGCCATCGTCACACCGCCAGAAGAAGAAGGAGGAGGAGGAGGTCCTCTCTCCAAGACGAAAGAAGCGGCACCGCCATCCTTGCGCCTCCGGATCCTGTCGCGGAATTGTCTTCTTTCGAACTCACGCTCCTTGCGGTCCATTTCTCTCCGCCGGCGCAGATAACTCATCCATCCGAGTCCGAGGCCTAAGGTCAAGACGCCGCTGACAGTCCAATAGATCCAGAACGGTTTGGCGACGATGATGTGCCTATTGTCCTCCGTTGGGTCGGGATCAGGAAAATTGAAAATCGGCGTCTGGAAAAACGACGCGACAAAGGTTCCCGGCAGGAACAGCAAGGAAATGAAAGCGATGGTCATCATGGCGGTGTTGTTGTTCCGGCCTCGCCAGGCCAGCTCGTTGTTGATGTCGGCGATGGCCAGGCTGGCGCGCGAGTCGCGTTGCGTGGTCAGTTGGAAGACCGAGTTCATGGCGTTCTGCAGTCTCTCGCCTAGGGAGTCGGCGTCCGTGAGGTGCACGAAGGTATAGTCCCACATGACGTCCATGTAGAATTGGAGCTCGTCGCATTCGCGGAGTAATGCTTCGAAGTTACTGGCAGTGGTGGTGGGTGAGCTAGAGCTAGAGCTAGAGCTATCCAGGCTAGTAAGGCTGATTCGGTAACCCGCGTTGCACCGGGATATGAATTTGATCTGCTGCTGGAAGGTCCGCAGGCGGAAACGGATGTTTGTCAGTTTCCCGGAGAGGATGTTGAACCCTTCGATGGCTTGATCTTGTGAGTCGCCGACACCGCGGCCGGGCTCCACGCGGTCGAGGAGCCAGTTCCATGTGGGGAAGCCGATGGCCTGCTCGAGCTCGAGGGTCTCTCGGTTCATGTCGTCGAGCATGTCGAACGTGAAGCTCAGTGAAATCTTCGTCTTGATAAATCCCAGCAGCATCGGGTGTGCCAGGTGGTGCTGGAGTCGGACTAGGTCGGCGAGGACTTCTGCTTTGCGTTGGTCTCCGTCGCCTTCTCTGTGCCACATCACGGCGGCGGTGTGTTTGAGCGCGTGACAGTATGACCAGGTGATGGTCCAGCTCGACGTGGAACAGTAGTATTTGGTACATGTCGAAGCCAGGGTCGTGGTGGTGGTGGTTGTGGTCGCCGACGACATATGGGACCTGGTCGAGTTTGATGCCGGAATGCAAACGAATGTTATGTGGCCTCGAAGGTAGCTCCCGAACGAAGCCAACGGGAGATCCAACTCCTTGAGAACATCCAGCACGAAATCTGCATCGATCTGGCGCTGGTTCTGAGGTGGAGGCGGTCTTGCAAGGTATGCCGGTGGAGGTGAAGATAGACTTGGAGCCTTCTTTGCCGTAGACTGGTTGCGAGTCTGGAAGAGCAGAAGCCTCATGGTTCCTTGGTCGGATGGAGTGTTGGATGGGGGGCGACTACTGAGCCAGTTGACGACATCAGTGGCCGGGACATTTGGGCTGATTGGAGTAGTTGTCGCCAGGTCACCGGGCAAGCAGGGTACTTCGAAGGTATGCACTTGTCGATGGCCATTGTAGGTTTGGAAGTCGGCTGGCGAAACTATCAGGCTGTCGAGGCTCCCGGCTGGCATATGTGTTTCTGGCAGTGTATTCTGTGGTTCTGCCTTTAGGTCAATAGCTTTAGGTAGGGAGCACCAAGATCAAAAGCGGCCTTGCACAAGTAGTTCCTCAAGAAAGGACGTTCGATACTTAAATACTTCCCGCATGTCTGGAAAGCCGCCAACAAGGCTGCCCTTGCCGGATTCAGGTCTGTTTCACCTGGCATCATGGCGGCGGACTCCGAAAGGATTGGCAAATCATGAGCAAGCCAAAGAGCACGACAGCATTGTGAGTCAAAGGATCATGGGCAGATGATTGAAGTGGGAGAGTTGCCTTGTCGTAAATACCGTTTTTGCCTTGTGTCTTGCGCTGTTGCCAGCCATCAATTCGAGATTTTGCGGATCTCGCCGGCCTCGCACGTGGGGGGTCATTCACTGGCAACTGTAGCTGGACCTGGACTTGGACTTGCCTTGGTGCACCAACAATGGACGTGGGATGAAGTGAAGCGGCAGAGAAAAGAAGTTGGTTTCGTGATTGGCATCGATGTGACGGTGAGTAAGACGCAATTCTTGACTGGCGTGGGGGATGGACACGATGGACTTTGCGAACCACGCTGACTCTACTACTAGTAACCTAGCACCCTACCTAGGTAGATATTCTCTGCTGAGGACAAGGCAACCACCGACCGAGTCTCGGCTATTGAAGGGGCTTACATTAGTAGTACTGTGTACATCTTCCGACTTGGGAGATGATATCCTGTTGTTCGTTGCTGGCTTACATCGAAGTGGACTGGCATTGCGGGGACGTGATCATAATGCAGGTTATCGCAGAGCGAGAAAAATGTAGATACATCCCATCCAGTCACCATTTCGAATTGCGGAACTACCAGGTACTTATCTCTTTCACACTCCCCATAAGACATCAATCATGAAGCCATGAAATTTACCATGACAATACGCTAGAAAAAAGGTATCAGGCTGCTAGTAAATCCGACGGGTTCGGCTGCTGGTAGGATTGTCGACGTCGACCGTTCCTGCGAACATTATGTCAGATGTTGTGATCTTGTCACTCAGGTTGACAGCGAGGGAGTACTGGAATCACACACTTCGGTGCTCTCTTTCACCTCATTCCCGTACCTTGTTCGTTCATGGACACTGGCTTCCTCTTGAACAATTTGCCCAGACCTTTCTTCTCCCTTTCTGGCGTGACGGTTCGAGGGGGTTCAACCATAGGAGCCGTCGTGTCATGGTAAGCTGCTGGCTCCGGCTCATGGTACTGTTCATGGCCCGGCCAGCTTCCTGGGATGCCTTCCATCTCGGCTCGTCCCTTTTGTAGGATTGCTTCGTTCCGAGCATTGGTCAATGCTGCCTTTTCGTTACCCCCGACGGGGAAGCGCTTGTCAACAGCCGTGCTGAGAGTCCCGCGAAGGGTCTCTCCCACTCCCTATTGACGAAGGTCAGTACCAGTATCATTGTTGGGCTAGGTCATCTAGGAGCACTTACGTGAATGCCTCTGGCTGCTGCTTTTAGATCATTCATGGTGCTCTGGTTGTGTTTCATTGGCTGGTCAGCTGTCCTGATCGATGATCGACTGGGGTAGCTGTAATTCGGTCTCGATGGACTAGCAGGAGGCGTCGTGCCCGTTTGTCCTGCGAAATGCCCATACCCGTCAACGGGGCTGATAGGAGCCTCCTCCATTGGCATGGCCCCGGGAATGCCTCGGCGCATCTCGCCTGACCTCCGCATGGCACTCCTGGCCGGCACAGGTGGCATGTCAGCAGAGAGTCGTCCATTCGACACTGGGGCGGAAGGGGGCGCTGGCGCTGATACTGGCGCTGGTGCTCGTCCACCCTGAGTTGTGTTTGTAGATGTTATCGCAGCCTGGGGTGGTTCATATGGTGGACTAGTCCCTGCAGGCATTTCTTGCAGTAGTGGTGGTCGACTTGGACTGTGACTGTGTTGAACATCGCGCTTGACATCCTTTTGCACATCTTGAAGTTTGTTCCCTCCTTTTGTAGTAGTTGTAGTGGTGGTGGTGGTAGTGGTCGTCACGACTGTCACCACCTCGCCGGTATCCTCGTCAAAGACCTCGCCCGTTGAGGGCCTCAATGCCAGGTTTCGATCCTGGTCGATATTGCCTATTTCACTGTTTTTCTCGGCAGACACCATGTCGGGAGTGCTTCGTCCTGCGCCTGTAACGGCGCCGTCCGCACTATTGGCTTCGCTGCTTCCATATGCAGAATCGGGGAGATGGTCAGGGCGTTCTGGGGTCTTGTCGCGTTTGCCGAGCAAGCGACCGAGGCCACGGTGCTTCTTTCTATCTTCAGGCTGTGTACTTGACATGGCGGCAACTGTATGGGACATTGGTCTTTCAAGAAGAGATTCGTCAATGAGTGCAAACAATACTCGTGGCAGCTGGAAATCGAGGTGGGAGGGGCTCCCCAGACAACATCCAGGGTTCAAGCCGCCCTCGACGTATGCCAGGCCAACTTGGAAGCGCCAAATGATGTCACTCGGTAAGCCTGGACGCAATTGATCGAGCAAAAGCGAGCGACAAAGCCACAGTTCCACATTGCACAGCCACAGAATGATAGACGAGCAAAAACAAGCGAGGCTCGTTCGTTGACAGCGCCACAGGAGGCACCAATCACAATCTTCGTCACATTGACAGAAGACAACGGCGGGTATTCAAGCTGATACCGTTGGTACTATTGTGTGTCGCCGGACACTTGCATATGCAGCGTCCAGCTCGAGCTCAATGTCGCACCTGCACTTGAGCTCGCAGATATACGGCCAGGTACACCGCTCTCCTCGAGCAATCCACCTCTGCAACTTCTCTGCGGTGGGGGTTTCAAACATGCGAAACAGGTCGAAAAGACCAATTCCTGGAGTGACGGATATTTTCGACCAAGACGCGAAGCTCGGTACAACCTCATCCATCAAGACACGCTGGAGGAACGTCGGAAGAAGGCCGAAGCCGTTCCATATTTCTAGCCAGTGCAGAAGCTCGTTCATGCATAGACGCACTATCTTGCCTAATGGCTGATGATAGTCGGCAGACCGTTGTAGTTGGAGAAAAGGCGCGACATAGGGTCTCGTCTGTGACACGAGGAAATGGTTGACGTTGAACAGTTCTCCGATCCGTGTCAGAGGTGCTTCTGGATGAGCCGAAGCTTGGTGTGCACATCCTTTTTCTGAAAAGTCGGCAGCGAAATGCAATTTGATGGCGCCCGTGTCACTTTTACAGAGTAGGTGCACTGGCGCATACATGTCCTTAGATGTCGCGACCGATGCAGTAACGGCCGACCAGATCAGAACGTGAGGCGCAGTAATGTAGTTTAGCAGTTGAGGAGTCCCGGCCACTTCCGACATGGCAATGGTGATATTCAAGATCCGGCCAGTCTTCGCATATGCCTCTTCAAAAGTGATATCACCCAGGTTGTCTCGAGCACAGTCCCGGAGAACATCGATGTTGAAGAAGTACTTCGTACTGCGGTATCTCTTGTATCGACGTCGCACCGTTGTCAAAAAGGATGAGCCGAACCAAGATGAGATTTGACCGCTGGTGCGTTGAGCCTGACCTCGGAGGAAGGCGTCAAGGTTGATATGCGTGCCGTCCAGTACGGTGAGAAGGTTCCCATTTGTGGTAGAGCCGACAAGGCCAGCAATCAAAGCCCCCGTGCCAGTTCCGGTGATGATTTGCGGGAGCAGTCGTTGCTCATATAGTGCCTTGACAACTCCCAGATGGCACATGCTGATCATCGCTCCTCCTTGCAGAACAAGGCTTGTCCGGCCGAGTGCTGTGCGCATATCCTGAAGCACCTGCCGCTTCTCCTGGGCTGAAACCAGGGTATTCATATTGCCGGTAGATGTCTGGTGGGCAACATGAGCGATGCATTGTCGGACCTCCTTGATGTAATCGTGGATGAGGCGTTTGGTCTGAACATGCGATTTCCGGTAGAGTGCGGGTGACAGTATCCGTCCCATGTTACGGGAGCTCTGCGCTCTGAGCTGACTGCAAAGTCCGCGATCATCGCCTGACTTACGACAGCGCTCGAGATCTCTCTTCAAACTCCGGACGATCTGCCAGTCATAGCTCCGATCATGGTCCACGATGACCCAGTCATCAATTCCATGTATAGCATCATTCTCGTATTGCCAGGCTCTATACTCATCATATGTGCTTGCGTCTTTTGAATCTCCGGTCGTAGGTGGCCGACTCCGCGGCTCGACCCAGATCATAAGCAGGAAGCATCTAACAATGCCCCACAATGCCCCCAGAAGCTGGGAGAAGAGTTCCATGGTATTTCAGCAAGGAAAGCAGCATTGTCCTACTCGCGAGCTTCCCAAGGCATGGCTGTTTCTGGTCGTACGGGAGGATTGATGACCGTTTACCTGATGATGCCTGTAACATGTGAAAGTGGCCATTGTTTACTTTCAGGCCGCTTTAGCACATGACGAGAAATCCAGCCACTTTGATTGGTGAGGACCGGGATGATGTTAGAGCAGCACTAGCATCTGTGAACGTCGTCTCTCCTTTGCTTTTCCAGCCGTTCTTCCGCATCCCTCACCTCGACTCATGCGCTTTCCATGAGAAAGCCATTGGGACACAGCCACTGATTCCCGGATATTGCGCTGACTCACAAACCGAGCTCTCCCCCGCATCCTGCTGACCAAATCCCGGCATGACAGGAGCGAACATCGAACAGCGCCGATATCGGCCATGATGAACAACCATACGCGCTGATATATATGTATATATATACACTGTTGATGCCAACCTAGAATATATTCCAGTGAGACTGGAGAGATTACAAAGTATCACTCACAACCCTCTCAACACATCTCTATCGAGTTCTATCACCATGTCAGAACGGACACCTCGCAAAGAAGAAGCCTCCTACACCCATGGCCATCACGCCTCCGTGGTAATGGACCACGCTCGCCGCACCGCCCAGGACTCAGCCGCTTTCCTCCTCCCACACATCCAACCACACCACAAAATCCTCGACGTAGGCTGCGGCCCAGGCACCATCACCGCGGATCTGGCCGCGCTCGTGCCTCAGGGGAGTGTCATCGCCGTCGACGCCGTCGAATCCGTCCTGCAGCAAGCCAGCACCTACGCAGCCTCGAGGAATCTAACAAACATTTCTTTCCAAACCGTCGACGCCAATGACCTGCCCTTCCCAGACGACACCTTCGATATAGTCTACTGCCACCAACTCCTACAGCACGTCAAGGACCCAGGTAAGTTCAAGTTTTCCAAGTTTCAAGTTCACGCTCACTCTCTCCTCTCCGCCTTCCCATTTCTCGGGCTTCTTCTGCTCTCGACATGCTATGCTACTTGTATTGCCACACTGTCCTTAATGTGTTGTACACAACCCAACCCAACCCATTATCCTCATCCTGATCCTCATCCTGATCCTGATCCATTTTTTTCTTGTTCTGGACAGTGGGCATCCTCCGCGAAATGCGACGCGTCTGCAAACCCCAAACGGGCATCGTCGCCGCACGCGAAGCCGACTACGCGAGTTTCGCCTTCTACCCATCACCCCCCGAGATCAACCGCTGGGCCGAGCTGTACCAACTCGTGGCGCGCAAGAACGGCGGCGAACCCAATGCAGGCCGACACCTGCACGTGTGGGCCCGGCAAGCCGGGTTTTCGCCGGACAAGAAAGAAATCCACGCATCATGGGACTCGTGGCGGTACGCCGACGAGCGCGCGACGCAGTTCAGCATGTCGTGGCACGGCCGGATTCTACAGCCCGGATTCATGGGCACGGCGGTGCGCGAGGGCTATGCCACCGAGCAAGAGATCAGAGCGCTCTCGGAGGCGTGGAAAAGATGGGGAGAGTCCGAGGATGTACTGGTTGCAATTCCGCATGGCGAGATCCTGTGTAGGAAGACGGACGCAGCAGCACATCATTGACGGGATTTGGGTATTTTCGGCAGACGAGAATAAGAATATGACGAAGATGAAGCACCCCGGAAAAGTACCACTTCTTAATCGGCGAGACATCAATACCACCACGGCCACGCTGAGGGGTCGAGGGAATGGTCAAAACAAGAACGGTGGGATGATTAATAATTTCAGTCAACAAAAGGGCCGTAAGCAAAGTAGGTAGCCATGCCGAAACTTGATATACACTAATGTTTGAGCTCTCCGCTGTAAATGCTGACCAATGTATACAAGTACAATCCCAAATAAAAAGTCCTCGCTCCTCATCTCTGGCCGTCGTCTGCGTTCCATGGCCATGTCCCACTCCCATGAAGCAGGTGCTAATATACAGGTCACACGGAAGTGGTGACTTTTCTCCCACTGAACGATCTATAACCATAGACTCACCGGGCGAGTGTAGGACTCGATTACAACAAAATGTCCTTCGGCCCTGCCATTGCTTTTGGTCTTCCGATGATCAGTCCAGTCAACCTGATCTCTCAGCGGAACGGACATATTGTACAGTTGCCTGGTTCCTTGTTTCGCGCTTTTGATTTGTTTCACATCGCTTCATCCTCCACGCTGGCCATGCATGGCCTAACGCAGGGTATTAACCTGCGACTCCCAAAATCCCTGTGGCAGTCTTGGAATATTGATCCTGGGAAAGTTGATCCCACTGCCGCCCGAGGACTCTCGCTTAAGATGTCCTCGGGCTGGCGGTGTCGAAGGGGGCGTGCTTGATTTCTCCTGGCTCAGGTTCATCCTCTTTTCTTTGATATTGTCGAACGTTGTCAGGCTGCCATGGAAATCTTCTTGCAGTTGCTGAGCCGCCTTCTCGGAGTCAGAATCAGAATGTGGCGCCGTGTTTTCTCCGTCTTCTGGCGAGGACTTTCCAGGGGTCTCTTTCTCGGCCGCGTTGATAATTTGTTGTGGCGGAGTGCTGGCGTCTGCCCTCTTAGCACTTTCCTCACTTACTCTTTCAGTTTGCTCGCCGATCGCATCTCCCATCTTCCCCTCATCACCAGGCGTCTGCTTCGGCGATGGGAGAAACGCAGGAACCACGCCGCCAGCCATTCTTGCCCAGAACAACCGCTCCCTGAGTTTGACTAGTTCCTCCCACGCGTCTTCTTCATCTTTCTTATCTCCAACCTTGACCACGCCCTCTCGCACCATCCGAATGTAGGCGACGAGATCGCCCACCCCACGCACTTTTTCCAGACACAGTGTGCAGATTGACCACTTCGTAGCTCCTTCGCCTTCACGTACCCTCATAGCGTGCGTGCGAGGATTCTCGCCTTCTTTCCTGTGCTCCCCGCATAGTGCGCACGGCGTGTATTTCCCATATAGCTTGAGCGAGGAGTCCGGTATAGGTTCCACGATCAGCGTGGAGTCACCCAGAGCGGAAAGGATGCTGCGCCGGTTTAGCCATGAAAGCGTCGGAGACAAATCGAGACGGAGTGTCGGTTCAATATCTTCAACAAGTATGCGCTTGTAGAAACGTGTGTCCTTCAGGGGCACCGGTCCCTTCGTGTCGGGATTTGGGCTGAACGAGCCCGGGATGGAAGGCGAGTTCGCCAACTTCGACGTAGCAGGCTGGGGAATCTGAGAGACATTCGTATTTGAATTGTTTGTGAGCGAGCCAAGGCCCATCACGTTCAGACCACCGTAAGACCCAGAGCCTGCTCGGGACGGAGCGTGAGAAGGATTGTGGGATCGAAAATGAGATGTCTGTACGAGGTTCTTGAAATCCTCGTAAGCCGGGATATCTGTGCGGCACATGGGTTTGATCAAATGCGTGAGCATCGTGGATGGACTGGGCAATATCTCGCCTTCCGGACTGAGTGGTGAAAGATTCATCGCTTCAAGAAGGCGGGCTATGTTGCCCTCCTCTCTTGCAGCGCCGGGACTCGAAGGTGCAAGTGAGACTCGAGGCGATTCGAGCTCTTTCCGATAATCGTAACTAGGGCCAATTTGCTGCATGAGCGTCTTGAGTTCAGTCAATTGCTCCGTCTGTGATGCAATGACAGCTTCTCCGTCCTTGATCTGATCGCGGAGCTGGTGGTTCTTCTTCTCGGTTGCTTCGCGGTCTCGGTTCGCCGAAGCTACCATCTTGTTGGCTTCATCGAATAGCGACGCTGTCAGAGTTTCCAGTTCTGACTCAATGCCGCGCTTCTCTTGCTGCACGAGTGCCTTTTGTTTCCTTTCCTCTGCTAATTCGGCAGATAGTCTGTTGCGCTGCTGATCCGCCGTCTCTTTCGTTACCAATTCCCCACGCGCCAGTCTCTCTTCATGCGCTCTTGCCTCAGCTTCCAGCTTCGCGATCCTTGCCTTGGACGCTTCCAGTTCTTGCCTTGTCTGCGCAAGAGTATCATCGAGGGCAGTCTGGTGGTTGATTGCACTTATGAGTTTATCGCTCAATGCAGTCACCTCGCTGTTCAGATCTGGGTGCTTCGGCGACGTGGAATTGGATCCAGGCAAGTCGGGAGTGCTAGCGTCCCGTGGATCTGCGATTGTTCGAAAAGACGTGTCGGGGGAAGCGCTCTGAGGATGTTCCGGGGGCGACGCTTCGGCGGTCGCCATGGTAAAGAGGTTCGAGGTAGATTTGGCTTTCGAGACTTTATCGCGCGGCGATGAATTGAGTGGTCGGCCAAGGGATATAGAGCGCGAATGTGTAGGCCCTCCAGGTGCTTCTAGCAGACGGCCATGATAAGCCCAGGCATTCATCTGGTGGGATGACGTCCAGAAGAAAGGGTCTCGAGGTGTCTAGTATGAAGGACGCCGTCACGGATCTCATGCAGCTGTCATGTCATGCATGCTTGGGTCCGTAACGCCTGTGCTTGTCACACGGCAAGTTGGAGCTTCGGAGCACGATGAAAGACGAGCTCGGCTGTACGAGAAGCGTCTCTTTGCATGCGAGAACAGGATTTGAAGACGTGGGACGTATATAGGTGGTACAATAAGCCAAATAGTATGGAAGGATCATAGAATGGTTGAGGATGGCAATGTGAAGGTAAGTAAGTAAGTCCGGAGAGCACTCTCGCTTAATTTGGGATTTTGGGGAGACAACCGACAACCGGCGTCATTCATCGCTCCACGTCGATCTCGTGCACCAGGCTTGCCAGGCACTGACCAGGCGAGGCATCAACTGCGCCCTAAATTGATTGCCCCGCGAAGCATTTTCGTTTGCAGTGAAACACAATCACATTATCTCTCAACAGAGGCATTTCGAAATTTGGAAATGGCAGACGACGAACTAGCACAGGTGCGATGTTTTCTCCCGCGTTCCGGTCTCGTGCCTAACAACCACAGATTCGAGCAGCGCGTCTGGCCCAGCTCAAACAGCAACAGGGTGGTCGTGGAGGGTCAGGCGACACAGGCGGAGACGATGAGGAACAGAGAAGGCAAGCAGCCTCTATCAACGTATTATCGTAGCCGACGACTGACGACTGCAGAAAACAAGAAACCGAGGCGCGATCCTCCATCTTGACGCAAATCCTCGAACCTGAAGCCGCCGACCGCTTGGGCAGAATCCGCATGGTCAAAGAATCACGAGCGACCGACGTCGAGAACAGACTCATCATGCTGGCTAGGTCAGGCCAGTTGCGGGCCAAAGTCACCGAGGACCAGCTCAAGGACATGCTGGCAAGTCTCTCGGAGCATGAAAAACAATCGGGCCAAACGATGGAGAGCGTAAAAGTGGTGCGAAGAGGTGGATGGGATGATGATGATGACCTCGACGATTTGCTCAACGAGTCTTGACACGACACAAAAGTTTGAATATTTAATCTGCTAATGATACCCCGACGAAAATGCTGCAGCCGGTACACGGCCTGTCTTGTCTTGTTATACAGTCGATGCAGGATCAGGAGCAGGAGCACTATTCGTGACAGGCACCTGCGCAGCCTTAGCAGTTCTCCGTTCGTCCCTCAACTTCTTCCGTATGATCCTTAGATCCGGCGGCTGCTCGATCCCAAGCCTCTTGCGCAAGTCGGCAACATCTGTTTCCAGCTCTTCTTCCCAGTATACGCTGATCAGATCCTTACTGCGCCAACCGTTCGAAAATGCCCATGGCAGGAAGATCTGGAACATTCGCTGCCGTTCAGCGGGCTTGAGGCGGACTATGGCAGCCAGGCTGAGCCCTGTCATCGGCAGGCCGGTATTTGCAAACTCGAACGCCTTCAGCCCGAGTTCTCCTTCGACCCAGACGGGTAGGCCCGTTACGGCGTGATAGAAATCATGGCACTCGCGATACCGTTGCATCACGTACGCCTCCTCTTCGTTGTCGATGTAGCGGACGGCATCTCGAGTGTCTGGTGTGACTCCTTCGCGATCTAGCCAGGCTGCGTATGTTCTTCCCACGCTGTTCTCTGGCAGCTTTCGTAGCATCTCCAACGGCATGCTCTTGGATGTAATTCTCGGTCGGTCTCTTAGTATTCTTCGGCCTGTCGGGTCAGAAAGCATCCTCTTCCGTAGCCAGGAGATGAAGAATGGCTGCGCTGTGGCTTCACCCAGGGCCGCGACCATGTCATGGCGGTAAGGGTCTATCAGGGATGTGATTGCGCTACCGACTGCTAGGCCAACACGCTCAACGGACGTGAGCGGGACATGGCCGGGGTAGTTTGGTGGAGGGCGATTGAGGACGGAGAAAGGTTGTCGATGTGAGGATGATTGCTGTTTACCGTCACTCAGTCGGTGTAGAGAACGGGTACCACTCGCGCATGCTGGCTGGGAGAGTCGGAGGATCGAGGTTAAGATGGCGAGATCTCGTTGTCTGCTCGAAAGTGGAAGCTTCATGCTGTAGAGTAACACAGGTGCACCCTCTGCGTTCGAGCAGAGTTGCTCCTTGCAGAGCCTTGGAAGTCCTTAGAATAAGATTCCAAGGTCCCGCATGTACCAGTATTCCTGTCAAAGGTACTGAGTAAGGTAGCTAGGCTCTACTGGGTTTCACTGAGACTCGGGTATTTTTTGTTCTCCGACAGCATAATAGCCATCGTGGATGTGTCGTAGAAGTATTGCGCAGCGTCGGAGAAGATCTCCAGTCACTCCACCTCGCATTGGAGATCTCCTACTCCTACCATGCGGACCGCAATGCTAGCGGCTTGCCCACCTATTGAGTCGTGTAACACAGTACATGAACAGCTTTGAGCTTGACAATCTGCAGTCTCCTGCATGTAGTTGCAGATGGTCTAGCCTGTCCAGCAGACACGACATATGGGATCAGCTTGAGACTAGACCTCAAATCTATTAAAACATCTATCAGATGTTGATGTTGTATGATCCTGGTACTGGGTAGACCTAAGGGACAAGTTGCAATCGAGCAGAGGTCACGAGTGTCAAGCTTCTGTTCATCGAGTTCCATTCAATCCTTGGCCCGTTAGTACTCTATATATTGAGCACCGCGTCCTTCTGTCGACAATTCGACCGAACGCGAAAGGCTTACCTGTCCACGTCGAGCACGCGATTCCACCCGCCTGAGGTCCTTGATTGGGTAGGCAAAGGCCTTCCCTCGGTGCTGAGAGCGTGACATGGCTTCGAACGCACATGTAGCTCCTTCTTCCAATGATCCGTAAGGCCACAGCTGTAGTAGTAGGTGCGCCCACCTTATCGTCGTGTTCCGGATTAATCGTGCTGGACTGTCTCTTGTCGGGGTGGCATTGACAACATCTGCGCCAAGCGAAGGGTAAGGTAGGTAGGATTCGAGGTCTCGACTTAGCATCATTCTGTCATGTTAGATCCTCACCTCTCTCCACGCTGGGGGCGGATGACAAAACTGAGGAGGGACCTTTGGAAATGCGTCTCGACATGGACATCACAACGCTTCCAGGTAGAACAAGCAACAGATTAAGCGGTCTCATCGAAAGCTGATGGTCATGATGGATTCGCTCCGATTCCCCAGATATGTACAATTCTGCGCAGCTTTCTTAGCCACTCGCCACGACCTTCTCTTCTAGTGCAGGTAGTACTGCGCATCCATGGAAGGTGTAAGTTTCTTAGTATCCCTCTTTTCCCCACTTGTTCAGCTTGTCGTGGATGTCCTAGAAAACAGTCAGACAGGGATCAAGTCGGAAAGAAACAATCCCACCTTTGGCAATGTCACACTAGGGACAATAACTGTGTTCAATGCGCTTGGAGCATTCCTGGGAGTCGCCGATCGGTCTCCTTTGGGGTGGTATTGATATTTGAATTGCTTGGATTCATCTTCCGTGTCATGGTCGACCTGCCACGGCATCGAACTGTTGGCAACGGAGACATCGGCTTCCGAGGTAGCGGAGGTAGGCTTGCGGCCAAAGTAGAAACCTGCCAACCCAAAGGCACCACACATGACACCTAGAAGGACCTGTTCATGATCAATGCCTGGTCAACCGAAGGAGCTCGACTGCTGGACGTACATAAAGCTCGGGGTCTCGTTTTGGTGCCTTTCTCAAATTCTGCTCCTGTCCAGCATATTTGGGAGCTCGTCGAGCTAGGGTAGGAGCAAAAGCTGCTCGTCGAGCGAGGGTAGGGACGAAGGACATCTTGGACGTATCGACAAAGGACTTCGGAGGGGAGAGTTGTGGTTATCAAGGTGGTTTGGACGCAAGACAAGGTGAGTGAGTGGTGTGAGCCAGCCGTTTGAAAGATGCAATGAGCGCAGTTGCAGCTCCGAATCCAGTTTAGCTCCCAAGACTCCCCAGTTGACCCCTCACGTGATTCTGGTTAAGCAGCGGGCCAGGAACAAGCCGGAAATGACAGGCCGGGCCGCTACGAGTATCACCGTAGTACACAGTACTCTGGGTTTGCTTGTAACTACCCCTAAAGTCCGGAATTGCGCATTGCGTAGGTCGGTCTCTTCATTTCGTTTCTCGTTTCTTGTGCAGCCTCACTTCAACTGCCCATCCTGTGCTTCACCTTCACCCTCACCTTCTCCATCATGGCCGATCCCTTCGTTTTGCGACAACCAGCGCGCTCTTCATAGCCACGATATCACAACAGTCACTCCTTCTCAGCCATCGAATACTCTTCGACTTTCGCCTACTTCTCGTTGTGGACCTCAATCTACCTCCGCCGACCAGCCCCATGTCCCCATCATTATGAGAAGAATAGTCGGGAAAGGGCGCATCGACAGTCTCGGGCGCTTCTGATTGAGTATCTTCGGTGTTGATTGAAGGCGCTGGTCGATGATTCTTTGGCATTGCATGAAACGGTCCCTGTCTGCTAGACGCCAGACTTCGAGCATCATCATCGCCTTCTCCATCTGGAATTGTAGCAGGTGGTTGCATGGTCCTGGTTCCCAGAGGTCTTTTCAATCTTTGCGCCTGCAATCTTTGCGAGCTCATAGGCTTAAAGAAGCCTTGTGCCGTCAATGATGGTACATGAGTGCGACTGGCCTGACTGACAGGGCTTTGTGGTCTGCTGGACCCGGCCGTACTCGAAGGTGCAGGATTGCTCCTTACAGAGCGATTTGTGGGCTGAGTGATGCCCCTTAAATGAGCGTAGCCATGTTGTGAAGCAGGAGGGTTGGGCAAGGAAGGCAATGGATTGACGCCCGACTGCGGTCGCGAACCGAATCCATCGTCGGAAATGGCAGAAGAGATCTCGCTCCTTGCGGTAGAGGGTCTTCCAGCCATCTCTTTGGGGTCTGAGGAGTACTATGGGTAGAGCTGGCGCGTCACCAGTGTGACGTCGAGTGCATATCGTCTAGGTAGTACCAGGGTGACGCTGCTGAAGCCGGGGGAGGTAGATTGAGGTCCACAACGAGAAGTAGGCGAAAGTCG
>Ga0115848_100069_pt1 | contig 25934 bp, 20 predicted proteins | sample InSIn3gowninarea_FD_83862 | JGI IMG/M metagenome (GOLD analysis project Ga0115848, IMG submission 83862) | reverse complement strand
TAAGGTTGGAGAGATCAGAAATGCAGGCAGAAAGCTCGAGTCAATTATTTCTTTATGCTCTATGCTCTATTATAGTATAAGCTCATTATGATATGAGATTAGGAAGTATGTTACACTCTCTTTATTGATTAGTAGGTATTGGTTACAAATAAGAAATCCTCATGTAGGTCTTGTTCAATAACAATGGTTTTTTTGTTCAAGTCAAGTAGGAATAGATAGTAGGAAGAACTAGAGGCTAACTATATCTAGTCTTTCATACTTTAGAATCCCTAATCTAGAATTCCTATGATTGTTGTGCCTGGTCTTATGCCTTGGATAGTAATTACTATTGGAACCTATAACTATACCTCAACACTGAACCTCATACTATACAAGGGATCTATAACCACTTTTCACTGAGGAATCAAAGGCCTTACTAACTTACTTACTTACTAATATTACTAGCCTCATAGAACTAGCAGCAAGGAATCACCTGAGAAAGAATAGCTACTCTTGAACCAACCACCACATGAATGTGGCTTAAGGAAATCTCCATGTGGCTCTATTCCATGTACGAGTGCCTCATGTACGATCAGTGGGAACTAGTGGTTATTTGGGAGCTTACCTAATTGGCTCACATTGGCTTGGGGACAGGGACATGAAATTACCACAATCCGGAATCTCCACTCCTCACATCTTCTCTTTGTTACTTAGCCTTATAAAACGGAATCACGTGCCATCAATATCCACATGACGTTCACTATGCAAGCAAAGTACGAACGATGCATCATACTCATTCCCTACCCGTAATAGAACTTCTTTCCCTCCCCGTCATACTCATTACCCTACGTTATAAGATAGGAATAATGCTGGAGGAAATCATGGTGAGAAATCATTTACGGACCCACTACTTTATTTGGAAGTCACTTAAGGGTGTTACGCATCTCATAGGTTAGTCCTTGCGAGAAGGTCGATATCAAAAAGTAAGTTCAAAGCTGTGTTTTCCCGAGAGCGTAGATTCATCAGATAGGGTTTGAACGCTCGACCAAGACAGCCTTGAGCCAAAATAGTCAAAAAATAGGTCGGCGAAGAATCGTTTTTTGCCTAATAGCGAGACTCGGCGAATCGAAATAAGAAGGGGAAAAAGGTCAAGTTTGAGGGGAATCAAGCCCTCCCTGAGAAGGTAAAGGTATTGAGCTCAGGTAAGGTCTCGGTCAACCCTGCCTGCCAGTAAGGTGTCAACCCAGCTTGCCGCATTGCCTCTCCCCCCTAAACACCATCTAAAAGAAACCCGCCCTTCTAACGCGCCTACTCCCTCCGGTTTCGTTAGCTAAGGGTCTGTTCTGTAAGGACCCTTTCCTTCCCTATCTGGCTGGGAATGAATATAGGGTCAGGTGAATGGAGCCTCTTGGGAGAGGGCATGCGTGTTCTCCTCTACTCTAAGAGAAAGAAATCAGGTGCAGCATTTGCCCTCATTAATGCCCGTCACATAAAAGCCTGCTTGCCAAATAACCGGAAAGAGCTCGTCTATTTTTGGGGTGGCACTTACAACATATAAAAGCTGACCTGCTGCTGGTAACGCTATTGGTTCTGTTTCTTTCTTTTGGACAGAGCTTCGGGGAGAATCGGTATAGCAGGTAAGGATGATTATAAGCCCAACAACTAGAACGAGGTCCGCAGCTTCTCATCCCAACAATAACAACAAGCGCAAATAGGAGGAAGACAACCCGGCCATGAGCAGCACGAGGTCCCGGTTCAAAGATAATACGCCCACTTTATTAGTAGGTGATTCTGAGCCGGCACCAACGAGCAGCCAGAGTTCGGAGTCATAAAGTGGTCTTATGAATTCCAATAGTGAGTTCCTGTTCATTATATAGTTACGAGTTCTATTTGTATCTAGTAATAGCTCTAGTAACGAGGAGTTCTCTTTGGATTGTTATATGTTCTTAGTGTCGAGCTTAAGTAGGGAATACATTTGTAAGTAAGTTAGGTAAGTAGGTGTTTTCATAGTGAGTAAAAGATATAGGGAGAGCCTTTAAACTTGATCAATAGTTCTTCTCTAAGACATACTTACTAGTCTTTCTTCTAACAGAAGCTTGTTCCTAGTTCCTATACTTTCTATATTACTTTCTATCTCATAATACTTTCTTTCTAATTCCTAAGCCTGAGATTTCATTTATCATATAGACTAAGATATACTTCCTAGTCTTCCTATTCCTTTATCTTAACATTATCTACTTCCTATCTCCTCTTCTGACTCTTAATACTTTCACCCTTGCCTTACCTTTGATTAAGTCCATACAAACTATACACCACCTTAAGATCTAGACCTGGTCTCCCTAGACCACTTGCTTCATGAATCTTAGAAGGTATAGCATCTATGAACCCTTTACTTACGGAGCATGCTTTCCATCTGGCCACAAACTTGACTGAATGCGGATTCTATCACAAGCAATAAAGATAGATCTTTCCTTACCAAATGACGAGCAGCTCTAACGAAACTTACTGCTATTTCTTTGTAGCCCATTAGCTACAACGACTCAACTCCATCTGCATCAACAGCCAATCAATTAACTAGGACTTTGAGGGGAATAAAGAAAGGGTGAGCAAGCGAACTCTCGACCGGCCCCCCCACCAAATAAGTAAATTAAGGGCCTTTCAGGTTATAAGTTCTTTCCCTTCCAGGACCTTTCAAAAGAATACCTTAGTTCCGAAGCCTTCTCGAAGTCCCTAAAAGGACCAGACCTTTCAAGGCCTTACTTACTCACCTGTCATTACCACTTCCTAACTAAAAGGAAGAAAGGAAGTCGATCGGTCGAGAGGATGAATCGATGGGAGGATTTGTTTTCGGGAGGATGGAAAGGAGGAAGAGAGAATGTGAGGATTAAGGAAGAGAGGATGGAAGGATTGGAGGATGAATTGTCGGGAGGATGATAGAATGGAAGGATGATAGAATGGGAGGATAAAGGAAGAGAGGATGGATGGGAGGAAGGTCCGGAGGTCTTGCGCTTCCGAGTGCAAGGAAGCTTGAAGATTGAAGAATCAAGGCCTGAACCTGACTTAACTCCTTCACTTGGCTGAGCTCCTGAACCTGGTACTCAAGGGTGGGTGACTACTAGTGGGTAACCTGCTTTCTGACTACTGGTTGCCCAACCAACTGCTGTTGAAACTCTCATACCAATAGTAGGAAAAGAAGCTCAGATAGTGGCTTAAAGGTACCTCTGATCTCTCCCTCTCTCACTCACTCACTCAACTCCTCACTCTGCATCACCGGAACATGAAATTACCACATGGATTTCATATTCACTTATATAATAGTAGATGATCTGCTAGTAAAGAGATGCGGTTGCGGTAGTGACAATGTGTGGTGTGTGATGGAAGAATGAAATGATATGAAGGAAAGATTCTCTGCTCAATCAAGGGGAATGCTCAATCAAGGGGAATCAATGGAGAGACTACCCCAACCAATCTTATCTTACTACCCGAATCCAAATGACTAAAAAACCTTATATAGCCTAGACAATTCTATTAATGGACGATCTACGCGTTGAATCTGTATTAACTAACATCAGTGAAAAATAGAGATCGAAAGCTAGTAGCCTGGATTGAATCTGTTTCATAACCGGTAGTAGCATTTCCTGGCCCACTAGTGGCAGAAGTAGAGCCAGTATATCCAGAAGTCGATCCAGCACTAGAAGCAGCAGCGGATCCACCAGCTTTTGTATTTGACCGAGTGAAAGCATTGGTAGCAGGGCTGGTTTCCCTTCTAAGTAAGGTTCCATATTCAGTTGACCGAGATGATGATCTTGACCCGAGACCAGTATTTCTTCCTTGCACTAGGAAGCGCAAGCCCCTCCGGGTCCTTAAGATTGATATCGAGCTTAAGGTTCATCCCCAGATCCAAAGCTAGTAGTTCCATATCCCATTGAATAACCAGGTAACCGGGTGGACAAAGTAGCATATTATTAAGTAGTAGAGTCCCTAGTGGCAGAGTAAGACCTAGCAGCAGATGCGGATCCATAAGGACTTCCTATTCCATATCTAGGTGCATATCCAGATACAGATGCATATATAGATCCATTAATGAGAGATCCCGTTCCGGCAGAATCATATCTGGTTTACCGAGTCAAAGCAACAAGCTTTTGACCTTGAAGCAGATCTAAATAAGGATCGAGTTTACCTTTACCTAGAGTAGCAGCACCAATTGAAAAGTAAGCATCCTTGCCTGTGCCAGTACCAGCTTCCTTCCCTTTGCACCATGGTTCCATATGCACTTGATCCAAAGCCAATCGATGAAGATATAGCTCCATAGTCAGCCTCAGTAGAGCCAGTTTACCACCCAGGTGAACGGAACCCTACCTGGATAACACAGAAACCAACATGCTATCAAATTCATTTACTATGGGAGCTATGGGATGGGAGCACATGTTCTCTACCTAGCAACTGAGTCTTGAAAAGCGCTTCACGTCCACTACTCTCCCCTTATCGCACTCCTTGCTAAGCTCATTCGCGCCATAATGCAGACCGACCTAGGCTACCGGCTTATTACCTACAGTCTTTGTCTACCCTCGGTGTTGCGTTCTTGATGGCCCCAGGGTGTTGCGTGGGTCCGTCTGGAGTGTCGCGTTTATAAATGATATGGTGGGCGCTTTTTTCCCACTTTTTTACCATCCTATGCTAAGACTGGCACATTCACAGGTGCTGGGTTTCAATCTCTATCTGGGACCGGAAATGGGACCGGGTCAATCGCTTATGGGTAAACGTGTGCTGCTGGGAGCTTCGGTGAAAATCCCTCTGCCCTCGCTGATGAGTCAACTTCAATGGGTTATGGGTCAACTTCAACCGGATCTCCATATAGATATGTTACCGGGGACTCTTCAACTGGTGGATTCGCTGCTTAAACTCGGTTTCAATTTATATCTCCATAAAGGTGCGCTCCATAAGGGTCCATCCGGAAAGTTGCTGCGTTATCATTATTTCACCTTCGCCCAGTGCTCCATTCACCTGATTATTTAGTTGAACCCGGCCCTGATCAGATTGGCTCACCCGTTTTAGGATATTGACAAGGCATACTGCAGCTATGACTGGGGCATACGGTCAGCAGTCGACAGGAACATACAACAGGGACAGAAGACAGTAGCGGAAACAGGCAGCAAAGGTAGGTAGCAAGGCGGTTATGCAGGGGGTGGATAGAAAGAAAGAAAGGAGGTTTAAGCGTGGTGACAGCAAAAAAGACGGTTGCAGGCATAACATGATTGATTAATCCGTGCCCTATCCTATACCGCGGAGAGACATTGCTCACTGGATCATTGGGATCACTGAACAAACTACATTATTGGTACGCAGAGTACACGGGATCGGTACATGGATTGAGGAGACAACACACAGGTCACCGATCAAAGAACCAGGCACAGGTCCCACGAAATCGATAACTTCCTCCTCCCCTGGAGAGCCCGAGAATAGTGGATAGTGCGCACTAGAAACCCCTGGGTAATGGCCCATCGCTCAATAGCCCTGAGAGCTTTCCACCACATGGATATAGAGATCTTAACGCGCTGCTTCGATCATTACCAATAAGGCCTTATTACATAACACGTTCTGGCATGGTGTACTCCATTGTCTATTCCTCTGCCTATGGATGTCTTTTGCCTACGTTTGCATAGGTGGAATCTCGATCTCAATCTCGAATTGGATAGGGAACTGAAGCTTGCTCTTCTGCTATTGGATTTGGATCTGTAACTAGTTATGCTAGCTTTCGTGCTTCTGAGTAAATGCATCTTTTCGATTGTAGCATGTCTTTCGTAGCGATTCCTGCCGGACCTATGTGTAGATTGAATTGTGTAGCGATTTGTGCGCTTTTTCGTAATGATTTGTGCATGCTTCGTAGCCCCTATTTAGAAAGCAATCAAGAAACTCATCCCTTATAAAAGACAGCAATGGGATAGCATTCTCACGTTGTTCAAATCTACGGGGATATTCTCACTCGAATCCTTCTAAAAGAAAGCTATGAATAGCCTGTTTGAATCCTCGTGTGTTCACCCCGATCACATCACTTCCAAGCCACATTTCCCCAAAGAAGATTTCTAATTCAGTGGATAAGGCGGGGTCACCGCAACACTTCACTCTCGAAAGGGATTGGCATTACCCCCAGAACTTCATAGATTCTAATTATCCGAATGGGAGCAACTAATGAATCATCATCGTGCGCCCGATTTCACTCATGCTTCGTTCAACCCCTTGCCCTTCGGGGGATTGGGGCGGGCTTCACACCGGTACCCCGCTACCTAACTTACTCCTTACAGGGTAAATAGGTAAACCCTCCAATACCTCTGATTCAAACAGGCTTGTTTGAACTGAGAGCACACATTCTAATATCAGGCAGGCTTATTCAAACATGGTGAGAATGAGCATACCATATGGAGTGGAGGCGGGGTTCACATCGCAACCATATCACGGGGGAAAAAGAAGAGATCCCGGGGATATCCTTGTGCAACCATCTCACTTTGTTCGCACCTTGTTATGTATGGGTTGACCTTAGGAAACCACGTATGGGTTGAAGAATGAAACTAGGCCCCCGATACTCTCTTATTTCAACTAATAGGCCCGGTTCAAACTAAACCTAAAAGCACATCGAATAAGTAAGTAAGGATGAAATTGTGAAACTAGTAGTTTCCCTTAGCAAATGAAGGCAACGACGGAGGAGTTGAAAAGAAACCATCCAGGGATATAATTCCAGTGGTGGCACCGGGTTCATCACAACACTTCACTTCCTAGGAATCTCCACGAGATTCTATCTACCGGGAGCAACATATACAATATGGTTTCCATTGGTGGTTACATCGGGTGTATTGAAATTACCCTCACCTCATCATGATCAGGGTTAGAAACAAGCAATCTGGTTCGGGACCATATTCTATTTCCTCGTTCAGTGGTGTGTGCTTCGCCCTCTTTTGGTTCACCAAGTTCACCCGAATGAATTCATATCATATATTAGTGGGTGGGGTTGAGCGAAGTGATACCATGTAGGAATTCGAACGGAATCTCTCTGCTTTCGAATTCAAACTACGTGAAAATGAGCATACTATTTCCCAGTTCCGCACTCTTGATCATTAGTACAGGGGCTATTTTCCGGCCAGCTATTGGATCCCACCGGCATCGCATATGATGGTCTCGATGTCGAACGCCATGCATCTAAGCGATCGTATACATACAATATGATCGAAACAACAAAAAAAAAGGTCCCGGAGGGGCTTGCGCTTCTGAGGGCAAGGAATGAAATGAAGTGAGTTGGGGGGGATCCATCCCCGTGTCCAGAACCTGGTGATATCAGGGAGATCGTACTGTGCTATTATTCTAGGTTCATCTAGATTAAGGTAGCTAGCATATTGGTGGTGCAGGGCCAGCCAAGCCGCCCCATCATCACTATGGATAGGCTCTATACTATCTATCGGGCAAGGCCGACCTAAAAGCTGTTGACTGGAATAGTTGAATGCAGCCGTCAATATTCCGACCCAAGCCCGTGTATAGAAGGGGCAATAGGGCATTTCACGGGGTTTGGTTAGAAGAGAAACAATCTCAACAAACTGACAAGAACATCAATCAGTATGCTGGTTCAACCGCATCAATCATGCATGAAGTCCATGAACAACGGCGCTAACAACTAACTTCGATGAAAGAAAGAACAACCGGTGTTTGAAACCCCATATGCGATTATGTACTCCAGGTCAATAATGAATGACACTGTCCGTCCAATGTTTTGAGATGACTGTATTCTTTTCCGGAAGAATTGTCATTGTATTATTTCCGCTTGTTACGTAAGTTTCCAATCACTCAATTGTTTTGGATGGACGTAGCGCTACAGTGCCTGGTGAGCAATTGTTCTTGGACGTAGCGCGACCTACCCCCTCCTCCACGGAGATGATCCATGCCAGTCATAGCGGCGATACCCCGAACAATGGGGCGTCTGCCTAACCACCGGCCTTGTCCTGCCAAGCTTCTCTTCCGTGCACCGTGGTTGGGATTGGGAACTATACCAGGCTCGGAATAAAGAAGAATGCTCCATTTCTTGAACCCAATGAATACTGAAGCTGGTAAAACAGTGGCTACTGAAGCATAAACTGCTTGTTGTTCTTTCTCTGCGAGTATAGCATGATGAGCCCAAGTATTTAGATTCTCTTCGAACTTAAGACACGAATGAATGGATTGTAGTAATTCAGGATCTATACTACATCGATCAGGTTAGACCATTTGGAAGGTGAGATTGCTTGGTTCGATTGCTTGGTTCAGTCAGTAGAATCAGTCTGTGTAGGCAGGTAAGGTTGTTGCTTGGCAGGATAGTTATCCAGAGAGAGTATGTGAAGGAATAGGATGTTGACGAGGAACACTTTTCCCCTAAACGAGAGCGGAAGGGGAGCGCATAATAGACCCGAAAAAGGGGGGGGCATTTACGCACAAGAGGCACCGGAAAAGGCATTCGGAATCGGAGGGGGAGCAAGAGGCATAAATGAAGGGGAAACTCACAAGAGGAAACTACCTTGGTAGTAAGCTGGAGATAGGCTGGAGTACTTTGGAGTAGAGTGCTAACATGCATGAATCTATCTGTTTCCGTAAAATCTATCTCCCGCCCGTGAAAGAGATCGACTCTCTCTATCTTCTGCTATTTTTAGCCCCCGGAGATCTCTTATAGAAGTGAACATGAATCGATGCAACCGAGTCTATTATTTGAAACCTATCTTAGAAGTAAAGGCGGACGATGGCGGCCCCCGGGGATTGGGGTGGGTGGGTAAATAGTGGGAAGGTGAGCGAGAAATCCCTCGACAACCGCTTCAATTACCTGGATTCTAGAGTGTCTCAATGCCGTTTCTCTCTCTATCTCAAGAGGGATTGTGTGAAAAAAACTCCATCATGCCCGTTGTTACATAACATAATATATATATCTCCCGCCATAGATCTTTAATGAAGTGCACAAAACCAGCCAGAAGGATGGAAAGCTGTCGCTCACTCTCCTTCTCTCCCTCCCTATAGGTGGAGAGTCACCTTATTTATGCGGGAATTAGTTGAATTGAGGGGAATGGCATGGCACCGGCATATATTTCTATATCTTGATTTGTATATGATATTATGCACTTCACGGGTCCTCTTGACGATGGAGTGAAGTCAGAGGGGCCGGTATGGCTGGAACTCTAGCGTGTCCTTCCTCGTCGATCAAACTCTTAGACGATATCTGGTGAGTAACCAGGTTGGGGGAATCTACAATCTAAGGTCACTGGGAGCCTTATGATTTTGGAAAACGATGGCGGCCCTCTTCGCGTTCCTCTCCTTATCAGTCGAGCCCCCTAAAGGGTCCTCTCTTTTGGGGCAGGGGGTGCTTATTTGGTGAGGGGCCCCAAAAGAGAGTTGTTCGTCTCCTCACACGTTACCTCACCCTCACCATATGAATAGTGAGTGACCCCTCACCATCGGAATAGTGAGTGGCTCCGCCCCTAAAGAATATAGGGCCCTTGGAAGACCTTGTGGCTTACCTAGGCCCCTTAGGGTTGAGCTGGAAGTCGGGAAGGGGGTATGACTAAAGGCCTATGCTATAGTGACCTAAGGATAGCGCTGATGCTTCGTTCGCACCCACCTAAATACAGATCGCACTCTTACGCGTCTTTAGATAGGTGAGATAGGTGGGGATCAATTTGTTGGAATTTGATGTGTGATTTCGGTTCCGCCAAGAAGGCAGGGACGGAGTCACTCACTATTCATATGGTGAGGGATTTTTGGTGTGATAGAAAAGGTAGTTGTGGGTAAGGTCGTTTGGAAGGTGTTGTTATGTGGTATTTTTATATAGGTTTCGGGCTCATCATTGCATTCAACTAACAGGCGTATGTTTAAGGTATGTATAAGGCCTTATCGTGCGTTTTGATTACCAGAGATTTTTGGGCAACGGACTAAAAGCACAATAGGGAATAGAGCCCCCTTCCCACCCCCCTCGGATTGATCAAAAGGATCCGGTATGTGGTGGTAGGAATAGCCCAACCAAGTTTGGCTTAACTCGCCATTCTAACCAAGAATAGCATAACTAACCAGGCTCTGGAAGCACAAGTTCACTACCCACCCATACCGGGCTCGAAGGGAAATAGTTCACTACCCACCCCCAAATCCCTCCTTCCTACTGCCCTGCGTCCCTCTGTACCCGGTGATCCATAATCCCACCTTCCCCCATTGAATATCAACTGGACTATTTCTACGCCTTTGTAAGGGCTCTCTCTCTGCCCATCGATCTAGCCTCCGGGAGCTACTACCTTCACTGGACCTAGGGCTACCAGCCTTCGGCCTTCCTAATCGGTGGAAATTTTGGTTGTACCCCATCATCTCCTGTCCACATCCCTCCCAAGGTTATCGTGTTGATCCTTTGGTCTCCTGATTCCTCCAGACATCGGGGCTCTAAACTAACTAGGTTCACATTTCTCTATCTTGCCTTAGTCTCCCATTTGGCTATAAGGTCAGGGCAATTCTCTGTTGCATGTCCAGTCACTCTGAAGTGGATGCATCACAACCTTCTAGGCTGAGGGAACTCTCAGGAAATATCCCCAACTTTGTTGCAATTGTAGCATCTAATGGGGCCTGAGTGAGTGCCATTCCTGCCTCCTCGATAACCTCCTCTGTAGCCTCCTCTATATCCACCTCACCCACCTCCTTAGTTGTTCCTGGGGTCACCTCCTCAACTCGAAAAGAACTTCTTTTGAATCATTTTTCCATTGTATGTAGGGCACAACAGTTTTCATTAGTATTAGTATTTTCTCTATAGAAGTCACAGACCATGGGGGTTGGCGCAGAAATGTATTTCCGCAACATCGAACAAAGTTGGGGAGGATGGCCACACATTCTACAAATTTCACAGTACTCTGCTTCCACATTGCTTGGGAATTGGGTGGGTGGTCGCAATATCGGGTTAGGGACTTATCTGGGTACGTATCACTATATGGGTGCGTATCACTAGTTATATACGAGTATCCGGGTGGGCTCCAAAGAATAGAGAAAGGGGAAAAGCAATCTACCTTCACACCTTCCACTGATGAGCAAGAACGGCAGAAAAGGCAGCAAGAGGCAGAGGCACAGAGGCAAAAGCAGCAGTTGTAAGAGACACTGGCGGCAGAGAATACATATGAACAGAATAGAACCTCCATGGTGATGGACTCACTGCAAGACACCACCCATTCAGCGATGAAGGAAAAAAGACTGGTTGTGGCTGAGCAGTATAAGGATATCTACACCGCAACCCAAAACTGGGTGAATCTAGTCAAACAAAGGGAACGACTGGTTGAAGAGCTACAAGAAAGAATAAACAAAATGCAAGTAGAGGCAGACCTGCTGATGGATCCTGACCTAAGAGAAGCCAAGAAAAAGGATGCAGGTTGATGAAGAGTTTTAGATAGGCTATTCCAAGCCTCCAAAGACGTACAAGGCCAACTTCGTCAGCTCAAGACAATAGCACTCAGCCGGTACAATGCTCTCCACAGACTTAATCAATTTTTCGACGCTGAATGGAACTAAGTGCAGGAAACATGGCCACAACAACCTGATCTAGATCAAGCCAATACCTTCCTAGTGGGTCTCAACATAGAGGAGAAATGGATCATTTCAATTAGGGCCTATACCTAACTGACCTAACTGGACCTTATCGCGCCTTTTCTTCTATAACATAGAGCCTATCCTTACTTCCTCCCCTTGCTCGGGTTATCCCCTCCCTATATATAGAATATAAGAAATTCCCTACGAGAGATATAGATATAGGGTCTACTACCACCCGGACCACTGTCACATAAGTGAATAGTTTTTTTTTGCCCAATATTTCAGAAAGTTCATCGCATCATTTTCATCTATGGAAGCGCCACTTCTTGCTATAACAAGAAGTGGTAAGAGTGTGGGGTAGGAATTAACCAAGTGCTTTGAAGAACTAAATCAGAATATTAGTAAAGCCCCGGTTCTGGCACTACCTAACTTGCATAAGTGTTTTGAAGTCAAAACTGATTCTAGTGGGTATGTTATGGGAGCAGTGTGAATGGAAGGGGGGAGAATGATCTAATATCATTCAAAGCTATTCCATGGAGCAGTACTGAACTACCCAAAAATTGACAAGGAACTCTATGTCTTGGTTCAATCAGTGAAGACGTAGGTGTCTATTTGGTAATGAGACCATCATCCATACTGATCACCAGCCTTTACAATACTTGCAGACTTAGAGCAAGCTTCATCGGGCAAGACAATTGAAATGGATGGGATTTCTAATTTCATTTAGTAATTACATATAAGAAGGGCACTGTTAACAAGTTGGCTGATTTGCGATCCAGGCCGCCACGCCAATAGCAAAGATTACAACTCTGTTATGCACGTTCACCCATGATGCATAAAAATATGAGTATGTAGAGCACCTCAAAGAAGTGTATCAGCAGCTGCAGGGTCAACGTGAACCAACAGACGTTGATTACTATCTCCAATGGATTACTCTATAATATGGGGGAGCTTCCAAATTAAGTAAGAGTCAAACTGGTAAGAGAGACTTACACCTTCAAGGTTTCTGGTCATTTTGATGTCTACAAGACTGTGGCTAACTTGTAGAGGTATGTTTATTGGCCCAAGATGCAGGAAGAAGTAGCTAGATTTCTCAGAGGTTGTATTTGATGTTGTACCAGCAAGCCTAGTAACAGGGAGCAAGGACTATATAGTCCACTTCCAATCCCTACAAGGTCATGGAAAAGCATATCCATGGACTTTGTTGGGGGATTGTCGAGGAGAATAGGTGGGCGTGACTACTTGTATGTGGTAGTAGACAGGTTCAGTAAGATATGTTTTGTTATGGCTTGTAAGAAGACCATCAAAGGACAAGAAGCTGCAAGCTTGTTCTTTAAAAGGGCTCGGGTAAGAAGACAGGGCCAACCTTTCTTATGCTTAGGCCCTTCTGACTGATGCTAAGGTCAAGTAACCCCCTCTGATGCTTAGGTCAGGTAACCTAAAGTTTGAGGGGAATAAATGAAAGAATGAACCGCATCTACAAGGTGTTAAAGTACTTTGGTGATGACTTCTTTTAGGCACCGGTCAACCCAGTAACTAGAGATAGCATAATGAGAAAACATAAGATCGCTAACTCAGGCTTAACTCACAAAGGGACCGTTAGCGAGTGAAATCGTTCGTTAGCTAAGTGCCATACTCAGGTCCTGCGATAGAATAAATCAAAGGATAACCTTCTCGCTACGGGAAAGGGATAACCTTGCCCCCCGGAGGGACAAGCGGCTTCGCACCTTACTTTATTTAATAGGCTTCTACTTTAAGTAAGAAAGAGCAAGATATGGATCAAAGATAGATAGATTATGGATTGTTTGTTGAACCGAAAAACTTAACTCCTTAGTCTATGACACTACAACAAAACTGCTTGCTCCATGCCGCGCTGGCTTTATGTTTGGCTGCTCCCCTCCCAATATTGGAATGAAATCATTGAAGCTTCTTCCACACCTACCTACCTATTAGCCATCTATCTTTAGGGAAGCATGAACCAAGGACGAGCACCTAAGGCCCCCCTCCGGTCCTAGCCGGGGCTATAAATAGCGAACGAAGGGGTTTGGGGTAGGCAACTACTTGGAAGCAAGCAGGGAGGATCTATTACCCAGCTTTATGGCAACTACTTCCGAGTAGGTTTCTTCTCACAGCCGGGGTCACCAAAGCCCAGTCATCCACCCATCCATATAGGGATTATAGCCATCCTACTGCACTGCCTTAGATCTCCCCAGTAATCAGCCAGCATAGAGGCATACATAATTCTTCTCCAGCTGTCTGTCCGTCTGTATCGGTGAAGATTTCTGGTTCAATGCTGTATCGGAAATCAAGTTCATCGTCATACTCTCTGTGGTCGAACCTCCATAGTTTGGTTGGTTCAGCATTATTCTCTGTGGTTTACCTAACCCCTCCTCTCAGGTGCCTACTGTATTGGATGGATTGGTTCCTCTCCTTATCAGTCGAGTCACTACGTACCTCGATTTCGGCAAAAATACGAGTGAGTGCCTCGTCCTCTCTCCGCCGCTCGGAGGTTCACAAGTCGAGCGAGTCAGCCGGCCGGTAAGGCGTAACGTATTTGATACAGAGAAAGAAGTGCATTCGCCCCCATAATAGAGTAGTGGGTGGGATAGTTGGACAAGGGGGCCATAATGAGCGGTTAAGGCAAAAGGATGGACATGGAGGGGATGGATTCATGAATGCTGACGCTATGAATTAATGCTTGCAAGTGAGATGGCTCACTTTCACACTCGGCTCTATTACGCACTCTCTGCTCGACTCCCTCCCTCCAGTTAGGCACTTGGATTGAGACAGGCCGGGCAAGATGATTTCGCCTCATTCACTCACCAGTGAGAGGGTTCTGCCTGCAAGGACAAAACCAAATCCCTTCCTCTTCAATTTACTTATTGGGTGGGGGGGCTTTTGGTCGAGCAACTGAGGAATTTATTGCTTGCTTGACGTTAGGAAAGCAAGGACCGGCAGGGGCTTGCTTGACGTTAGGAAAGCAAGGGACGGAGTCACTCACTATTCATATGGTGAGGGTTTTCTATAGAACAAACAGCATCTGTGATCAGGTTTTTGATATCAACCGGAACCACTTATTGGGCAACCCACCCCTCATCTTTAGGATTTGATTCTTGAGCCTCCAACTCACCTTGTCACTGAACCTTGAATTTCATATTCCACGGGAAGGGACTATTCTGAATAACCTTCTTATGGCTATCTATTATTTAGGTGGCCCCCTTCCTTTAGACGACATAGAATTACTGTTTCGACAAGCTTCAGGCCAGACAGACCAGGAGGACTGTCTTAAGCTTATCCCTCCCTCTACGCAATCTGCTTTGCTTCATTCTCTAGCCTTGATTACTTCCTTTCTTTTGGTTATTCGCTCAAGAAAGAAATTCATGCATCCCTGGTCACTCACTCACCCACTCACTAACTAACTTGCTTCTGTTGCTTCTGGGAGGGCCTCCCTCTCCCTATTCGAACCAATCCAATGCTCCAGGGCTTGCTTCTAAGAGGACTATATATAAAAAGACTCCATCTTCAGGTTATTTCAAAAGGTCATTTTTAGTTATTGTTGGGGATTGTATAGTAATAAAAAGAATAAGCTAATAGGATAAAACCAATCACACTAATCCCAAAGAAAGGGCTTTGCTATACCATCATATTTCTTAATCCAATTCTCATAGAGGTCAAAGGTGGAGTCATGCCCCAATGTTTATAACCCAAAGTCACAAATAGAAACTCATAAAACCATAATAACAAGCAACATAGTAATACATCACCATAGGCTAGCAAATAGTTATAGAACATCTAAAGACAAGGGAATGAGCACTAACTAATGGAATTCTTTTTTGATAGGATATTAGATCTATCATGGTTTTCAACATGTCAATGAGGAATAATGCATATGCTACTTAATGTGGGCCTGGAGGAGGCGTTGGAATGGGAACGGACTCGAGGTCAATATCCAACAAATGGCACTGGATTTCGATTTCCAACCGAAACTTATATTGACTTGGGAAAATATCCCCTGAAAAGATGGCCTCTCGGTCTGGATCTTCACCAGGAACCGGAGAAACTCAAAATTGATCCCGGACTCGGAACTCTGAATCTACCTTTGTCTCTTTCTCTCCTGCCCCCATCTATACTGCTGTTTGCTTCTCTGTCACTTAGCTATCTCCCTCTTAAGGTTGAAGAAATCACTGTGCCTGCATCTTTCGCTAGTTCAAGGGGTGCCTAGCACTTCATTTCGATCTCAATCACGAACTGAATAATATATATATATTAGCATCTGTACGTGTTTCGCCCTTATGAAGTTCTTACATTTTGAAGTGTGAGTGTTGTTCCGATATTTCATGCTCCTATCAGCACTGTTCAGTATTTTTCCGTGTTCCTATATGTATAGATGTTCCGGGATGAACTAGTGTTCCTAGGAGTGATGTTCCAATATATCAAGTTCCTATCAGTGTAGTTCCGGTATTCGCAACTGGAAGCTATGTTCCCACATTTGGATCTGTTCCTATTGGTTCTTCAACTGAATCATTCACCGGTGCTGGGTCTTTATCTGGCTCTTTATATATAGATAGGCGAAGGATTGAAGTCCTAAAAAGCCCCATATTGTAAGTGGACTTAGCAGGATCGCCCCTGTGTTCCTACGGAGCTCGGTAATTGAGAGCTTATTAGGGGGTGCCTGATGGTGGGCGTACCGATAGCTAGACCTACAGTGTGTAAATGTGAGGTGGTGAAAGTAATGTAGGTGGTCGCCTGAATAATGAGATGCGTATTGGTACTAGTAGTTATCGTGTTGTTTGTCGTAATGGTAGTCTATCTTGTGCAAGTGGTAGTGTCCCACCTTGTGTGTGTAGGGGTTATGCATAGTTACAGCTATTTCCCCTCCTACCTTTGAGTCAATGCTGTTGCCTGTCAATCTTAGGTGAGTGGTGAGTGATAGAATGACAGCAGCACTGGGTCCTCGTTTAGTGTAACAATAGAGGTATTGGTAGGGTGTTATCCGAAGATTGCCTGAGCATACCTGATTGGTCCGCTCAATTAGTTCTATTGCCCTGGTTACCAATGTAACGATTAGCATCCTTCTGTTGTGTGTAACCCGAATCGAAAAGCAGCTGTTCTTTTTTCTGAGCCTATTTGATTCATTCCTACTAGCTAGAGTCTAAGAGTGGGTTTCCCCTCGATGTCAGATCGTAATGAGGAGAAGGAGACCCAGGAACACAACATACGTGTGTACTAAAGGCTACTGTAATAGTAGCTGACTGGCTGGGGCATGGGTAGGGTGTCAAAGGGAGCAAGTCATTCTCCTCGATAATATATGATAGATCGGTGGCAGATTCCCCTTTTGACTTTGCATGAATTCATTATTGAGTTCCCGCTGGACTGACTCTGGAGACAGGAAAGCATGTTCCCACCTACTGCTGCTGGTGAAATTCCCAACATTGTAGATGGACTTATTGGTAGGTCAAATGATTGTGGTCTTGAGCTAGGCAAGTGTGAACCGCTGTACGGGAAGAGAGAGATAGGTTATGGGCTGGCTGGATGCTTTCGACACAGAAGAAAAGAAAGGATAGTCTTCCCTCTGAAAGGTGCATGATTCTACATGTGGGATCTGTGTTTGTAGATTTCATCTATGTTGTATAAGGGCTGAGTAGCATCTATTACTTTCCTTGATGGGGCGGGTAAACGAGTGAGTTGCCACTTGTGACTGAGTGCCCCTCAGCATGTCAAGAATGAATTATAAGACGCCACTGGGTATAGGCAAACCACTAGTAGATGGATTCCTCCGCTCTAAAGCTGACTGATATGGATTGTTGACAGTCGAATCTTACCTTAAATCTTGTGTACATGAAAGGAAGTCTGGAGATAGATGGGTTGGGGCACGGCAGTTCCTTCCGCACGGTAAACTGACTTCCGGGACTGTGAGGAGGTCTTTGGAGGGTTTATTTCACGTTTAGGACAAACTTCCTGGGTGGGTTTCTTTGTGAATATCCCATGATGGTAATGGGTAGGATGGATTGTGGGATGATATAAGGGCATGAGCGGTTTGTGCCAGTGGTGAAGTGATTTCGACCATACTGATTCCGCGATCTGACTAACTATAGCAGCCATTTCGTGATTGGTTGTGAAGCCCAGCTGTTTGTGTAAGGCCAGCCCCCTTTCTTAATCATTTCGGTGTTTGGCCTTGTTGCAATTCAACGGAGGAAGTTGTAGTAGTTGCAAACGACTATCGTTCAGTTGTTGATCTTAGGATTGAGACGTTGCTTGGATGATTCCAATTCGTTGGTCTAATTAGAGATCTATCTGAATATGGCAACAGAAATCTGAGTATTCATTATGGTAACGACATTTTATATAAGAGTGATTGAATGAGGAAATATATAGAGCGCTCACCTTCGTCAGAGGGTGAGGGATGAGAATCGGTTGGGGGGTTTCCCCCAATTGTGATTCAGAAAAGGGCTCTGCTTGACTCGTTTTTTTAGGGGTCTCTTCTATTAGACGCTGGGCACTACCAGGGCTTTCCCCGCTTGGGTGACTACCAGTTCATTCAAATCCTGTTTCTTTGATGGCCAACCTTCAAAGTTTGGGTTAGGCTACAGTTCCCGGACTAAGTGCTTCTCACGCGGTCTTTTCTTAATGAAACTGATCTGTTAGAAGTATCCCTGATCTCAGTTTTCTTTGATTGAGCACAAATCGAGAGAGAGATCAAGAGATCAACCAGGTATGGAAGACGGAGATGAGGATAGTTTTCTTACCAGATCCAGATCCATCCCAGACGATGAATCTATTTCGAGCAAGCAAGAACTTGAAGGTTAGACTATAAATCCTCCGGAATCTGGTAGAGATCAGTGAGCAAGCACCAAGTGGTACACATTTCAAAATGGGGACGAATAAAAAGGAGTAGTAGTAGTAGGGTAGGAGGGAGGAAATGCTAGGTCATTCTGGTACTAATCCCTCACAAGGGAATAACAACGTTCAACAACAACACCCTAATGCTTTACAACCTGTGGTGCTGCAAAACCCCTTCCCTTAGCAAAGGGTAGTAACTAACCAACAGGAGGGGAGGCACCAGCCTATCCCCTCCCAACCTTCAGACTCTTACCGACCTTCTAACCCTTCCCAACCAAGAGATCCATCCTACAGAATATCTACATGAACTTGTCATACATACACCTTCAAAGAAAGGGCCCACATGTTCCCAACAGATGAAAGAGAAGTACCCCCCATCGTTACCACTAGAATCACAAACAAGCCAAGTACACCACACACTATATCTAACCTAACTTATACCTAACCACCTTTGAATAACATCACACACATAATGATTTACTACAACTTTTTATATACGTAGATTCACGTTTTGAGGAGGTTCACCCGCTTGTCCGCATCGGGCAAGGAGCATTGGACATGTCGAGTAGCATAGGGAATTGATTAGGAGTTGGAGCCGGAGTCTTACCCATATCAGAAGAGCCAACCGAGAGATTAGGAGTAGGAGGAGCTGGATGATGAGTCTTCAGCTAACCAAAAGATGAGAAAGGAGTTTGATTTAAGAGCTGGATTAGTCAATATATACCAGAGCCAGCCTTCTGCGGGGGGTGGGGTGAGAGCCAGTCACCAGAAGCCACCTTTCAACAGAAGCCATTCAACTTTAGCCATATTCACTATGTGCCATAAGCCCTTAACCAAACCTCAGGGAGAGAATAGAGAGAGAGCCATTCAGGGAAAGGAGGTAGAGCCTTTCACCCAGGTCCAACAGATGGATGCCTTTCACCGTGAACCTTTTGCCTTTCAACGGGAAGGAAGGATGGAAGAAAGGTCAGGCAGAGCAGTTTGAGGACTAAGCAATTGAAATAGAAACCTTTTCTTAAGGGTCCTCGATCCAGTGGGATGGGAGTGGATCCGTCAGTTGAGTGAGTGGATCCAGTTAGGCTGAGAGAAAGCACAGGGGAGTGGATCCATCCTCGAGTAGATCCAGTGGGAGTGGACCCAGCGGGATATGAAATGATTACGTACACCAATGTGCTTTGTCCTTGCATGAAAGATTGGATTCTTTGATGGGTTATGGGTTCCCTACCCTAAGGGGTCAGGCCAGTCAAGAGAGAAATAGATGTATAGTGACCAGTAAATAATCGATATGGTTATTTATGTCTTGTTTATTAGGGCAAGCGACAGCGATCAGCCAGCCAGTCAATTAATTGATGATGGGACTAGTGCTAATTTATGGGATTTGATGGTGTCCAAACCATAGGGTATTCGGCTACACAGGTTGAAACGATATAAATAGAGCTGAGGAGCCCTTACCTAAATAGTTCTATTTGATTGAAACAATAGTACGCCGATTTTGTCTAAAAAGACATGAAAAACCCCCTTACCGTAGAGTGAAATAGGTTGATCTTATTCCATAATGTAGATATTATGTCTTATTCGCTTACATGAGTGGGGCCATAAAACGATCAGTTGCGTAGGGAAATTGGGGCTTACTGGTCATTTCACTGGCTTTTTGAATTATATGAGCAAATCTTTCCCTGTAGGTGAGGATCAGTTGCGGGAGAAATTGGGGCTTATTGGTCATTTCACTGGGGTTTTAAAATATCCCCACAACAATTCCTTTGAAGCTGCTAGGGATGCTAGGCTCTGTCTGCTAGGGGTGCTAGGCTCTCTAGGAGCTTGCTATTATGACCTCTCTATTTCCTATCCTGCTTTCTTCCCTTACTATCCCCTATCCTGGTTCCTGTCCTTCCTTAGGTCCTCCCTTAGACCCACCCCTATGACCTACTAGTCCATACCGCTTTCGCTACTCAAGCCACCCGGCTATCGTACGCTGAGCTCACCTGTCTTAGAGTCAGTGTATATTACAGAATCTCCACTTAGACCTTCGCTACGGGGTCAAATGAATCTGGGAATGGATCTTTTTATGATGCCTCTATCTCCACGCTTAGACCTCTACTGCAAGGCCTTTTACAGGTCAATTTGATTACTAGGAATCTACACCGAACGAGTAAGACTTAGCCGCCTTTTAGAAAACCTTTCCCGTAGTTTCAACCAATGGCACGTCTCCTACTCAATTTCTGCCTACAGATATAAGTTCTTTGGTAATGGCTCTAAGGTGTACATGAATTGATGCACCCATTGATGAGTTGGAATGGCCTAAGCTTTCCACTGCGCCTCACAACCATCCACATGGTCTCAAATTGTGGCAACATTATAGAGGTGTTGGATCCGTCAGTCGTTAGCATTACCCTGAAATCTGGTCAAAAGCATGCCTGTAGTCTTACTGCAGTATCCTCCCAATCCTGCAACTCTTCCTTATGTGTCGCCCACCATCTTGTGGGGGTTTAAGCCAGTGATAGATCTAAGCAACCCGATGCTCCGGCACAACCTGTTCCTCCATTCGCATTACAAAACTTGCAGCATCCATTGTACCATCAAAGCATGGTGGATATTTCATCTCAATGCCTATCCACCCGCATGCTCGTAGGACCATACACCACTGAGTGGACCGCTCATACTCTTCGTTCTGCCACGTAGTAAACGCGGCTTCAAAGTCTATCCCAAAGGAACATACACTGCGCCAACTTCACTCACCATCTGCGGTAGTATTAATATAGTCTTCCCATTGCCTGGCGGTCAGATTGTACAGCTTATCTAGGCTCGTCCAATACTTATTCCACTGGCTCCATAAAGAGCTAACCTAGCATGGGATCCAGCGGCTGAACAACTCAGCGGCCCTCCCTTTTCAAAGACATCCGCCGCTAAATTCAATATAGCATAATTCTCAAAATCCCAATCAATTCTCAGTAGTGCCAGATATGGGTCCTTATCATCCAGGATCTCAATGACTTCAAAGTCAACATAGTTATTGACCCCATCCAAATCGACTTCCATCTATTCCAACTGTCCAATATGTCTGTCAGGCTACAGCTGCCCATTAGGATTGTGAAAAGGTGCATATCTATAGAAGCAGGTCTATAGAAGTACCATTGAAGGAGTTATTTCCAAGCGCTAGTTATGGAACGTACTTGGTCATGCCGCTCTTCATCATCAATCGAGGACCGGCAGCTAGTTACTTATTTGAGAGCCCAATAAGTAAAATGAAAGCACGCTCGACTAATAAGGCCGCCATCGGCTCGACCATAAGCCCCCCCACCCAATAAGTAAATTGAAATTCTGATCCTTATTCATGCCCCAGCGATGGACCTCTGGTGGAGCCGACAACCAGGGAGAAAAGCTCTCGATAGAATCGGGTGGAGTAAGAACTAATCATTGACATACGTATGTAGCACATCGAGCAGGTTCTCTCTCATCCCCAGCCCCTCTGTCTCTTCTAAAGGAGCCGCTCCGAAATGACTAGCCCCATACCTAGATCGGGTATGTCACGTAAACCTGCTGCATGTCATTATGCATTCATTCATTATATAAGTAATTACGCTTTAGCGGATAATGCTGCTATTATATATGTAATTATGCAATTTTGAGAGATCGATTTTGTTCATTACTAGGGATAACGAGTCAGAAGTCCAGAGCAGAGAAAGCGCGTGAAACACATTGTCATATATGCAATTACCGCAATGGCAATGGGAGGGGAAAACCCCATACTAACTAAGGACTGCGATTGAGACATCGATAGGCATTGAGAGAGACGCGTACTTTCACCCATACGAACCACCAACTGGCCCTTGCGCCTAACGTAGAATTGCCGTAGAGACCGTTTTCATGTTGACCGGACAATCCAATACCCGGCTGCACAAGTGGGTTTACCGGGACCTCAATCTTCGATCGATTGATTAGAATAGTCAATCCTCTCTTTTCATCAACTGTCTACAGGTACAGCCAACAACATCGATGGGATCACCATAGCGTATTCCACTGGCGAGTTTCTGTAAGTCTTGCCGCGGGGTCCTACATCTATAGATGATGCTGCAGCCCAGATATCAATAGTAGGGTTTATAATCCGCGGTTTACCAGCAACAGTAGACCCCCTATTCGAGCTCGGATCCTGCCATGGCTTCGGTTACAGATCGATGCGATGGACCGGTCATAGATTTATAGCCCGGTACAATCATCACAGATTCATAGGCTGGTCCACCTCGGCCAGCACAGATAGGCTGGTGGATCATCACTTTGGTCCGTACAGATAGAGGGACAGGTAGGGTTAGGCTATACACCAGGGACATGCTATCCCACCTAGGCTTGATAACCCCTGTGCACTAACCCAGAAGACAGGGAGGGTATAGAATACCATATATACGTATATCTCTATATATCTTCCAGGAAAAACCAAAACACATGGTTCAAAACAATTTGATAAATTCGCGGTATAAGTCAATTAACTCCGTTAGGAACACCAAGAGCCTATAATAAGATTCCCGTGTTGAACTAAGCCTTTACACAATCCATGCCCATGAGAAGTCAAGCATCTACTGCTTTGTATCCAAATCCCACTCCACCATACACTCCCACACCTCTTAATTAGGTGCTGCCTACTCCTGCTTCAATGCCTACATACTTAGACGGTCAGGCAGTAACCCAGAATGTCTTTAGCTACACCACTCACACAACTCCCATAGTAAATCCTAAAGTGGTGCCCCCATTTATTAATGCCAATGTTTGTTTTTGTGGGTACTCCTCAGGAACAACAAAAGATAGCCAAAATCCCTAATCCTAATCCCGAATGGGATAATATGCGGAAAATGGTACAGAAATGAAGTAATGACATGCTAAACAAAGGCAAGTTCCTTATAACCAACCTCAGCATACTACTACCAAGCAGAACCGGAACTTCCATTTCCAAAGGACCCGGAGGGCGCTTTCCTGTAATCGGGGAAGGACAAATAGAATCATACTAGACCTAAGAATTGAGGTGTTCCCCCACCCTGCCAACAATGCAAACTAGGCAGGAACTAGTAGTTCAGGAGCCTCTGTAAACTTAGCACATCTTGCTCTACCTAGGTGGTGTAGAATCCATGCCACTGCTCAACATGGAGAATAAGATTGTAAGGTCTGCATTGGAGATAGTGAAAAAGGAGATGGAAATTTTGGAGTTAGTGCCGAACAATGAAGACATTATCGGATTTATGCAGAGCGAAATAAGCCTGGTTATAATCTCATCGAAGACCTTAATAAAACAAAGTCCAACATATCTCTGTTTGAGGTAGCACAACTAACTGATCAGAAAGATTGATTTCTCGAAACTTTATCTGCCCGAACCAATAAGGATACCAACAAGGCTGCAGAGGCACATATGGCAATCTACAAAGAAAAGGTTCCCCTCCCTTCCTTTTTACAATTCGAATTGCTGGAAATCATTTACACAATTGTCTTGTAGATTCTGGTACATCAGGAAGTGTGATGTCCTACTCAGTTTGCAGACTGCTAGGCCTGATTCCAATGCAATCCAATTGAAAGGTGGTACAATTGGATAAAACTGAAGTGAATGCGGTAGGAGAATGAAATAGAGTTTACATTCAGCTGGCTTCTGATCCCAGGATCCAGCAATACATTGACATTCAGGTGGTGGACATCCCTGATGCTTATGGCATGCTTCTCAGTCATTACTGGTCACGCACTCTAAATGGATATATGTCCACTTACTTTTCACACATGTGGCTCCCCTGGCGTGGTCTTGCAAACCAAATTAGAAGAGAAAGGGAGACTGAAGGAGCTCATTACTGAATACAACAGGGTCAACGAGATTCTGTTCATAGAGCCTGAGCTCGGGATTGATACAATAGAAGTAGGTAAGGAAGTGAAGAACGAGGTACCTATGGTGTCGCCCCCTTCCCAAACAGAGCCCACATCGGATGAGAGCCTGTTCTGGACACTCAAGTTCGATGGTTCCAAATCGGAGGGAGTGGGGCTGGAATAGAATTGACTAACCCCAAGGGTAAGTCTTACTTAGCGGCTTTCAGATTGCAGTTTCCCTGTACTTGCTCTTCGCTTCTTTTTCTATGCATAGCTTTCCTTTCTAAGATCCTTCTATCTATAGAAAGAAGATAAAGGAAGGTCAGGGAAGGGATAACCTTTCATATGCATTTAGGGGCAAATCTATAAAGCCCGATCAGGACCTAAGGTCAGCAGGGAGGGACTGGTTTCTTAATTCTTCATTAAGAAATTGGGAATGAATTCTTAATTTAGATTCTGAATTTATTCATTTTCAGAAGTGAAGAATCAGTTGAGTCGCTGGAATCACAGTGAGTAGCAGTTGCTGCTGGTGCTGCTGCAGGAGTTGTTGATGCAGGAGTTGGCGCTGTTTGCTTTTTGTGGTTGGTTGCTTGAGTAACAGTTGCTGCGGGTGCTGTACTATAGATATATATTCTTTGCCCACCCCGAAAAGCAATCAGTGTAATAAGTGTGAGTAGCCGTTGATGCTGCTGTTGCTGCTGTTTATATATATTGCCCACCACGCACCCAACCTTTCTGAAAGTCTTTTCTTATTTGAGAAGCAATCAGTTGAAGAAGGGTAAGTAGCGGGCCCACCATCGTAGGTATGTATATGTATTTTCCCTGGTCATAAACAATCATTATGTATGATCGGGGATGGCTACTACAATTAGAAACACTTAGATCGGGGCGGGGTTAGAAACACGTAGCTCCACCATCATGATTGACTTGAGACTTAGTGGAGTAACAACAGAATGTTCCAACCTGTTGCCCCGGAACACTATGTGGGCCAATTCAACAACCGAGTGACATTATCGGGTTGGACAGATCCCAGCGTTAGCGATAAATCAGTGAGGAAGTGTCCTTTCCTCTCAATGCCTTCCATCCGAATTACATATATAATAGCAAGAAGAATTACTGCTTCTTTTTGCAGAAAGTTGGAAGGATGATAAACCCGTAAGGCTATGGAACTGTTGATGGACACCTTATACATTGACTTTGACTAGGAAGATAACCCGCTATAATATACATATTCCGGTGTAGCTATTGAAGAAATGCAGAAAAAGATTCCAATTCTGTCACTATATAGAAGAAATATAAGATCGTATAAGTCATCGGTCAATCTAGCGGAGAAAGCTGCAGCAGCAGTATAGGAGATGAATTCACATGAGTCCCATTGCCTTAGACCTTTGAATGCATGTTCCAACCCTTCAACTACTTGTTTCTTGGCGGAGGTTTGAACATCTTTCGATGGCGGCCTTTTAGTCGAGAGTTCGCTTACTCACCCTCTCGATGGCGGCGATGGCGGCGATGGCGGCCTTATTAGTCGAGCGTGCTACGCACCCTGACGGACCTTATGGTCGAGCGGCCTAACGGCACCTTATGGTCGAGCGGCCTTACGGCTCCTTGTTATGGTGGTAGTTATATATGAGCATGTGGTAGTTATATATGAGCATATGGATGCGCAAGCAGGCTCGACCGCTAGGATGCGCAAGCAGGCTCGACTGTTTTAGTTACTTATTTGAGAG
>Ga0115848_100064_pt1 | contig 26443 bp, 36 predicted proteins | sample InSIn3gowninarea_FD_83862 | JGI IMG/M metagenome (GOLD analysis project Ga0115848, IMG submission 83862) | reverse complement strand
TACGTATTATTATTATTATTATTATTATTATTATTATTATTATTATTATTATTATTATTATTATTATCAGTTTTATTATTATTACAGCTCTGTCAGCTTCAGTTGCTTTTTTAAGTACAGCCTGCAGAAACCAGGAGCATTACTTGTCACTAATCATGTCATTTACTAGCTGCAGTGTTAGACTTGGCTCATGCTATAGTGCCTCATTTGCATACACCTCTGTCAGCTTCAGCTGATCATTGGGCACAATCCACAGGAACAAGCAGTATTACTTGTTACTGATTCTGTAATGTACTCGCTACAGTTTCAGACTTGGCTCACACTACAGCGCCTCATTTGCTTACGCTTCTGTCAGCTTCTGCTGATGAATGGGCACAATCTGCAGAAGTCGCCAATGCAACCATGCACAATTTGTTTCATTCATGACATATGCAGAAGCTTGACTCCATGTTTGAGTGTCTCACCTGCTTTGTTGGCTTCAGCTTGCTGGACACAATTTGCAGGAATTGCCAACAGCACCGTACACAGAATGCATGTGGTTTTGACAGCTTCTCCCAGACACTAAAATTCGATGTTTGGGCGAGACAGTGTCCATGCACCGAGTCAAGACAATTTGTTACCAAAGGACGTGCTTGCAGGCGGCTAAGGCGGTGACATGCAGGCAGCAATGCCATGCATCAATCAATCATGTGGCCATCAGTCATGCCATGTAACACCATGAGCTGTATCAGCAGACATCATTTAGCTGGGCATCATTTAGCCCATCAGCAGACACTTTCCTTTATGACAGTGACAGTATGTCAGCCCCTGCTTGTTCCAAGGACAGTGATCAAGAATTAACGGTAATTGTGATCATCAGCTCATTATTATTCGTTAATGTTGTTATCATTTATTTATGATTGATCATCATGTGATGCAGCGTACCAGATCAATATGCAGCCTGGCTCGGGTAGGGCAAGTCACGCCCCTGGCGTTAGTAACCCACAGTCGGTCCACCAGGCTCAGGCTGGTCTCATCAATCATCACCAGCTGCACTTCGGTGGCAGGAGCCCCCACATGGAAGTGAAAGGGAACCAAAGTGCAGTACAGCCTCTTCCAGTTCTTTGTCAAGCCTAGCAATCTGCAAACATGGCAGCCTATCAGAACATTGTGAAACAACCTAACCCGCTGCACTTCCTTAGCAGGAGCGCCCATGTGTACAAGCAAAAGGACTAGGGTGAAGTATTCCGTTTTGTTGTTCATCAACCCCATCTACCTGCAGTCATCCACGCAAGGTCAAGCTGCGGCTGCCTATGCATGCAACCTAGTTACGAACATGACAACGAGTGAACTCTCTCCCAGCTGGGCTTCTGTAGTGACAGTTTTTGCAGGCTGACAGGAGGACTGGGGTGCAGTACAGGCTCTTCCTGTTCTTGGCAAACACATCAACCTACCATCATGACAGCTCAGTGCAACACTTGTCTGACAGTTCGATGCAATACTTGTCTGACAGTTCAATGCAATACTGGTTTGACAGTTGAGTGCAAGACATGTTTGACAGAATTGTCTCCCTTGCTGCGCCTATGTAGTTGTCTGATAAGTTGTTACCCCAGCTGGACTTGTGTAGCAATGATGCTTAGATACACATGCAAGAGGGACTGATGAGGCGCAGTACAGCGATTGCAAGTTTGCAGTCAAGCCCGTCAACCTGCAATCATGTATGTCTGGCATGCATAGTCTACCAGACAAGCCAAGTGCCTGCAGCAGTGACGCTCCAAAACGAAGTGAAAGGAAGGGAAGTACAGTGACGTCATATACAGGGGCCCACCATGTTCCACACTGCCCCCTACCTGACCAAGATCAGCAAGACAGCAGTAGGCTTGCACAAAGGTTGATCAGAAAGGAATACATACTGCAGTCGGGCCCATGAACCTGTGATGCTGTATGTACAGTCCAGATCAGCCACTCCAAGCTTTGTGAAAGCATGGCCTCACATGCAGAAGGCACATCGAAAAGTAGCACAGCCCTTGGTCAGGTTCATCAAGCTGCCAACATCACTTTACATAAAAGCTGCAAAGTGGCTCACCAGCCATCCTTTCATGATAAGGGTGCCCAAATGAGACTCAACAGCACTCACCCATAATAATCATGGATTGTTGTATTGTAGACACAACAAATGGAAACGGGTTTGCTGACTGTTTTGCCAACAAACAAGGTACAATGGCAGCTGACTGTGGCCACGCAGCGAGGCAGGATATCTGACCATGACTGCAATGATGGCACCAATGCAAAGCGACTACTGTTACGATGGTGGTTCCGAGAATACAGAACAAAGACAGCTTGCTTCAGACTAAAGGGGGCGCCCACCTGGACATTTTGATCTCCAAGGGTCCGCTCCATGTGGCCTGTTGCAATAAGCTACGTAGTACCAGCTCAAAATTGTTGGGAACACGCATCCCCATGGATGCCCTCCTCACCAATGCATACCCTAGGGCTGTCCATCCTGCAAAGAGAGCACCTTTGTCAGTCCCTGTCCAGACACTACAGACAACAGGAACAGTTAACAGCAAGCTAGGCAGCACGACTCAAAGCTGTTGAGACTGCACATGATGATCAAAGCCCTCCCCTGCAGAGCTGTCCATCCTGCAAAAAGATTCGTGCTTAAGCCACATGTCTGGACAGCCTATTGCTGCAGAAAGAAAGGTCTGCTCACAGCAAGCATACAGCACCGCTGTGAAGTGTGCTCAAAAACCAACCTTGGCTGGATATTGAATGCCATTGTCACGTTTCATCGTGCAAATGCCAACAGGTATGTACTTGACACAGAGATCCGTATGTACTGGAACCACCAAGCCAGGCATGCGGACAAGTCTGCGGCAGCACATATAAAGGCATTGAGTGCAGCACATATAGGGATGTAAGGTGCAGGACATATGGGGTATTGGGTGCAGCATTTGCCTCTGTTGGATGCCAGTATGACCTTGGGACCTGAGAATAGAGTTATGCGCAACTTGCCATGTCAGGGCACTCAAGCCAGGCATGCAGGAAAAAATGACGTTACATATAGCGGCACTTGATGCAGCACCAACCTTGGTTGTCGGCAGAGAAGGGGCAAGCGCCAGCACTCAGCAGCAGATTCACCATCTTGATGTCCATGGGGAACATCATCGAGTTGCCCTTTACTGCTCGTTGCAAAGCCGTTCTGCCTTTGGCTGTTGTAGCATCTACATCCGCTCCATGCTCTAGCAGCTGCAGAAGACATATAACAGAGCATGTTGGACGTCATGCACTCTGTACCCAGAGATTTAGGCAGACACTAAATGTGCATCGCAGAAAGATTCCCCAGCAGATGTTCAGGCAACAAAATTTTGTGTCACTGGACATGTATGTTTTCAAGAAAGTAAACCCGCCAGGCCCACCCAGGAAGATTTGACACTTGCTAATTACATCTGCATCATGCACATGGTAGGCAATGTGGAAGTTGGGTCAAACTGCGAAGTCAGACATGGTTGCAATACAGATGTGCCCATGAGCTGTACAGATCTGATGTCTGCCAACGTAAGCACACGTTGTGCAAGGTGTGCAGTACTATAATGTACCACACCTGCTGCACGACAGGTTCATGGCCATTTTGTACAGCAATCATGAGAGGCGTTAAGCCTGATTTTGGGTCTCTGTAATCCAGGAGCTCTGCAACACTGATTGCAGGACTGGAGCTGGTGCTAGCTGCATCTGGGCGCCATCCTGACGAAACTCCTGCTGACAGGTTGATGCTTTGAATAGCTGCCTGTTGCAACACCCAACTGTTGTAACCTCAAGTCCGATGAGCTGTATCTGGCCAGGAGTGCGATTTGTTCCATATGGGCTAGTAAAATTCAAGAAGCATTGTAGAACTTTAGGGAAAAGGTCGTTGCCGGTATGACACTCATGAAAAGCTTATGCGCAAGCTAAAACGCGTCAAGGCATACGTTTATGCGCAAGGTCGCCACAGCGTAAGGCTGCAGCAGCAACAAGCGTAGAGATATAGACTTGCCTCCAAAGCGGCTGACTTTCCGTCTTTTGCATTAGTGTAGAAAGTCGCAGCTGTCCCTCTGCTTCTTGTTACGTCGGAAGCCCGCAGGCCCATATCTTGACCCACTTCAGGCTACTGGTCACGCTTGGCGCTTGATTGCAGACTGCTGGTCAGGAACTTTTTGTATCTCGACACCGGCGGTTGTTTATCTCGGCACCGGCGCGGGGCCCAGTACAACCGTCTGAAATACAGATCTGCCACCGCAATGAGGCGTCACACCTGCCGCGACGATGGTACGCCGTCGAGAACTCTTGCTTGCATGTCCGCAATGAACACGGATATGTTCAGAAACTGCTGCGCAAGCTCGGGCGGCAAAGCACGAGGGCCAGCTTGCTCAATATTGCATGACTAACCCTGCGACCTGACTACAAATCGATATCTGTCACGTGGTTTGGAAGCTGTTTCATGGGGGTGTGAGTGCGTGCGTGTCTGTCGGTCTTCATGTCTCAGCGCACAAGTTCCATCGCGCATGGTGTCAGTCGAAAGCTCGAAGTGATAATGCGCAAGGCGCTTCTGGCGTTTGGCCTTCTTTCTCTCCATCTTTTGAGTGTGCTGGCAGACCGTCAGAGAGACCCATATCAGGTGCGCACCTGACTGATCACTTCGTGCAACTGTGCTTTACGCGGGCTCGGCCATTCCGAAAAGACTCGGCAGCCGCTCGGCACTACTGTTCGTTACTTGACGCCCCGCGATTGCAAGCTCTAGTTGGCTATGTGGGCATCTGCAGGTTCTAGGCGTTACAAAGCTGAGCTCTGAGGCTGATATTCGCAAAGCCTATCGGAAGCTTGCAGTAAAACTGCATCCTGACAAGGTAACAAGAATAGAGCTTTGACTCTAGCGCCCTTGTCTGAACTGCGAAGTTGAGCATTGCCGAGCCATGCTTCTGCAGAGTGCTGGGTCAGCTTCCAAGCAACAGTTCCTGGAGGTTCAGGTTCGTCTGCACTGCCTTGAAACCTGTAGCACACAAACAATAAGAGACAAGGACGAAGGACAAACGCCTGTCCTGTTGATTACACGCACTCCTATAGATAAGCACTTGACAGTACATTTGTGCCCATACACACAGAGCTTGATGTATGCATCCAAGCTGCTGCATCTTTCATTGAGGACCTACAGCTTGCTCAGCAGCGTGAACAAGTTTTGTCTGGTTGTACAGGAAGCATACGAGCTGTTGAGTGACCCCACCAAAAAAGGAAAGTACGATCAGTCAGGCTTTGGACCTCAGCAATCTGCTGGGTATCAAACCAGGGTATGCAACTCTCACAGCAGTATCAATTTCATTCATTGCATCTAAACTGTACAGCGCTGTGTTTTGAACAACGTCCTACCTCTGCTAATCTGGGATTTGCTTTTCATGCCATCCTGTCTTGGTGGCCATTGCATGTTCACTCTTGTTGTTGATGTGGATGCACTTTCCCAGTTGCATGCTATGCAGAGGTTTCGTGCTCATCAGTATGCCTGCAACTGTGATTACGCTGCATGGCATATACTCATGCCTCTCACCCTGTTCAAGGACACAGACTATACTTTGCTGCCCTGTCATGTACAAAAGCTGCTGCAACAAATGCACACCATGGGGTGCCCACAACTCACCCATTGCTGCACATGCACAAGGGTGATGACAACACACCAATGTCATTTGCTTAGAACAAAACAGCATTGCTGCACTATACAGCTTGCGCACTTTTATGCTCTTCTGCATGCATCACCTGCATGCAGTCATGACTAAGCCTGCCTTAAGGGATGTTTCTGTCCTTTTAAGTGCCTATCCCACAATAGGTCTCTCTTTGCGAGGCTGTTGTTTGGCACAACAGTCTCATGGCCCAGCCACTGTACGCAGCGTCAATTAAGTTGCTGTCAGAAACAGCAGCTTTAAGCACAAACAGACTATGCAGAAACATGGAGGCCAGGTGCCAGTGAGAGTCTTTCCTTAGCAAGCTTTGTGACTCATGACCCTTGTCAAGGCATGGCAGGCATAGACAAAAGCTGAACGACGCCGTGGTGACGTTCCATGCGTCCAGTGATCCACCAATATGTGCCAGTGTTTCTCACTTGCAAACCTTGCCTGCAGAATCCTGGATGGAACTTTCAGCATCCCTTTCAGCAGCACTTCCAACACTTCCAGCGGCCTATGGAGAACATTCCTTCAGCCACAACTCAGCTCACCTACTCCAACTTCCAGCACTATCTCTTCCAGCAGCAAACACCACTGCTGATTCAGGCAAGTTGCCTGCCAATTTCCCCTGCCTTGTGGTGCTGTTGTGCTGTACACTGTGTATGTACATGGATTGTGTTGATTGCTACATTGTAGATTGTATTGGTGTGTTGATCAATACAAGGCAGACACACACTTGCAGAATTGTGTGGGCTGAACCCCTGACTGATGTGGGTTCAATGCTGCTACCAACATGGCATAAAGAAAACAGTTGTGTGTTTTGGCGTCGTGGACCAATAGGGCTCTGGCGTGCTATGGTAGCATTCCAGTCCAGAATTCACAACATGTTGTCTGTTGCAGAACACAGCATGTATTCTGGACAGGATAACACGTCATGCAGCTTCTTGCGCAAGTTGATTTGTTTGTGTAACAACCGCCAAACAAAGCAGATGCTCTGCACAATCATTAATCTCAGATGCCAGATTAGTGTGCCAGGTGTACTCAGACTGGTATCTGTGTTCTGTCGGGACAAGAACTCAATGCGCTGCATAGTCCTTTAACTCCAACGGTCTGTGTCCATGCCATGCACAATCCATTCGGTGCATAGACCTTGCACATCAATGCCACTGATCTGTGTTAGGTGCTCTGTGACTACAACCATGCAGCATGCACTCAGGTGCCATGTGCCCCTGTCAAATGCGCTACTAACACAACAGCCCAGCGTGCAAAGCAGCGTGCGCACCAGTCCACTGGGAACAAGCAGCCAAGGACTGGCAGTCATGTTGTATTGGGGCAAAAACTCAATGCGCTGCATCGTCCTTGTACTCAAGTGCTATGTGTCAATGTCACGTGCCCCATGAATAGAACAATTCAGCGTACACTCATGTGGCTTTATCAGGTGCACTCTGACTACAACAGCCCAGCATGCAAAGCAGGATCAGCACAGCAGGAACAAGCAGCCAAGGACACTGACACTGATGTTCTATCAGTTCAACGCTATGAACAGACCCTGCATTCGACGCCATGGGTTTATGCCCAAGGCTTTGTGATTACAACGCTTAGCATGCACTCAGGTGCCATAGGCCTATGTCAGGTGTACTCCGACTACCATAGCCCAGCGTGCAAAGCAGCATCAGCTCACTGGGAACATGCAGCCAAGGATTGGTAGTCTCCTTTCACTGTGATCACAGTCCAATGCTCTGAACAGACCTTGGACTCAGCGCCATGTGTCTGTGTTAGGTGTACTATGACCACAGCCCAGCATGCAAAGCAGCATCAGCCCAGTGGGAGCAAGCAGCCAAGGACTTGTCCCCCTGGGTGAGGCTTGGCAGGATAGAGTGGGGGCAACAGTACCTACTGGAAACCCTATGGAGGGTAACGGGGCTGAGGATTCGAGGGGAGGAGGTGCCTACTCTGTTCGGCTACCCTGCAAGCTGCTTGCAGCATAGGCGGTCCATCAATGGCCTAACATGCTATGTCAGGTATGGACGAATCATTTCTTGCCATGACAAGTATTGTGCTGGCTTTCTGTGGAGGTGATGATGTGCCTGCCCTACTTCGCTACCCTGCACGCTGCTTGCTGCATAGGCAGTCCATCAACGGCCTAACATGCTATGTCAGGTATGGACGAATCATTTCTTGCCATGACAAGTGTTGTGCTCGCTTTGTGCTGGCTCTGTTTGGAGGGTACAAGGGAATGAGGTGCCTGCCCTCTTTGGCTACCCTGCAAGCTGCTTAGGCGGTCCATCAATGGCCTAACGTGCTATGCCGGGTATGCAATAGCTGCTTGTGGGGTGCTTGCGAATTGCTTGCAGCACAGGCATTCAAGCAATGGCCTAAGTCACTACACCGTTGCTTGCAGCATCGGCGGTCCATCAATGGTCTGATATGCTATGTCAGGTGCGAACCAACTTTCCTTGTCATCTTAGGAGACAGTGTCAATGCCTGAGGCAGCGTCTACCTGCTCTTGCAACACTGGTCAATCGGAGCCCCTTCATGCTATGTCACATACACAGAGAGGTGCCGCGTAATGTCACAACCGTCATGTATGCTGTGCAACTAATCTACAAGCTGCATCCGCTTGCATACTTGGGGGCACTCCAACAATGGCTTGACACGCTGCATCAAGTACAAAGCTCTGGATCCCTGCAAAGCACAGGCAGTCAGAATATGGCCTAGCATATACAAATCTTGACAACTTGAAGAACCTGTATAGATTTGTCATGCCACGTCAGATATGCAACCATCTCTTTGAACGCCCTGCAAGCTGCCTTGATACCCCCCGCAATGGTTGGGTGCCCCTGCATTATGCTTGAGGTACCCTGCATCACGATTGGGGTACCCTGCATCAAGCTTGCGGTACTCTGCATCATGCTTGAATACTCTGGAGCTTGCAATACAGAAAATCATTCCCCTTCCTTTCGGCTCTGGTGCAGTCACAGTGCGATTTGATGAAGGTCACAATGCAGGCTCAAACATTACAGGTGGCAGTGGCTGAACTCTTGCAACAATGACATGCTTGTCCATGTTGCTTACACAAAGGTGAAATCACGGCAGACTTGCTGCAACAGTTTGCCGCAGACAAGCTTCTGGAACTGCCCACTGTCACCAATAACAGCTTAGACAAGTTCCTAGCTAGGGTTCCTCAGCACAAGACAGCCCTGCTCCTGTCTTCAGCACTCTTGCAACAATGACACACTTGTGCATGTTGCAGGTACAAAGAGGAAATCAGGGCAGACTTGTTGCAGCAGTTTGCAGCAGACAAGCTGCTGGAACTGCCCCAAGTCCCCGCCGTTACTCCCAGCAGCCTCGACAAGTTCCTAGGCAGGGTTTGTCCACACAAGACCACCCTGCTCTTTTCTTCAGCACTCTTGCAACAACAACACACTTGTGCATGTTGCAGGTACAAAGGGGAAATCAGGGCAGACTTGCTGCAGCAGTTTGCAGCAGACAAGCTTCTGGGACTGCCCCAAGTCCCCGCCGTCACTCCCAGCAGCCTCAATAAGTTCCTGGGCAGGGTTCCTCCACACAAGACAACGCTGCTGGCGTTCTCCAGGACCCCTGATGCCTCCATTGCTCTGAGGCAGGCTGTGCAGCAGACTGACATGCTCATGGCGGCAGGCCGAGTGCAATGGCAGGCTGAGGTGAGCTGTGCACAGCACATCGTCCCAACAAAAGGCGCTAGGTGCTTTGGATGTAGTTAGCAGTAACCTGGACAAGTTTCTAACTTAATTTCCTCAGCACAAAAGCATCTTTCTGGCTGTCTCCAAGACATTCGGTGCCTCCATTGCTCTGAGGCAGGCTGTGCAGCAGACTGACATGCTCTTGGCGGCAGGCCGAGTGCAATGGCAAGTTGAGGTGAGATTTACTGGTTCACCTCGAGTAATGATCCCCTAGCAGTGGCAGTAGCGTAGCAGGCAGCAGCAGCGGGAGTGGGAGTGGGAATGGGTGTAGAAGTGGAAGTGGGAGTGGGTGTGGGCTTGGGATTGGGAGTGGGAGTAGGAGCAGCATCAGCAGCAGCACTAATAGGAGCAAGAACAGGAGTGGCAGGAGCACTGCAGCCATGGCACATGATCATGACTGTCCTGCATGTGCGCTCCATGTGCCCAAGCTTGTAGGCTAAGTCTGTGGAAGTGCATCACCTTGGTTTGCCGTTGGTTTCAAACACTCCAAAGTATCTGTCACCAGGTACAGCCTCGTAAACTTGAACAGCAAGAGCAGTTGATGACTTGTCCGCAGATCTCAACTCTACACCTTAGGCAACAATGCCATGCAGGATGCAGGGTTCTGGAAGGAGAGGTTTGGTGTGGTGAGGGCTTCGGCCCTGGTGTTTCTGAGGGGCCCTGGAGCAGCCCCAACTATCTTTGACACCAGCAACAGCAAACGTCTGGATGTCGGCAAGCTAGCATCGGACAACCAGTGGCAGGTAAACACCACTGCTGCTCAGTGTGGTGATGTTGTGGTGTGAGTCTGGCCTAGCTGTGCCTGATACCAGCCACAACAAATGATTGGACGTCGGCAAGCTAGCGTTAGGTGACCAGTGGCAGGTAACCACTACTGTTGATCATTGTGGTGTGAGTGTGGCCTAGCTGTGTCTGTTACCAGCCACAGCAGATGTCTGGATGTTGGCAAGCTAGCATCAGACAGCCAGTGGCAGATGAGGCTCATCTAAGTTGGTCAGTATGGTGTGAGTTTGCGCTAACTGTCTTTGACAACTGCTATCTTTGGTACCAGCAACAGCAAAGGCCTGGACATTGGCAAGCTTACATCAGAGTGTATGTCATGTCAATGTCAGCCAGTGCAAACTCACACCAGTGACAAATTTTGGGTAATGCTCACCTGCCACTGTCTTTTGACAAGCTAGCATCTGCCAATCGTCGGCAGAGAAGGACGATCAGAGACCTGTGGAAGAATCCCCCTTGACAACATGTTGACATGCACAATCTGTTGATTTCTATAAAATCAGCCTTGTTATGAGCAACAGCCAAGAGAGGGACTCAGTAAGCTGGCACATATTTGTTTAGATGGCAGTGCAGTTCAGTATGCAGCTCTGATCTCAACTGCAATGTCCAATGTCAAACAGCTGATTTGTTATGGCAACTCATACAATGAGCATGACCTTCTATTCGGTAGAATGTGACCGTATTCAATTGTTTGATATAGTGTGTATGTTTTGGCTGTTGTCACCACTGTCAGTCTGCTTGAGTCCCACCAGCTAGAGGCTCATCAGCTAAAGCCTGATCAGCCAGCATACAGCAGAGCTTGCTTCCATTCGGTTGTGTTACATGTTGCACTGTCTTTCAGCAAACATAGATGTTAGCATCACAGTCACGAGTGTGAAAACAAAGCAAAGAAACACAAACATAGGCGCACCATGTGCAGTCAGGTGTACTGTAGCGTCAGTAATTATTGACGCAAAATTAATAAGTTTTTGCAGAATTGACCGTAATTACACCGTCATTACATACCAATACACAGTGCAAAATGTCATTACGTGCCGTAAATTACGGATGTAACAGTAGTTACGGTTGCGACAATAATTACTGACGCTACGGTAGTATGCTCGCTTGTTGCGCATAGAGTGGCTCTGTTTGTTTGACTCGTCGGTATGATCACAAATCAACAGTGTTTCATCTGTACAAGCCTAGCAGGAAACAATTCATGGGTACACAGCGCTGTCCACAAGTCACAAAACAGAAGATGCAGATGAAACATTTGAGTCCACAGACCAGCTGCAATATGTGGTGCATTTTGTATGCAGGTAGTGCAGCCATTGAGAAGGCAGACAGCAGATCCTCTGGGATGCAGCTGGGGATCCCAAGCAGGCACAAGCTCACTCATGCAGCTGTGTGTGGTCCTGGTATGTTGTCCTGTCTTGCTTTTCATGTTTGACCTTGGTTCAATGACGGTCTCCTGCGTAGCTTAGTCTTTTTGAAGGCATGTGCTTTTGCCTTGCATCATTTAATGATCCCAAGCACGTTTGTGCTGTCCTGTAGTATGCTTTTGCCCTCAGATGCGTCATCTGAATATGTGCGGTTGCCTTGTGCAAGTCAACATACCTTTGCATCTTTGTGTCGTCTTGGTGCATGCTTTTGCCTTGCAGACTCCAGACGATGTGCTGCAGCTACGCTACTCTGTGGTATTGTCCTGTCTGGCTTTTGACGCATGCTTGACATGAGCACAGCGCTGCTGCGCTGTCCGGGTCGTGCTGTGCTGTGCTGTGGCGGGTACTGTACCATGCTGCACTGTACTGTACCATGCTACCCTGTGCTGTGCTACCATGGCAGAGGGCTCTCGAGCATGTCTTCCAAAAGTTTCAGTGATCAAAGCGTCTTGTATGACAGCAGCAAGCTTTCTGCATTCGAAAGCACAGCACAAGATATACACTATTGGCATGGTGGAACACTTTGTCCTATGCTCTTGCTGGCTTTGTTCTTGGTCCTGATCACCTGAACCAGTAGGAAGTCTGGTCAGCAGCCATCTTGCTCCTCAGCTATACATGCTGCCTTTTAGCTGATAAGCACAGATCTTGATGACGATTAGCAAAGCTTCCACATTCCCACAAATGAACTGAACCTCAGCTGATGTCAATTCACCTTGCCTCGCCTCGCCTCGCCTCACCTCACCTCACCTCACCTCACCTCACCTCACCTCACCTCACCTCACCTCACCTCACCTCACCTCACCTCACCCTGTTTGTCCCAATATGTGACCTCATCCTCACCTGGTAATCTCTGATGGTTTCCAACTCCACCTAACCTCTTTTCGCCCTGTTGAACATGATATAACTAAACACACCCTCACCTGAAACAGCAGCATGGTATCTCAGGTGGGTAGGGCCGACAGTATAGCCATGGCAGAAGGCAGAGCAACTTTAGCTCGCCTGAGTGAATGGATGCTGAGTCATCACGGGTCCATGTGGCACAGAAGCCCTGCGTCAGCTGCCAAGGCATATGCTAGTGGGAAGCTACGCCTTACTTGGCTAGATGCAGGTATGAAGCTGCACGCACAGCCCTGACGTTAATACACACTGGATCTCAGGCGCTAGGGTTCGGGAAAACCCTAGTTTCTTTGCCGAAACTTTGTTGTGATGTGCATGCTAGGAACGGGTGTGGTTTAAGGTTTAGGTGTTGTTAGGTTGAGGTTGAGATCCAGTGTGTTTCAACGCTGGGCCATGCGCAGCACCATCCCTTCATTGCTAAGGTAGAGAGCGTCAGTAGTTTTGACTTGTTAGTGACAAGCTGTTGTGTACTTGTTGATTGTTGTTGTGCACAACACTTGGTGCATCATCAGAACGCCAAGGTAGGATGGCAGTGGTTTTGGTCTGTTGGTCAAGATGCAGCGTCAGCATGTCTTGCTTGTGCTTCAATCTTTGTGGATTACAGCCTGTGTGCTTCTATATTGTACGTACCCTAGTGTTCAGAACCAGGTGAAGGGGCATGTGGCAAGCATCTGGCATCAGCAACATCTGATGTGGGTGCTGACAATGTTAATGCTGTGGTGTTTTCACTGTATTTACAGTTGATTGCATATGCTTACATGTTGATGACATACGGATTGCATGGATGCAGGTCCCCAGAGTGCTTTCTGCAAAGCTCATCTGGCTCCAATGGGCTCTGAGACCATTTCTGCAGTGTGCGGATCAGACTGGGCTTCCACCCTAACCCCCCTGTTCCCGACGTATCTGGTTTGGGGGACCTCAAATGCCACACTGCAATCAGCACATAACCCCTCCTCATGGCTGATGTTGCAATGGCTGCAGTCTGCTCTTGTGATTGTGAAGCAGTGGGCATCATCAGCTTATGCAATGACATTGCACTGGAGCGGACTTGATGCTCTCAGTGTACAGATGACACATCAGCCATCAACACTGGCACAACTGAGACAGAAGCTCAGTTGGTACTCAGCCCAGCAGTTCGTGGCGAAAGTCAGCATGCAATGCTCTCAGCTGATCAATCATCCTGGCTCTATTGTCCTCATCATCAAACAATTAGCCACTTCCGCCTTTGGCGCTATGTCCAGCCTGCCTGGAAGCCTTTCGTCCGTCCGTGGGAAGCTTTCGATCATTCCTGCAACGCTTTCGTTCATAGTCAGGGGTCTCTCATCCACCCCTTGGCAGCCAAACAAGTGGCTGCCAGCCTTGCAGCAGAGCACAGTGTGGGAGCTAGTAAGCAGCTGGGCAGGCAAACTTGAAGCGGTTGTCAAGCAGCCCCATGGGGCAGGGCAGGTCCAGCTGATTGCTTACAAACCAGGGGCAGGGCAGTTGTCTGCTTGGTGGACGCAAAACCACAGGTAAGCAGGGCACTTTGCAACAGGACTAGGGTTCATGTGCAAGTGAGGAATACACTATCTTAACGTTGCACACATATGCTGCAAGTACCATGCAAACTCAAGTTCAGGCAAATTGCTGGTCATCACTGACACACTGATATACATCTAGGTGCAAACTGCTGTTTGTGAGAGACGCGCCTTGTCCCTTGGCATACACTGACTTGTGTTTGAAGCAAGCTTGCAGTGCACTTGCAAATATGCTACTGAGGCCTTGCATGTTGGCTCAGATGAGTTGTGTTTGAACCAAACTTTGCGATATACCTGCAGACATGCTGTCCAACAGCCATGCCCTGTCCCTTAGCTTTGACTGAGCTGTGTTTGACCCAAGCTTGCATTTGCCAGTATGCTATTCATGATAAGCATTGGTTGGTTGTTGTTGAACCAAGGTGCACATTGCACTTGTAAATGTGTCATTTACAAGGGAAAACTGTCATCCCCTGAAAACCGTGACCAGCAAATGCACTGGCAGAATGATCGAATTTCTGATCGATTCTCTCTATACCTAAACAAAGCTTGACATTGTCGATTGCAGATATGCCATGTATGAAGGGGGCGCCTTATCCCCTGGCAACAACGATCTGAATGCATTGGCAGAATGGTTGTCCCAGTGCATGGCCAGCAGCAGTGGGTTGCCCCTCGAGGCAGGCCCCCCAGAGCAACTGGTGGATGATGATGCTCCAGGGTGGGTGGGAGCAGGGGTGCAGACGGGAGCCCAGTCTTGGAGGTAAGGGTGCTGGCTTGAGCAAAATTCTGCCTGTGGTCTGGTGTCTGTCTGTCCGTATCTCTGTCTGTCTGCCAGCCTGCCTATCCATCTGTCTGCCTGCCTGCCTGCCTACCTGATCCTTTGTCCGTCTGTACGTTTGATCCGTTGAATGCCAGGGTAGTTGGGAGTTTGGGAGCAGGTTTTCCAGACAGCAGCTTTGTTGCCACTGTTCAACACAGCTTGCAATCTTGTGCACCAGCATTATCTGAGATGTGTTGCATGATCAGAATGCGTTGGCGATGCATCCGGCCAAACATGGTTTCATGTTCTCCAGGACAGTGGGTAATGTGTCGCATGACTTTCTGTTTTGAACAAGCAGTCACTCAAATGCAGGTGGATGAGGGAGCAGCTTCCCGCGCAGCTGCCATCATGGGTCACATGGGAGACAGCTCAGCTGGCATTGCCTATTTTGCTTTGTGCATTGCTAGCCCTGTGTGCTCAGGCATGCGCTGGTCCAGAACGCCAGCAGACACCATCAGCATCCCAACAGCAGCGCCAGAGAACAGCACGTGCTCAGCGAGCCGATGATGATGATGCACATGACAGGTGAGCTAAGTGTGCAAGGGTACACAATGCTGCGTATCCATAGTGAGGTGCAGAATGGGCATAATGAATGGCAGATGGTGTGTTTGTTGCTGTTGTGATCGTAATGCACAGCGGTTGGACAAAACAATGCTGTGCAGCGCATTAGGGTTTATTCAAGGGCAAGGATTGCAGCCTCACTCTCTTCTCTCGTAGGGCTACTGTAGGAGCGACTGAATTTCAGGGTGCTAGTTTTTCTCCTCTGAGCAAGGGAGGAACGGGGGAGGGGTGCGGGGGGAGGGGGGGAGGCATCAGACCTGCTTGATGAAACCATTGCTGACACTGCTGGATGAAGCATTGCGTGAGCAACATGGCTGACACTGTTGCTGATGTGTAGGTTTCTACGGATGCTTTGGAAGGCAGACTCAGAGGCTGTTCTCATGGAGAAGGTGGCACATGGTGCAACCAATTCCGGCAAGTATTTGGTGATGATGTTGGTGAGGAGAGAACACCTGATTGCTCCCATGCAACAGCATCTTGACATTGTTAACACCACGTTCTCAGGAAACAGCAATCACACATGTATGAGATGCTTCAGACAGTTTGCAAATCTGAGGGCACGCTTCAAGCAAGACAAAAGGCTGCGGTTTGTTGTTGGTGAGCTGCATATGCTGGAAAGCACTCTGTGGCAGAGACAGTATGTAGCTGCAGCAAAGGAGGTTGGAATTGCGTGTCCAGTGCTTGTGTGGCATCCTAAGCGGACGAAATGCAGAGTGCTTGACTGTACACAACAGCAAAAGGCCCAAACTGCACTTGAACAGGTTCTTGATGGGAGTGGAAAATGGGTGCTCAACGAATGGCCAAGGCAATAGTCATGATATTGGCCATGTCCTGTACTATATTTGTGAATGGACGAGCCATTTATGCCATGATAGTCGCTTGCAAGTTACAGGGTTAGGGTCAGAATTGTTCCTTTAGTTGAGCAATTGGATTTGGTTGTAGCACTGGAAAAGCTTGAGCTAAAAGGTCTGATTTGGTGTGAGGAAGGAAGTATGTCAGATATAGCCTCACTCTGCAGTCTTCGAGAGGTGACTATGGAGGGTGTGACAGATTATGATGAGTTATCAGAGAAGCATCAGATGCTACGCCCACAGAAATTGATTTGTTTGCCTAAAGCTTTGTCACCACACCAAAAATCTGTTCAGAATCTGGTGCACGAAACCTGACAATAGAAATCGATGGAGCCCATGAGAATCGATGCAGTCAGGATGGCTCTGTGCTGCAATGGCTGCATGCAGACCAGGATCGCATCAGTAATGTCCATATATACACACAAAGATTTACAACAGTAATGTCAGACTGACAGGATCTCTCAATTTCAAAACAAATTCTTTGCCTCCTGCATGTACAGCATATGCTGTGCCATTGGTGCATTTCCAAACAGCTAGATTCCCAAGATAAGCTCGTGACATCCCTACATCTATGAGATTTACTTTGCCACCACACAAGCTTTTTATTCGCCCATTGCTCATCACATTATGCCCAGCAACTATTCTGTGAACCTGCATAGCCTGCAAGACTTGCTTCACTTGAGGACAAAGCTCTCTTTCATACTGGTGGACATATCCACGGTACCACACAACGCTGTCTGGATCTGTTATTAAACTTGCTGTCTCAGTATTGCACTCTCCAGTACTCCCCACACTGCACTCCTTGACTGCACCTGCAGAATGTAGCAATGTGACTGGTTTAGGGCATACGTGGAGTTCACTGCTTAGCAACAACCCTAACCAAGCAGGTATTTGCAGATATTCGAAACAAGGCATTGACATGAGAAGCAGAGCACTGTTTGGTGACTGCATAACCCGACTTTTGCCCTCAATGGGTGCACCGTGACAGGGCATATCACTGAACAGGAAAACCTGAAATCACCTGTGATGAGGTTGTTGAGAGTCTTCAGCAAGGCTGTGGGTGACCGCAAGGCCTTTGAATGCCTGAGTAAGGTTTGCAGCATCTGCGGGGACAAGCCAGCATGAATGAAGAGTGTCTTGCAGTGGCCTTGCCCCAACACAACTGCGGCAGCTCTTTCTCTCAAAGCCCTGCCTATGGCATGATCCTGCACTGCACCAGTGCACATTACTCAGTAACATGTTTTGCTTATGCAACTGCAATCACTGCATGTGTAGCTTGGCTGAAAGACGAGGGCCTGAAAGTGGCATGCGCATGGCACAGAAAGGCTGATAACAGGAAGTCCCATCTTCAAAGGTGATGCTGCATGTAGGCAGCTGAAGTTCATTGGTCTGATGTTGTACTGCCTGATGTCCACCATAGACGTGATGCTCAGAACAACCCTGTCTGGAGGGAGTTGACTTGCGTCGCACATACCTGAACCTGATGTGATGGCAAAGCATATGTATATATTATAACTATTCATTACTACTGGTCGCCTGCCTACATGCCCCAGGACGCCAGTGCTATCCATGCAAGCTTTTGTTCAATCACATGACACCAGAATGCTACATTCAGGTAAAAGGCTAACATTAGCAAATGATGCAAAGCATGCATGTATCAAGTCCCAGAAAGACAGACAAAGATTTTGTGTGGCATAGCAAGTTCACACAGCAATCGACTTGTATATGGAAGAGGTAGGCAGGGCTTGGTATGCATAGCGGCATGGCTTCAGCCTTTAGATTGCTATTTTGCACCTTGCAGGCATTGCAGGGAGTGTACCTGATGCATGTGCTGCTTCCAGACCTCCAGTCCCTGCAAATGAGCATTGTGAGGCGATTTGTGTCCTGCCTTCCCAGTCTCTGCTAAAGCCGTTAGTTCAGCTGGGTTGATGTATCGGTAATCTCCCATGAGGTTCATGACCTCATGGTTCCCAAGCAGGGTGTGTACATGACCACCAGCGTTGCTAGCGCTTGCCTGGACACGACAGAGATATATGGTGATTACTTGTTTTATGATATTGATGATGCCACACTTAAGCTGGGCTCTGGCCCACCTTCACAGCCTCGAACAGGCGTACAACCGCCAGGCTGTCAGGCCCGCGGTCCAACAGGTCTCCGGTTTGCACGAGGGTACTATTTTGTGCTTGCCACTCGCCGGACGAATCCGTCAGGCCAACTAAAGCCAGAGCAGCCTGTGCTTGCGAGAGGTCCCCGTGCAGGTCGCCGATAGCTATGACCGTATCTGACGTCGGGCTGCCATGCGACGCTTGAACCTCGCGCAATAAGTGAGGGGCGACACCTGGAGTCTGGCGCAGACAAAGTACGCAGCACACAAAGCTGCACAAAGCTGCAACTGCCGTAATCCTCAGGCACCAGATGGAGCCTGGGACAGACATTGTCTCGGGAGCTACATGTTGCACATAACGGTTGGGGGACCTGTCAGTTCCGTCTGCGAACGGAGCGCGACCCACAAGTTTGTATGCAGCATGATATGGCAGATGGTATGGCTCCGAAGCCAGTCAAAATTGTGCTTAACTGGTGACAAGTATGCGTATCACGCTCACGTTGATAACGGAGTCGAGAGTTTGCATTGCAATGGTCGATCACCAATGCGGCGTTGACAATGATACTCAGCTGACCAGGCCTGTCTACGCCATAGCAGCTTGATGTGACTGGTGTTCCCGCTGCAGCAAGTTTGCCGCTGAATTTCAGCAGTCGTCAGCGAGCCATGGCCTCACAGTCCCGGACTCATTCCGAAGTATCGTCCAGTGCCTGTTGCGCCTTACAGTTCGAGTGCGAACAGCACGACTTACGCTGTGTGATCACGCCACGAGACGAAGAAGTATCATTTAACCCCTGGCCGTTGGCGTGGCTGACAGCCATTTTAAGACTCAGCGCTTGCGGCATTTCACCATCTCCTGCGTTGGACCGGCCAGTGATCGCACAACAGCTGATGAGTTTTGTAGCAAAACTGGATTTCCCAGCTGATCAGCTGGCGGCAGACAAATCCAGTGCATCAAAAGTCACAGCATTCTGGCCATTGGATCAACTGCCTTCCCTGGCTCCCAATGATTATGAACCTAGCACTCTCGAGTACTTTTGAAGCACAGCTTTGCTGAGAAGACAGATGCAGCACCAGCAACTGGTGCACACTTGATAATACGTAGCGTCCTGCACTTGCTTCAGCTGCTCAGCATAACCCAAGCTTGTGACGCAGTCAACTCTCAGACCTTGACAGCTGCCAGCAGAGCCATGTGGAGACTGTGCTGTTGGCAACCAGGCTCACTGCTTCTGAGGCATCTGTGTCTAGCTCGCAAGCATCAGACAGCTGCTCAGCAACAGCCAGCCACGCAAACGAATTACAGAGCAGCTCTCGTCAGCTGTAGTTGCCTTGATTGTACCTCTCCTGAAATCTGGTCTGAAGCACAATGCAAGCCACACTCAAATTTGCTGCGCCGTTCTAAGGCTGCTCCTGTCATTGACAGAAAGTCTGGAGCTCGCACCTGAGACTGCCATCATGAACTCAGGGATTGTCGCACAACGCAGCCAGCTTTAATGCCAGATGTTACAGCCTGCATATCACAGATAAGCTGTCTTTTGCAACCATCTTTGATGGCTAGGATTACACACAGCTTGTTAAGTCAACAGCTGTGTTGCAGGTGCTTTGCATTTGCTCACAGCAGCGCTGGAAACAAGCAGAGATGCTGCATGGGAAGCAGCCACTGTCATGAGATGTTGTTGGCCAGACATATGGCTTTACATACCAAAGCAACATTGTGTCAACAGCTACATCAGATGCAAACTGTTCACCGGCTGTCTCACCTCCTGTGTCCACCATTTGTCAGAGCTGGTACAGTACCAGCCAAGTCTCATGGTAAGGGCTTTAAAATGCTTCCGACTTTGCTGCAATGACTGGTGCATGTGTCAGTGGCTGTCGTTCATACATTGTTTGCTGCTCACAGCAACAGGGAAGCTTTGTTTGCTATGTTGCAGAAATGCTGGCTTCAATGGTTCATTCAGCTCATCAATCAGGAGGGGCTTCAGCACTCTTTCGTTGGCCAACAGAGGTCAAACCGGACATGCAATTAGCAGACATTCAGCAGTGCAGTGAAATTGTCAATGTGGCCTCAATCATGACCACAATCATCAAGTGTGGCTCAGCACAGCTACCACAAGGCGTCCATATTGAGCACAGCAATGGAGACTGTAACACAACAGCTTGGACAACACCATCCCAAAAGGCATGGGATATTTTGACAGCAACAAGCTTCAGAGCTCTTTTATTGTTGGAATGTATGGTGTTGATGCAACAACACTTCACACCAGCCAGGAACCCTCTAGCTGCTTTACTCCACCATCCAGGATACAAGAGGCGGTGCTCGAGATATTAGATCAACTGCTGAGACGTACACACGCACCCCTTGTTGCATTGCAGTACATCCACTTTTAACAACACTTCAACCCTGCTTGTCATACGTAGAGTGTTGCTTAGTCATGAGACATCATGCTTCAGGCTGACGCCCTTGTGTGCACTGTGTGGCTTGGTGTGCGCTCTTTTGCTAGCTGTGGACTTTGTTGCATTTGGCAGGGGCCCACCCCATGCCCAGCCTGTTAGAGGCACTATTGGTGAATGTGATAGACAGCTTTCTTACCTTGAAACAGGGTCAAGGCCGCTCTCGACAGCCAGACAACATTGAATGTAGTGACCAGTTTGTTGGCATTCTGCTTGAGCGGCTTGTGGCAGACAAGCAGATGTTGATACAGCAAATGAAGTCACCCAAGACTGGTTTTCCATGCGATTGGCTGCCACTTGCCGGCTACAAAATATTCGACTGCTTCTGTGAGTATCCTGCAACTTCCACACAGTGTTTTTTGCTTGTGGGAGACATAGATTGCCATCCGTGTTTCATCAGACACATCCTCAACACTGAAACTGTTGCTTTTAGCTGCATCCCTGTTGTCACGCTGCTTGTGTAATGTACTGATACTACATATCTGTCATGACAGAAATACATGGCACCTTGCAAGGCTTCGATTTTGACTCAGATGCAATGCCTCCAAACCTACCTACCGGAGGCTTATATCAATGCCTACGGCGGACATCTAGGGACTATTATTGTGCCCGCTAACAAGAATGGGACACCTGTCCCCCAAATTGATTGGCGGTCACAATACAAGTCTGCAATTTGTGCAGTTGTCAGCAATTCAGGGCTTACATCCTCTTTGCATGCTTGCATCTCACCACAACCTTGAGATTCAGGCACTGCAGCAATCCACATCAGCTGCACTGCACAGGTGTCACACAGTCCTCCAACCAGACAGACATTTGCTTGCAGGCACAAACTCAGCCTTGACAGCTTCATCCCCAGCTTTCCCAGCTGGTCAGAAACTCATGTATGCGGCAGTCACCGGCAGTCGTTTGAAGGCCTATGTATACCTGAGTTCTACGATGGTTGATGGCTTTCACAGCGCGGTCAGGGACTCCAGAGGGGTCCCTCAGTTGACTGCTATTGCAACCCTGGCACATCTGAGCTCAACAAACCTGGCTCCTTCCATGGTCAACCATTACTACGCGGTGTCCCTGGCAACCGGCACTTTTGGGCGTCTGTTCGGCTGCTTACGCAAGGCTCTCAAGGTTGGATAGTCATCATTGACTGCAACTACAGTAAAGCATGTGTAGAGTGCACCTTGATCTGTCTATTGACATACATGTGGTCTCATTCATTACAGCTTGCATATAGCCACGCGCTGCTATTGTGTTGCCATCTTTTTGTTACCCAATTCTGTCAACTCTTCAGCATTTTGGTCTTCAAGCTTGACAAACTTTGACATAGGATGTGAACACTACACCCCTGCGTCATACCCTGATGAATGCGACGAGAATCCAATATTAGTCACATTCATATGCTGAGCTTGACTGAATCCAGCATATGCATGTCTTCAGCCAGAGTGCAACATAGGTAGATAGTGCATCCCTCTCCTGCAATGGCCACATGTATATGTGTCAGCATTGTAACATTCAAATTTTGGGTTGCTCCTGCAGCGTGACATGCCATGGAGCTATGAGCATGTGGCAGGGATGTGCAGAGCCATGTACGCTTGTGCCAAGCTACCTGAAGCCTTGCACGCCACTCTTCACAAAGTGAGCTGTCACTTTGTCTCACTGCTTGCACACTGCTCAGCATCAACACATCGTGTAGCATCTGACGTCACTCTGCAACTTTTGTCAAGGCAAGTGTGGCTTAGGGTGTCCTGCAGTGAGCCTCGCACCATCATGACGGCTTGTTGTTGTGCATGCTGAGGTTATGCAAGACATGCACTGTGCTTGCATCAGCAACATGTGGAGCAAGGGTGTGTCTTCATGTGCTTGTTGCTACATGGTGCGCTATGGCATACTGCACATGTAGGCAGGTTGCAAAACTGCTGTATCAGCCAGTGCATTCATTCCAGACTGTGCATGCTCATACACTGATAGTATAGCGGCTCATTTGTCTTGCATTGACTGTGGTAGGTACAGCCGCATGAATCGTGTCTGAGCTGATTTACTTGATTCTGTTTGCGGTGTTTTGCAGGGGACACACGAGTTTATTTTTGTTCAGCACCTCTTCACTGCATTGCTCAAGCTGTTGATGAAATGCGGAGTTGGGGTTGTGCTGCAAAAGGTACATGCACAAGTTGCATAGCATCACAAGAATGATTTCCCCTGATCCGAGTGGTGACTAGAAACTGGCATGTGTGGCTATAGTTTCTGACTTTCTTGAGCTTGTATGAAGCATGCAGATGCCTGTCAAGTAGTGTGCTGTCAACTTTCCTAGTTGTCTTCACAGCAAATACCAGGCTGAGGTGCAGAAGTGCCAAAGTTGAGTGCCTCTTAGATTAGACTGTAGCACTCTGTCACTTGCAGCTCATCACTCCGTCCTCTGCAGGGTGCTTGCAGAGCTCTCACCAAGGTCTTTGTCACTTGTGGCCAAAACGGCATAAGTGACACATCACAAGATGAAGACCTAGTGCCAGAACTTAGTGAGAGGCATCTCGCATTCACACCGCGGAGGGTCCAGGCATCTATTCTAGAGTTGCTTTTCCACGGTGACCTGCCAGCAGACCTGGATTGCCACTACTTTGCACAGCATGCGTTTCCATGCATTTGTACCCTGCTTGCAAAGTACACAGGCGAAATGAAGGAGGCTTATCGGTCTGCTGAGTTTCTGCTGGGTCCCATCAATGCTCCTGATGGAAATGCTGTCATGTTAGGTATGACCAGCTTCTTTGACACACTGTCTTGTGGTTGCCATATCTTTTGCGTTGCCATGGCAGGATAGCGCTGTCATGTCAATCTTGTAACATAGTTTCCTGGCACATTCACATAGACACAATGTCCATGTACAGACAATACATGGAATCTACATAGAAAGAAATAAGCAGCAGTATTGCTGTATTGAATCAGGCGAAGCATCGCTTTCTGAGCTTAAGAGTCAAAATATAGCCTGCCTGTCAACATGAGAGAACAGCACGCCTGTGTGGCTGTGTATGTGCATGGTTGTTGTCTGGTGACGTCACTGGTCTGTCCTACTTGCAGCTGGGTACAGCAAGTTGGTCACAGGGCAGGCAAAATTTCAGGCGGCACGGTCATGTCTGACACTGCTGTTCTTGTCAGTGACTACCCCTGTCCAAACGCACGGGAGACTGCAGCTCTACCTCCGTGGGTCAGCAGTCTATGCTAGTCCCCTGCTGAAGGCTGAAATGAAGACGACACAAGCTGAAGCAGGACGACTGAAGACATTGTTAGGTATACATTGTGAGTACATTGTTAGGTGTACATTGTCAGTTCTGCGCTGACAGTGTGAGGGGCACCATGTCATGATCACAGGTTGCATACATTGTGTCCTGCTTGAGGCAGCGTGTTGTGTGGATGGGCAAACTACAGGGTGTTTCCAGTCTAGAGTCATGTCCTGCTTCAGGCAGCATGGTTACGATCATATCCTGCTTGAGGTAGTATATTCAGGGTCATGTGTTGCTTGAAGCAGCGTGTTGTTTAGAAGCAGACGATTCAGATGCCCATCATCTGCATCATTGTTAAAAGCAGTTCTCTTTGAATACCACTTTGTGCCACTGACACATCAGTACTCGAGTATAGATATACCTTGACTGATCACAACTGCAAACAAGTGTGCCCTGTGGTGTTCGCAGAGATACGCTGTTATGGTACAGGTGTCATCATTGAGTATGCCCTGCGGTGTTTGCAGAAATATGCTGTTGTGGTACAGGTGTCAGGACAGAGACTTTCAACATGTTTGCCAAGGATGCTGCCCTGATCAGACAGCTGCAGCAAAGTGGACCCTCATGCTGGACCATATACAAGTCTGACCCTCGATCTCTCAAGACACACCTGGCATACCTCTCAAGCTACCATGAATTGCCTCCCGATACTGTCCAAGAAATCAAGGACTGCTTTGCTATGGTTGAGGCAATTCCTGCTCGTACCAAGGCGCCAGAGAAATCCAACCTTACAGCAAGGGTATGGTCCTAGTCACGCACTCTGTCTGTGCATACTGAGCTGGGTTGTGACAGTCCTCCCAGTCAGCGAGCACTGCCTGCATGAGCTATATGATTCTATCTGGCTGCAACCTACAAGCTCCATCAAAATCCAATGTCCAAATCCAACCTTGCAATTGAATTTTCTGTTACAATTTGGTCAGGGGTAGTGTCTGACAATCACCATTTCAATATTCTTGTTACTACTGTGTGGCTCAGCAGGAGTCTGCTTGGCGAGCTCTAGCTTGCTCTACACACACCTAACCCTGGCTGGCATACACTTTGGTTGTTCAGTAGTATTTTTGTGATCATGCGCAGTATGTTGCAGGTCAAAGACGACACTGCATGGTTGAGGGTGGGCGAGCAGCTGATTGCTGAGGAGCAGCTGGTGGCGGCCAAATCTGCTGCAAAGAAAGCCAAGAAGCTGAAGCAGAAGGCCAACAAGCAGGTTCTTCAAGCTGCAGAGGACAGCTTGGCCCAATGCAGCCAACAGCCCTTTACACCTGCTACTGCCCCTGACAGTTTCAATGAGGGGGATTGTCCCACTCAAACCTTGCAAGCAACAAAGGGTCACATGGCTCAGCACAGCTCAGATGCTGACATGCCAAGTGCAGAGAACAGCTTGGTCCAGTGCAGCCAACAGCCCATTGCACCTGCTACTGCCCTGACAGTCTTCACGAGAAAGAGTCTCCTACTGATGCGTTGCAGGCAACAAATGATCATACAGCTCAGCACAGCTCAGATGCTGAAATGCCAAGTGCAGTTACATTGGTCCAAGACAGCGGTCAAGAGAGCAACCCACTGCTTGGCAGTCAGCAGCACACAGATCAGGCAAAAGCAGACAGCGTGGCGCCCCACACGCCACCAATCAATGTCCCACATGTGCTGTCGGGTACTTCCTACAAACAGCAAACAGCAAAGCACAGCCCAGGCGTGGATGTCCAAAGCTCATCCGTTGTTCCCCTAGACACCTGTGTCTGCATGAAGTCTCTTCCTGCCCAAACTAGCATGTCATTTCAGACCAATGTTAGGGGCCTCAAGACTGACAGCAGCTATGAGTCCCTTGCAAGTCATGCCGAGGCACCTGAAGAGATGCAGCGCTGGTTTTGCTGTCCCCTCACCAAGGTCTGCCCTGACCCAGCGACATTTGCATGTCTTTGTGTTGCCTGTTGTCATATTTATACGGTGGCATGATAATGTTGCGCAGCCCATGGGAGCCAATTACTGTATCATGTGCTTGCTTTCCTCTTTTCAAGATCATCACAGCTTGATTCAATTCTTGCATGATCTTGTGAGATCAAATGACCACTTAATCAACCTGCACTGCTTGACATCTCTGACCTTTGCACAGGCCAAGATGATAGACTGTGTGATAGCTGCGGATGGCTACAGCTATGAGCGGGGTGCCATCACTAGCTGGCTGGCAAGCAGCAACAAGTCACCTATGACAGGCAAAGACTTGTCCAACACACGCTTACATCTGAACATCAGGCTCAGAGCTGTTATCAGCGAACATGCTGAGCTGTGATCAGTCAAGGTATATCTATACTCGAGTACTGATGTGTCAGTGGCACAAAGTGGTATTCAAAGAGAACTGCTTTTAACAATGATGCAGATGATGGGCATCTGAATCGTCTGCT
>Ga0115848_100063_pt1 | contig 26446 bp, 23 predicted proteins | sample InSIn3gowninarea_FD_83862 | JGI IMG/M metagenome (GOLD analysis project Ga0115848, IMG submission 83862) | reverse complement strand
AAGTAGCGGCTTAAGTGGGTAGGTTGCTTTCTTCTTTTTTCTTGGCCAGTTCCACCACCGCGTTTTTTACGCCGTCTTTATCCGCCGGAATCAGGTAAAGAGCCGTGCCTTTTAATCGGATTAGGTATACATTAGTGGTTACTGGTATAAACTCCCATTGTTGCTGTGACAACTCACCAGCAGAAAGCGGCTGCTGGTATAAAGCAGTTTTCTCCGTGGGCATGGAATGTACGGGCTGTAAAGTTTTATGAGTAAACAGGTTTTGTAACTGGTAGGTATTCGTGTTGTTTACAGACTTAAAATTCCAGGTCACGCACTTCCAGTTAACCGGGGTATATAAAACAATCGGGGTGCCATCGCGCTTATTGGCTTCTTCCGGTCTTAAGAGCATACCCGTTTGTACATTTTTAATGGCATAAGTTCCGCTTATTGTCTGCGAAAAACCTTGGCTCATACAACCCAGCAGCATAAATAAGCTTAAGGCACAGATAAAGAAATAGCTTCTGAATTTAATTTTTTTAGGCTGATTTTTCATAAGAGCGATGATTGATGATTTAGAACAAGTTATACGATACAAACAGAAATGTGCTAGTAGTTATAATAAGCTATTTGTGTTATAATAAATTACATTATCTGTACGGATACTTATAACAGATAAGTTTTACTGCGTTGTAGATGTGGCCACGGCAATTTTAGAGTCGGCGGTACCATAATACAGGAACCATTTATTTTGCAAATTAACCAATCCTTCCAAAAAGCAGACGTTACCAACCTGGCCGGTAATTTCGTAATCTTTATCGGGCTTCATAAAATAGTGAGCGGTGCGCTGCAATACCTTAGTCGGATCTTTGGGGTCGAGCAGAATTTGACCGGGAGTATAGGTACCCGCCGGCAAAGCGGGAGTGCCGCCTTGATCCAGGTTCATGCTGTTGTAAATTAATAAAACACCCGCTTCGGTGAGCATGGCGGGTGGCCCGGGTTCCACTAAGCGGCTATCGAACTGGCCGGGGCGCGGACCAAAAGCTACCGCCAATTTGTCTTTTTCTTCCAAGGGGGTCCAATCAAGCAGGTTATCCGAAGTAGCCATAAACATGTCGGTATCGCCCCAGTACATCCAGTATTTGCCGTTTATTTTAGTAGCTATTAACTGGCTACCCTTACGCTGGCAAACAATAGCTCCCGATTTAGACCAAGTATTCTTGTATTTTCCTTTATAAGCTTTCTCAAAGGCTAAACCTTGCTTTTTCCAAGTCTGTAAATCCGGAGAAGTAGCCACGCACAAGCGCGCGGTTTTACCATCGTAAGTAGTATAAGTCATGACGTAGGTACCTGCCGCAGTTTCTATTACCCGCGGATCTTCGCAGCCGCCCTCCCACTCGTATTTTTTCATGAAATCATTATCGGGATATAAAACCGGCTTCGGCATTCTTTTAAAATGCAGCCCATCGGTGCTTATGGCCAGGCCAATCCGGGAAGTACCGGCAAATTTGCCAATTTTATCTTCGGCCCGGTATAACAAATGTACTTTGCCGTTTCTTACCACCGCCGCCGGGTTAAACACATCTTTTTCTTCCCACTTCACAGAATCCTGCCGAACCGGACAATAAAAAAGCGTGGTGCTATCGGCGGCCAAAATAGGATTAAGCGCATCTTCTTTTTGGAAGGGACCTAAAGTCCAAGATTCGAGATTAGAGGCAGAAGAATTATTTTCGGCAGAAGAGTCCTGCGGGGGACTCGCAACCGATATTGCCGCATCCGATGTTTTGCCGGATTGCTGGTTACAGCTGGTGAAGAATGTTACAAGTAGAAAGCAACACAAATAATTTTTTAAAGGAGAAGCAGCCATAGCCATAGAGGGAGATAAGTAAATTACATTACCGGTATTCTTCGCTTCAGCAAGATGCTAAAAAAAGCAATAGATCTATGGCGAAAGGCAATTTATTCTGTTGCATTGGTACTACTGTAAGAAATAGCTATTATCTCTATTATTTAAGGATGTAATTGGGAGTACCAACTGGTAGGGCAGCTCGCAGTAAAATTATGGGTAACTCACCGCATCATTTTCTTTTACAAATGCCCAACTCCTATTTATTCCTGAACGCATGAGTGAAATCAGGATGTTGATGGATTACTTAAATCTATTTTAAATAAATAAGCATTCGCTTATACTTAAGTTCGTTACGTTATCTTAAAACAAGCCTCTAAGGAATGAGATAGGTAAGTTATCCACATAGCTATTCTTACTTCTTGTGTTCTTTTAGAATCGCGGAGAACTGGTTTATGCCGGTTGTATAAGCAGTAGGCTGCACCCGAAATTCTTGCTCAAATTTTTGGGAGTTAAATACATAATCGTACTCGTATTGATAATACAGTTCTGCTGTTTCGCCAATCATCTTGTTAAATAAGCCGATAGTTTGTAGCATTAGCTTGTTTACTTTGCTATAATTAGGTTTGGTATTAAAAGTACTCGCGGCCAGCTGAATAAATTCCTTGCCAATAAGAGCGGGTGCCGTAGGTAAGTGCCAAATTTGTTTATCTGCTTCGGGGCGCTGACCAAGCAGATAAACCGCTTTGCCCGCATCGGGGATGTAAATAAAAGAATGTTTGCTCGCCGGATCGCCCATCCACATGGCTTTAGCTTTTTGGGCGTACTTTGCCAACACCATTGAATCATAGAAACTGTTCAGGCTTTCGGCACCGTAAAAATCGGGAGCCCGGGCAATGGTGGCGCGTAAGTTTCCGGCTTGAACTTCGTGCATGAGTTTTTCCGCAATTCGCGCCCGGATTTCCCCTTTTACGCTGCTGGGGTTATAAGGCGTTTCTTCCGTCATGGGACCAGTAACGTGCCCGTACATATACACATTATCAAAGAAAATCAGCCGGGCACCGGTAGCTTTGGTAGCATCAATCAGATTTTGCATAATAAGCGGCCACTCGGCGGCCCATACTTTTTTATCGTACTTTAAGCCAGCGCACATATAGATTACCGAAGATCCTTGCACGGCTTGTAATACTTGCTGGTAATTTTTCAGATCCGCGCTTACCCAAGTGGCTTTTCCCAGGTTTTCAATTTTCCGGCGGCTTACTAAACGTACCAGGTGGTTATATTTTAACAGTTCCTGCGCGAGCGCGTTGCTGACGGGTCCGCCAGCGCCTAATATTGTATGCATCGTGTGTATGTTTTTAACTGATGCAAGCTAGCGCCACCTAGCCGTTAAAAACGTTAACAAAAGATAAGAACAGGATGGTGGAGTAGAGTAAATTAGCAGTTTAACTCACGTTTACCCGGAAGCAGAAACTGTATTATGAGGGTTATGTCTAAACTAAGATGCCAAATAGACGAGCATCAACAAGAAATTCAGCAAGCAAGTATTTTAATATTCGAAGAAAGCAACCTACCCACTTAAGCCGCTACTTTCCTTTTGGCGGTACTGAGATAAATTCTTTTGCGGATTCGGGAGAGCGATACGGGCGTAATGCCTAAGAAATTGGCGACGTAATGTTGCGGAATGCGCTGGAGCAGATCGGGCTGTTGTTGTAGTAACCGGCAGTAACGTTCTTCCGGCGTTTGTGTCACAAAAGCTACCACGCGTTCTTCGTAGCAGCAAATAAGATACTCGGCCACTAGCCGCCCGAAGCGTTCCATTTTATAAGCTATTTTGGGGTTCGTGCTTAACTTTTCTAAAGCCAACTGCGAAAAGCAAACTACTTCGGCGTCTTCCATCGCTTCAATGGTTGTTAAGCTGGGTTCTTTCTTCAGAAAACTGCGGTAAGAACTTACGAGCTCTTTCTCGAAACTAAAGTAATTACTAATTTCTATCCCTTCTTTCAAGAAGAAAAAACGAAAGGAACCGGAATAAATAAAGCCAATCTCCTCGCAAATTTTACCGTTGGTAATAAAAGGTTCGCGCTTCTTAATGGTACGCAGGTACAAAAATTCGGCGAAAATCGCCCATTCTTCATCGGAGAAAGTAACAAACACTTCCAGGTTTTGCCGGAAAGTTATTAACATGTTTTCTGATAATTGCGCCATAATGAATTAAACGTATTGCGATTGCTTCGCTAACTTAGAAATTATAAATTGGAAAAAAGAGCCAATACTTTCTCTCTCCTTCATCCATCAGATTGATGGTAAAAACTAATTTGTAAGGGTACTGCTTATAAAGTTAAGCTTTTTGCAGGAAGTACCTAAGCAAATTTATTTGGCTTAGAAAGATATTCCAGACCATTTATTTTAAAAGAACATAACTTAGAACGAAGCAGTAAGATTTAGAAGTTGAGAAAAATTTCGTTTAGCTGGTGGTATTTTCCAACTAGCGCCGCGGCTTTTAAGTAGTACTGCTTTCCTCATTCTAGAGGAATCAATTATTACTTTTAGCCGTTTCCTTCCTTTTACAGCTAATCAGAAACTTCTTTCCCGCTACAAACGATAGAATAGGGGGCTATTACGTAGAGCCCAGTATTTTTCCCCAGACTATTCTTACCTTTGAGACTAGCAATTACGGGCAGGTAAAGCCATAAGCACTATTGCATATCTTTTGTGAAAGCAAACGTTTTACAGAGCGGAATAACTGACTAAGTAATAAATTGAGCGCCTGGCGCAGCATGTATGGAAGCAAAACGATTAAATAAATTTATTAGTGATACCGGTTTTTGTTCCCGCCGAGAGGCCGACAATTTATTAGAGCAAGGCCGGGTAACGGTAAACAGCAAAGTACCTGCCGCTGGTACCAAAGTAACGGCCCAGGATAAAGTACGCATCGACGGCGAGATATTGCCCGTGCGGCACGAAGAACCGGTTTTTCTGGTATTTAATAAACCAGCCGGCATTGCGGCTACTACCGATCTTTCGGTAAAAAATAATATCATCCGGGCTTTAAATTATCCAGCCTCCCTCCTACCTATTGGCTTTCTGGACCGCGATGCCGAAGGTTTGTTGTTTTTAAGCAACGATACCGAATCGGTACGAAAAATAACCAAAGCGGATAACCGCTACGAGAAAGAATACCTGGTAACGGTGGATAAACTTATTTCGCCGGATTTTTTAACGAAAGTAAGCGAAGGCGGCATTCCTGAACCGGGCATGGAACGAAAAAAGAATTTTGTTACGAAGTTAGGTACCAACCGGTTCCGGATAGTGCTGGAGCCGGGCACCAACCACCACGTAAAAAGATTGGTAGAAGGCTTGGGCTATAAAATAGTGCATTTGCAAAGAACCCGTTTGGGCAATATTACCGCGGGTAAATTACACGTGGGCATGTGGCGCACCTTAACCGAGGCAGAAGTAACAGCTATTAAAAGCGAAGCAATCCGTAAACCCCGAAAAAGCTACGGCGCAAATAAAGCCACCGATGATTTTGAAGAAGAAAGCGTTGTAACCCGCCATAGTGAACCGGCTAAACCCCGAACAGCGGCCAAAGCTACCAGCCCCTCGCTAAAAAAACCAAAGAGCCCTCCGGCAAACAACAAAAGCCCCAAAAATACGGCCCGCGGAACCGGCCAGCAACGCATAGGTAAAAGTAAACCTGCCTCCGCCAGAACAGCCACTCCCAGAAGTAACAGCCGAAGAAGCGACGGGGCACCCAAAAAGTAACCGGATTTTACCCGCCACTTGATGGGCTACTGCTACCACTAAATTTATTAATAACCAGGCTTTTATATTTCTCCGCGGGAGCTAGCGTATAATTCGTACCAATCCTGATGATCCAGGTCAATCTCAAAAGCGTTCGCGGCATTGCGGAGGCGCTGTTCATCGCGGGTACCCAAGAGTGGCAAAGCGCCTAATTTAATTACCCAAGCCACCGCAATAGATTCTAGGTCTGCGTTATACTTTTGGGCAATTTCCTGTAATTTATGGCGCACTCGTACGGCCACCGCATCGGTGCCATTAGCAATCCGGCCATCGGCCAACGGACCAGAAGCGATTGGGCGCATGTAGCGTTGCTTGCTGTAATCAATCTGGCCATTATCCAGGGCCAAGGTGTTAAGCAAATTCAGTTCGATGTGGTTAGTTACAATAGGAATATTTAAGTAAGCCGCCAGTAGCTGGTGTTGAAAAACTGAAAAGTTTGCGACGCCAATATTTTTCACTTTCCCGGATTCTTTTAGCTGCCGCAAAGTAATAGCCGTTTCTTCCAGGTTTGAAATAGGATCGAGGTAGTTCAACAGAAAAATATCAATGTAATCGGTTTTTAATTTCCGCAGCGATTCTTCCACACTTTGCAAAACGTGGTGGCGCGAGGTATCATAATGCTTTGCCCGCACCTCGGGCCGGCTAGGATGCGGTAAGCGCAAGCCGCATTTGGTAAATAACACAATGTCTTCGCGCTTAAACGATTTCTGACTAATTATCTGGCCGAATAATTCTTCGGCGTGGTAAGTGCCGTAAATATCCGCGTGGTCGAAAGTGTTAATTCCTAATTCCAGGCAAAGATTTACTATTTTTTCCATGGAAGCGGCAGTAGTATTTACCTCTTCTTGCCAACGGTGAAAGCTGTAAACAGCTGGAGAAACTTTTGGTCCGGCGTCGCTTAAATAAATTTTTTGCATTAGGGAGTAGTTTTCGGTTTGATTTTCTGGGTGATAAAATCAAACTTAAAAGTTATTTTTATTTTTTAGGGCATCAATCTTAAAACGACCTGTAAATTCCTTATTTCTTATACGGGATGAAGCATTTTTAAAGTAGCTGAAATCCGGCATTCTGCTGCCCTTAAAATTTAGCCCGGCCTTTTCTTCGTGCCGCGGGTAGGTGGGGCCGAGAGCGGGTCGTCGGGCCAGTGGTGTTTGGGATAGCGGCCCCGCAAATCCTTCCGGACTTCAAAATAACCGGTATTCCAGAAACTGCGCAAGTCGCGGGTTACCTGCACCGGTCGGGAAGCCGGCGAAAGCAAATGAATAAGCAAAGGCACTTTCCCGTTGCCAATCCGGGGAGTATCCAGCATCCCGAAAACTTCTTGTAAGCGCACCGCTAGCACGGGAGTATTTATATCGGTATAATCCAGCGCAATACGGGAGCCACTGGGTACCATAAAATAAGCCGGCGCTAGTTTCTCCATTTCCTGCTGTTGCTCCCAGGATAAATTGGTTAGTAATATTTGATTAAAATCGAGCCGGGCAACTTGCTCCAGCGAGCGTAAGTTAAGTAAATGCGGGCGCAGCCAACTGTTTACCGTAGTTGTTAGCGTTTCCTCGGAAACATCAGGCCAATGAGTGGGCTCCAGTTGGTGCAGAAACCGCAAGCGCTGCCGGGTTCTCACGGCTTCTTCGGACCAGGGTAACCGGTTAATACCTTTTTCCAGTAAGGCCTGCAGCAAGGCATTAATTACGAGTTCCGGTTCGGGTTTGGGCTGCGAAACTTCTTCCAGAATTAAGGCGCCTAAGCGGGTAATTTGCCGGGCAATAACCCGGTTAGTAGCATCATCCCAACGCACTTCCTGCTGTTGCTCCAGTTGCGAACTAAAATGCTGCAGTATTTCTGCTTTACTTATCGGCGCAGCCAATAATACGCGGGCTTGGTTGCCGGTTTCCAGATGGGCCACGCCGTAGAATTCGGCTTCGGAGAATAACTCCGTAGCCAAGCTGGCCCGTTGCCCGGTAACCAATCGTACCCGGCCGGAGTTTTCCCGTTGCGCCAAACGATCCGGGTAAGCCAAAGCCGTGAGCAAACCAGCTACCTCGGGCTGGAGTTTGCCTTCGGGTTCGGGGAGGCGTTGGCGTAAATGGCGGGCTTGCTCGCGTACTCGGCGCAATATATTTTCCTCGACCATAAAACCGGGCGTAGGAGGTCGCTGACCCGCAACCAGCTCCAGGCGCAAGTGCAAATCGGGCAAAGCGTTAGAACGAGTACTATCTACTGGTTTTAAAATATCGCGTTCGGCGAGTAAGGCCGCCAGGGCGCAGGCCGTAGAACCAAAGCCCAAGGAATGGCCTTGCACTACTAAATGACCCAAGCGCGGCGGTAGCCCTAAAGCCGCCAAAGCTTTGCCGTGGCGGGTAGCCTTACCGGCTGCATCAATTGCTTCGAGACGAACTAATAAATCGCGGGCTAAAGTTAGCGCCGCCGCCGGAGGCGTATCCAACCATTTTAATGCACTTATATCTTTTACCCCCCAAATAGCTAACTCTAAAGCTAAACTACTCAGGTCGGCTTCGCAGATTTCCGGGGCTTGCCGGTCGGGCAGTTGCAGCTGGTCTGCCTGCGACCACAAGCGGTAACAGATACCCGGACCTAAGCGGCCCGCCCGGCCTCGCCGTTGGTCCGCGGCCGCTTGCGATACGGGAATGGTGGCTAAAGTAGTAAGACCGGTGCGGGCCACAAACTTAGGTACCCGGGCCAAGCCGCCATCAATTACTATTTTTACGCCTTCTATGGTTAAACTGGTTTCGGCAATGCTAGTAGCCAGTACTATTTTCCGCTGGCCTTTGGCGGCTGGCTGAATAGCCGCTTGTTGTTGCGCTAAACTTAGCTCGCCGTGTAATAAATGCAGTTGAGTATTTGCCGGTAAGGTAGTTTCTAGGTGTTGGGCTACTTTTCGCATTTCGCCTAAACCCGGTAAAAAAACCAATGCGTCCCCTGCGGTATGCTGCGCAAAGGCCCGGCGAATGGCCTTAGGAACTAAGGTTGTTAGTCTATCTAAAGGCCGATTACCAGCTGCGGCTAGTTCGGCCGGCGGCAGGTAATGCGTTTCCACGGGGAACATCCGCCCCTCGCTCCGGATAACGGGCGCTTCGAGCCAGTGACCAATGCCAGCTGCATCCAGGGTCGCGCTCATTACTAATAAACGCAAATCGGGTCGCAACACGGCTTGAGCATCCAACGCTAAGGCTAAACCTAAATCAGCTTGCAAGCTCCGTTCATGAAATTCGTCGAAAATAATAGCAGCAATACTTTCCAGAGCCGGGTCGTCTTGCAATAACCGGGTTAAAATACCCTCGGTTACTACTTCAATCTGCGTTTTAGCGGAAACAGCCCGTTCCAGCCGAACCCGATAACCAACCGTTTCTCCTGCCTTTTCGCCGAGTAAATCGGCCATGCGTTGGGCCGCTGCCCGGGCCGCGAGCCGGCGCGGCTCCAGCATAATAATTTTGCCGTTGTTGCGCCAGGTAGCCGCTAGTAGGGCTAAAGGTACCAGCGTCGTTTTTCCGGCTCCCGGTGGGGCTTCCAATACCGCGCGGTTGTTGGTGGTTAAAGTAGCTAATAGTCGCAGAAGCGCTTCAGTAACGGGTAAATCAGGTAAATGATGGAGTAGATTTGCTGCTGACATTACAGACAAAGGTCGCAATTCTTTCAGAAAGTTTATCTCGCAACCAGAGTTAAGTACGAAGCTAAAACCAAGAATATTGCTTTAATCAGCAAAAATCAATCACTCTTGCTCCTTGTTAGTTTTCGTTGTTAGCTATTAGAAGATTTGTTAGTGATTAATCATCTTCTGCAAAGAAGAATTTCTTACCAGTCTGGCTGAACGTAGAAGAGTTAAAAGAAGAACTAATGTTTAGCCCATAGTCGACAGACGACAGTCCACAGTTTTAATAGATTGTATATTAATTGGTTTTAGATTAAAAACAACTCTTCTTTTAATCTTTGACTAAACACTAGTACTTGGCACGTAACAAACAGTCTCATCCTAGTGCAGGAAATGACGTTAGACTGTTAGAGTGTTCCGCGCGGTTATAGCCGCTTGCTTCTCGGTGGTTCTCGGAATAGCGGCATCTCCTTCCCTGTTTTTAGGGAAGGTGCCCTTTAGGGCGGAAGGGTCAAAATACTGCAATACAGCCAGCTAAGCCAACAGCTACTTTTACTTAATTAAAGCTTCTAAGATCCTTACAACAACAAGCTATCTACCCGGTGGGCGTGCACCATGCCTTCGCACGGCGACCAGGAAAAAATAGTAAAGCGGCCATCCTGCGAAGCCACCAGGGCATGCGAATCGCGTTGGTCGTAGACAAACTGGGCCGCCGATAAGTGCCGGGTGCCGCCATTCTGCGCCGGATGAATAATTAAGGGTTCACCGCCCACAATAGGTTCCGTTACTATTATTTGTTCTACCGGCTGTTTATCGGGTGGGCGGCGGATTTTAGCGCCAAAAGCCAGTAATTCATATTGATCGCTAATAATGGTAGCTCCATCTACGGCGGTTACGCCGGCAACTCCTTCCACAGCCTGGCGAAGATTAGCTTGCCAATAACTGGAACTTTGCTCTTGCTCTTCCTGCTGCAGAACTGTAGCCAAGCCCGAAAAGGCCGGTTGAATGGCATACGAAATAGGATGAATAATCGAGTCGCGCCAGGCTTGACTGCCGTGCGGAACCACGAGTAAACTGCCTCCCCGACCGTGCGCCCGCATGGAAGCCGCTAACTGCACCAGCACATCCACGGAGCCGTTCCAGGAAGTAGGCGTAGTAAAACCTAGTAAAGAAGTAAGCACCGCCGGGCAATCCGGCAGACTGGCGCTTTGCTCATCAATTACCTTTACTTCGTCGCCTTTTAATACCGCTACGTTCACAAATTTACCAAAGGCATCCAGGCCGCGGTGTTTTATCACCAGCAATCCGGGCTCAATTACTTCCAACACAAAACATAAGCTCGGAATAGTACGCGTAGCTCCCCAAACGTACAAATCATCGCCTTTTCCCCAAACTCCCAGGTGAATACCGGGCCTTTCTACCGCCGGTGCCAGTTTGGTGAGACTACTAGGTGTAAGCGCTAATCTTTGCTCAAATAACATAGGTTGACCGGCTTGCTCCGGGGGCAAAAAAGCCAACGAAATTTTAGTAGAATGCCCTTCTTCGCGCCGCAAACTTGCCCAGAACGCTACATCCACAATTGCTTCAATAGCCGATTGCTCCGGGGCCGTAGCTAGTTGGTGCTCCCCGAGCCGGTGGGCCGTAGCAAGGTGTTCGGCAAAGTGCTGCTCCACTGCCGGGGCTACCACCCGGGCAGCTTGGTAGCGAGTTTCGCGGTTTATTTTTACCCGATGCGTGGTGGGTAAAGGCTCACGTTTTAACATAAATTAAATTTTGAAATTACGGCGGATGCTGTTGGGGTGCAAACAAACAGAACGGCATAATGTTGCCAACAGATGCCGCATAGAAAGAAAAGCTCAAGGAAAATTTTTAATGAGTCTGAATTTACCAAATTAAACGCGGGAGATATCCGGAAAAGCTAAAGTGATACCTTGTGATTTTCTAATAATTTTATTTATAATATATAGAAAAAATAGTTGTTAAATTTTTATTATATTTAATTTTTCGTTATAATTGTTATAACCATAATGCGGGTTTCGTGAATAATAAACTAATATTGTTATCGGAATACCTGCACTAAAAATACTGTACCTAATCAATGACCTAACTAATTAATCAACCAATTAAATTTACTACAATGGAAAAGCTTCAGGCCATGCTCCGTCTAATGGAATCAGATGAATTTTTGTTAATCACTAAAACAAAGAATCAGGAAGGAATAACGTATAACCGTGATATGACGGATAGCCACGCCCGACGATTTTGCCTGCAAGTTTACCAGCACATTAAAATGGGTCAGGAAACGTTAAATGCTTTTAAAGAATTATTTAAATAAAATACGTACCAATTCTACTTAATCTCGTGAAGGCTTAGCCTTGGCTCTAAGTAAAACAAAAAGCACAAATTATATCTTCAGAAGTAAATTATTTAAATAAATCAGAGCCGGGCAGAATCGCTATTCTCCCGGCTTTTTGTTTTTATTCATCAGGCGAAGATGCATATATTGCTAAGCGCCCAAAGAAACCTTAGCGGATGGTTTTTAAGTAAAGGTCTTCTACTTTTTGGCGGGCCCAGGGAGTTTTCCGCAGAAAAGTTAAGCTGGACTTTATACTTGGGTTATTGGTAAAGCTATTAATGTTAATTCTGGCTCCCAACTCGTCCCAGCCGTAGTACTCTACTAAGTAAGTTAAAATCATCTCCAGCGTTTTGCCGTGCAACGGATTATTCTTTTGGGCTTCCATTGGTATATCTAAGCTTTGATTTAAAGCGAGCAAAATTATTCAAAATAAAACCCGGCGGGTAGATAATTACGGGACAGCTTCACTAATTATTTGGCCGTTTGCATAAAGGTAATAATCTCCTCGTACAGCGGATTTCTGGATCTAATAAATTGGGTGATCATCGGGATGTGTTTCTTGCCTTTTAAAACCTGGTAAGGGAGTTCTGGTCTAAATTCTCGTAAAGCTTTTACGAATTTTTCGTTGCTTTTGATAATCGAAGGATACGTGTTTTCGCCGCGGTAAATTAAGAAAGGCGGCAGCCGGGAATGGAGGTGGTACAAAGGAGAGGCTGCTTTCCAGATTGTGGGATGGGCGGTAAATGTTTGCAGATACGTATGGTTGGCGGGCAACTTTTCTTCTTGCAGGTAGCCGTACATATCTAATCCGGCCGCATCAATCAGGATAGCGCCTTTGATCGGGTTTTCTACCCCGAGCGTATCAAAATACGCGCTCCGCACCGTAATAAGCGCCGCCAAATGGCCGCCGGCCGAATGACCCGAAACAAATATTCTATCGGGGTTGCCGCCGTATTCTTGAATATTTTCTTTCACCCATTTAACGGCACTAGCCGATGCCTTAGCCATTTGATTGTAATTGGCCCCGGGACTAAGCGGATAACTAATAATAACGGCCACTACTCCTTTCCGGGCCATCCGGCTACCCAGAAAACTGTACAGCGACTTTTTGCCGGAGTTCCAGCTGCCGCCGTGGATAAAAACAAAAACCTCCTTTAAATTACCGGCTTGGCGATGCGGCGTAAATAAATTTAATTGCTGGGATTGGTTTGGTTTAGAATGAGAGTAAGTAATGTTCCGGAATCGGTTAATCTTTTTAAAAGCGCAACCCGAAAGACTACTGAAAAGCAAATAGCTAATGGTAAAAAACAGATAATAAACCGGCTTGGGTATTTTCATGCGCATAAGAGCAGTTGGCAGTACGTACCATACATACTACAAACAAGCTTTTATGGATGAGAGAAAATAAAAATTCAGTTCTGGTGCTACTCGGTTCGTTCCTTTTACTAAGGCAAAAATTTAAAGGAAGAATTGCCGAACCGGGTACTGGAAAAACACCAATTACCTTTCGGCAGCATTGTTACCTTTCAGAATAGATTTGTCAGAATAGAGAGAATTAGTTTCGGCGATTATTTACCGGCCCGAAATTACCCGAATTACTTTGTCTGATTTAATTTAACTTCCCGGTCTCGCCGGCAAGCAGGGCTTACTGCTGATTCGAGATATAGTTTTGGAGGTTATCAATAATAAATTTTTGCTCTTCCATTAAATGCTTCACAATATCACTCATCGAGATGATTCCGACTACCTTATCACTATCGTCCAGTACCGGTAAATACCGGATAACTTTGTCGGTCATCAGGTTCATGCATTCTTTTATGGAAGTAGTAGGATTTACCGTTACCGGGTGGTCGTTCATAATTTCTTTAATCAGGGTTTTCTTCGAAGCTTTCCCTTCCAGAATAACCTTACGGGCATAATCTCGCTCCGTGAAAATGCCAATAAACTTGTCGGCATCCATTACCAGCAAAGCTCCCACATTTTTATTCATCATCATTTCTAAGGCATTATAAACCGTGGAGTAAGATTCGATGGTAATGGTAGCATACCCTTTCTTTTGCAAAATATTTCGTACGTGGCTCATAATTGTCTTTTTTAGGTTAGTAGCTAGCGGTTTAAAGCATTCATATATTTAATAGGACAATATATTAAAAAAGCCGTTATAAAAAAGGAGGAAGTAGAATAAGTAAAGAAAAGACTGGAAATTTACGGGTATTTACCTTTTATTTCAAGTTACGGTTAACTTCGTCCAGTAAATACTCTTTCGGGTCGGAATTATATTCCCAGAACATAACCCCAGCCAGTTTATTTTGCAGCACAAACTGACATTTCTCCTTTACCGACCATTCGTCTTCGTAGGTAATAAATTTCTTTTCGGCGGCATTGTACAAATAAGGCGCTTTGGCTTTTTTATCGCGGTAAGCTTTATAACCGTTTTTGTTGATGATGCTATCTTTTAGTGTGGTATACCCGCCGCCCTGGGTGGTACCGGTTGTCTTTTGCCCGATCCCTTTTTTCTTGGCCTCCGCCAGATTAAATCCTTTGCCGTAAAAGGCCAGGCCTATTACCAGTTTGGCGGGCGGTATTCCTAAAGTGGTATAATCTTGTACGGCTTTAGCGGCGTAATCTTTAGTGTCGTATTTTTTAGAAGCGTACAAATTACTGTGATGGCCTGCTACCGGCCCGCCGGAGTAATCGTAGGTCATCAGGTTGATGTAATCCAGGTATTGCTGCGCTTTGCCCATTTCGGTGTGGTTAATAAAATCCGTGAAGGTAGGAATGGCCGTTGTAAGCAAATATTTTTTACCGGTTTGGGCTTGGGCCTTATCTAGTTCCTGCCGGAGTGCGGCAAACATGAGCGTAAAATTCTGGGTATCTTCGGGCCGGAAAACATTGCCTTCTTCGCCTTTTATCGCCGGATATTCCCAATCAATGTCAACTCCGTCTAATTGGTTTTGCTGCATAATCTGCACGCAACTAACGGCAAAAGCCTGACGCGAAGTATCCGTTAAAACCGCATCCGAAAAGTTTTCGCTCCAGGCCCAACCGCCCAGCGAGATTAAAATTTTCAATTCCGGATTTTGCTTTTTCAACAAGTTCAACTTCCGGAAATTAGTAGTATCGGTAGCCAGGTTGGTGAGAAAAGCGCGGTTCCCTTTTACGTCGACGAAAGCATAATTAATGTGCGTTAATTTATTCGCGCTAATATTATCGGTATTCAACAAGCCCCGGAAACCGCCTACATACCCAATAATTACCGGCTTAGTGGTAACCGGTACCGGTTGGGCGAACATTCGCAACGTAAAGGTGAAAATTACAGTTAAGCAAAGGACAAAACGGGCGGAAAGCAGTTTTTTAACTGGGGTAGTACGTTTTTTCATAGCATTCTAGAATCAGGTATTCATTTGGATGTTAATTTTGAAAGTTAAATTTTCTGGCGGAAGGCAAAGTATTTAAATTACTTAAAAAGGTTTTAGGTACTCGGGTAAAATCAAATATAAGTTTTACTGATTATAATTAAATGAAGGTTAATTACTTATACACGTACAACCTATAACGTACTACCTCCTTGATTAGGTAAAACTATCGCACGTCGGCCATCCATTTGCGGATAAGCGGGCTGAGGCAAACCAGTAAAATTCCAATACCCAAAGACCAAATGCCAATTTTGCTGAGAATAGCGGCGTAATAAGGTAAAGATAATATTGGGTTATTTACCACATTTTCCGGTACGCTCATGAGGGCGCCAATTTTACCCGCCAGAAACTCGCCAATTGCCGAAGCGAAAAACCAGATGCCCATCATCAGGGCTACCATGCGAGTGGGAGATAATTTGGTAACCATACTCAAACCAATTGGCGAAATGCAGAGCTCGCCGCAAATAATAAAAAAGTACCCTAAAATAAAGGCCGGCAGCGAAATTAAACCACTTTCTACTCCTAGTTGGCAAGCCGCATAAAAAATGTAAAAACCCAGCCCCACGAAGATAAACGAAAGGCCAAACTTAACCGGCGTAGATGGTTCCAGCTTTTTACGGTTAAGCACGGGCCAAAGCCAGGCGAAGAAAAAGCTGAGAATAATAACCCAGGCGGGCGGTAAAAAGTTATTAACCGACAAAGCCGGCAGCTCCCATCCGGCCACGTGCATGTCTACGTTGCGCATGGCAAACAAATTGAGCGAACCGGCATTTTGCTCGTAAAAAGCCCAGAACAACGCCGAGAATACAATCATAACCAAAGCCGCTAATAGTTTACTGCGACTGATCCCATCCAACTGAAAAGCCATGAATAAAATGTACACCAGCGACACCGCCCCTAACCCAAACATAATGTAATCCATTAAATGGTAGCGATTAAAGAGCGCCACAATGGCTGGAATCACTAAAAGAGAGGCAAGGTAAATAAGCATTTCGGTGGGTAAACCAATAAATGCGCGCTTTTTTAAAGCGGCCGTATCAGGCGGCAAGCCGCGGTGTTGCAACGAATTTTGGCCCAGGTAAAACACCAGCAAGCCCAGCAACATAAATACGCCCGCTAAGCCAAAGCCGTAGTGCCAGTTAATCCGTTGGCCCACGTAGCCGCACAGCAAACCACCCAAGGCCGCTCCAATGTTAATGCCCATGTAAAAAATGGAAAACCCACTATCTTTGCGCGGGTCGTTATCGGCGTATAAAGTACCAACCAAGCTGGAAATATTAGGTTTAAAAAAGCCGTTACCGCAAATAATAAAAGCCATGCCGTAAAAAAAGCTCCAATCCTGCGGGACCGCCATTATTAAGTGCCCGATAGACATGAGAACACCCCCAAAGATTACGGCTTTCCGGTAACCTAAAAACCGGTCGGCCATAAGGCCGCCGAACAGGGGCATGGTATACACCAGCGCCGCATACGAACCCAGGATGGCGTAACCCTTTGGCTCCGGAAATTTTAACTGCGTTACCATGTAGGCCAGCAGCAAAGCTTTCATGCCGTAGAAAGAAAACCGCTCCCACATTTCAGCGAAAAATAACAAATACAGCTGCTTCGGGTGACTGGTAGTGGTTGGGGGCACTTCGGCAATTTGGGCTTCGGAGAGGTCCATAAAATAAATATTTCGGTATTAAATTAGTGTTTTCTGAATGTAAGCATTATAAGTAAACCGGCAAAATGTACTTACTGCCGGGAAGAGCTAGCGTTTGGTTTATTTCAACCGCCACCAACAGGATTCTAATTTCTCCTAACGCAAAAAGGTATAGAAACTGACAGGGGCAGCAAGAATTATTCGCAAGGTTATTTCATCAGAACGCAACAAAAAGTCCCGTCAAAGAAGAGTGACTTTACTAAAGGTAATTTGATGGGTAAGGAGGTAATGACCTGCTTTACTTTTTATCATTCTTCTTTCCTGCCGATTAGATCCTTGCAGGATGACAGAGGGAAGTGCTATTAATTTATTTCTCCCGCTTGGATAGATAGGTACTAAAAAGATAAACCTATTGCGGTAGCTAGATTTTTCTATTTCTAGTTCCTTGTAGAGAGGAGGGTAAATATTATTCGGTATAATTCAGAAAGTACCATAGAACTTAGAACAAAATTGGGGAGCGGAATTCTTTGGAGCCAGTTCCTGTCTCCATTTATCCGTGCTGATGCAGCTTCCTAGTTCAAGTTTGCCTTCTGGCCGGCAGGCCCCGTTTGGTCATTCGGGCCTTCTAAGCTTGTTTTCCTCGCTGCTCTCAGAATGCCGGCGGCACCATAACCTTAGAAGGCCCTCTTCGCCCAAACTAGCGTAGTTTGCCCTTAGTTACCGCTTTCCTAGCTGGTTAACTTATAGGTTGATTAGGTGTCCTCATCGTAGGTAGCTCCACGGGAGCTACTACGATGAGGACACAGGTAGAGTAAAATTAACTTACAGAAGGTTACGATCCGGCAAGCCGTAGCTAAAAGCGAACTACGTCAGTCGGGGCAACGAGGGCCTTCTAAGATTCCGGTGCGGAGCATGGCGAGGCACGAGCCAAGGAAGCTTAGACCGACCGAGTGACCCGACGGGGCCTCGCGGCCAGGAGCCCACTTAGCCGTGTCCAACTTGATAGCACCATAGCCTGGAGGCAGGAACTGACTCCAAAGATAAACACCTACTAGTACGTCATTACTATTTCAATCTGGTATAAATCGTTACAAGTAAGAAAAATTTACTTCAACTGCTTTTTCATTCTTTTAATCACTAAGCGGGTTTCGGCAATGCGTCTTTCCAGGCCCGCCCGGTAATGCCAGGCCTGGTATTGTGGATCGGTTTTTTTGTTTCTTAATTCTTTTTGGAGTTCCTGGAGGTATTGTTCGCTCAATTTCAAATACTGAGGCGCCGTAGATGTATTATGAAAGCCTTTGCCATCTACCTGCACGTACACCGGCGTAGTGTGGGCGGCCTGAGTAGAGTTGCCGTAACTGCGGGCCGCCAGCCAAATACCTCCTTCCGCCGGAATAGTGAGCGTTACAGAAAGATGATCCGGCGACTGACCCGGGCTTTGGGCCGTAACTCGACCTAATACCCGACCGTGCCCCACAATCTCCAGTGCCTGCAGCGGTACCTGGGTAGCGTGGCCGTAAGCCTCGGCGGTAATGTGCAAAGTGGTGCCTTTACGCACCGCCAGGCTATCTCCCGGAATTTTATTATTAACTTTAAAGGCCAGCAGGGGGCCACTCGAAACAAAGGTATGCCCGGCGGCTACTCCGGCTTTCCAGGTGGTATAATTAAATGGCTCTTCTACGTAAGTATAAAAGCGAACATTACCTAAGCGCGCCGAGCGCTCGGGTGGCCCGGTTTGGTGATCGTGGCCGCACCACGGAAAATCGGAACCGGCTACGGCAGTTATTGGAATGCCTAAATCCAGTAAGTGGTAATAATGTTCCGTGAGTAAAGGTTTATCCGAAGCGCAGAATTGCAGTAATTCCAATACATCAACCTTACCGCGTAAGCCATCGAGGGTAAGGCCGCGGTACCCATGAAAGGTTTCGGCCTGGTGTGCGTAGCCCCCTACACCGCCTAACTCCCGGAGTTTATCAAATACCTTATCGTAGTAATAATATTCTTTTTGGTACCGAATTCGTTCGGAGGCTCCGATACCCAAGGCGTGGCCTAGTTCCGGCGTCCGGGGATCTTCCTGCCCTGAGGTTAGAAAATAATCTTTTTTCTGATAAACCCCTTTTTCGCCCCAGGCATACTGCGGATAATACGTTTCCCAGAAATCTCCCATGCGCAATAGTACGCCTACGTGCACGTCTTCGGCCTGGGTCCAAGTCAGGAGTAAAGAATCTTCCCGGGGCGAACGCCGGATGTGAATGTGATCATCCGCGGAATACCAACCTTTGGCGGGCATATTTATCCACCGGCTCATTGTAAACTGTTGCTGGTGTAGCTGGCCGGCTTTTACTTGCAGTTGATGGTGCTGATCCAGATACTCCGGACCTTTAGATAGCGTGAGCTGATAGGTGCCCGGCAGGAGATCCACTTGCAGACTGCCGGCCACGTAAAAAGAACTGTCCGGTTGATAACCGTAGCCATCGGCGTGGTCCCATAAACCGTACATAACCGCTACGGCCGCTTTTGGCAGGCGTTGGATGGCACGGCCATTTTGGCGCAGGCTTACTCGCACCGGGGTTAAAGTATTCGTAGCAGCATCAATTACTTGCAGTTCCAAACGGCCCGTAGCAGATTCCTGCGCCATAAGTACATGGGAGCGCAAGCAAAGCACGAAGCCAAAAAATGCAAACCAGAATAACTTTACTTTTGAGTAGAATCTATGCATCCTTATTTATTATTCCGGATAAGTAACCTAATCAGCCAGGATATTTTTTAAAAGGCAGAATAGTAAATTAAGAAGTACAAGCAAGAAGCCGGAAGAGGCTACCCTTTATTAATCAATTTGATAATTAGCTGCATAAAGGGTAGCACTGACTAACTAGCGCGGAGCGGAGGGTTGCTGCGCTAAATCATAGTTATACAATTCAATCGCCTCGTTCAGGCGATCTTTCTGAAAAAGATTCATTATCCACGGTATGGCCGCTAATCCCAGGCCCAGGTATAAAGTAGGATCTGCCTGGCGTACTGCGCCCGCAACAGGCGATTTCAAGGAATTAATCAATCCGTAAATAAAAACTCCCGACCCAAGTACGGTTAAACCGGTTTCCAGGCGCTTGCCCCGGCGGTATTTTTCCAGAACCTCAATACTACCGGCATTTTCAACGAGGGCCCCGCGTAAGTTCTGGTAATTTAAATCCGCTAGGGGGCCGCCATCTTTCGAAAAATAATAAACCCGACGGGTAGAAGGCATGCCGTAGCCATAGCCACCGTAGCCATAAGCCCCGTACATGCCCGGATAATAGTTATCGTAAGAAGTTTTGGAAGTGTAGAATTTAGATATTTTACCTACCGAAACCCGCTTGGCAAAATCGGAGCGTTTGTTATGGCTGATGCGCGTGTAAAATCCTTCTTCGTCCTGAAAGTACTGCACTGCGGCCATATCGTACTGCGCCGAATCGTTTACTAAAACAAAATTTTTCTTGAATATAGGCGACTTAACCTGGAGCTTGCGGGCGTATACGCGCTGCCCGTTATTTAAACCGATAAACATGCCCGGTTCCTGTATATTCGTCGGGGCAACCTGCCCCCAGGAATTGCCGGTAAGGATGCTGCATAACAGAATAATAAAGTATTTCTTCATAAAGTGTTTCTTCACGGTAATAAAACGAATTTCTCTCAAGTTAGCGTATTGGGCAAGATAAACGTTTTAGAATATTTTTTGCCGGGATACGGTTAAAACTTTAATTTGAAAGAATACTTTTTTCTGGTTTCCGCTGTGGGGCTTGGCGCTATAAACGCGGAGCTACTGCGTAAAATAAAAAAGGATACCTGCATGGATATCCTTCTTTGTTGCTTTTATCTTAGTCTTACTTATTCTGGTAACCTAATTTCGATGGTGCGCGGTTTGTAAATCGAAGTATGATACGGCAACCGCACCTGCAACTCCTGATCCGCAAATACCGCATCAATCCGCGATAAATCTACTTGCGGCGGTAAGGCAAATTGCTGGCTAAATAACGGAATAACTGCCTCCGGATTACTATCCGGACGGTGAATAGCTATAATGGTTAATTGATTTTGGTTTAATGCTATCTGATAAGCTTCCGGGCTTACCGATGGAATAGCCACCCGAATAACTGCGCCTTTTTCTTGTTTATCTATTTTTACCTGGGGTAGGCTTATGCCGCCACCCAGCGTGTTTAAGGCATCAATATGATGGGCAATTTCCTGTAAAAACTTTTTATTTTTTATTAACTTCATCTCTATCTCCAAGGTAATATTGTACCCGGTTTTATGCAAATGCCATACCAGCGGCCAGACCACCGGTAATAGCCTTCTGGAACCAAGTATTAAAGCCATAATGACGTTAATTTGCCGTGTTTATGGCCATTTTGACGGACATTTTTACTTTATTTCTTTCCAAAACGGTAATTATTTCCGAAGACAGCGAAACGGAAATGTTAATATTAAACTCGGTAGAAAATAATTTTTACCAGGAGTAATTTCTTGCTTTTTTACCAAAACAAAACAGAGGCTTTCGGGCTTATACAAACAGCACTAACCGGAAAAGTTGGGGCATATTTATTATTCAGAATCAAGAGATAATCAAACTAAGATCAGTCTTTTGTATGTTGTAGTATTAGCGTCAAGAATTTTGTATTGTTACTTATAAACTATGTATAGCATGAATCGAAAAATTGTTTATTTGTTTGCGGCTCTGATTGCCGTGCTGCAGGCCTGCACCGAAGGAAAAACCAAGCCGGTAGCGGCTCCTCCCCTGCCGGCTCTCCCGGTGGCCGAAGTAAAAGCCAAAGGCTTAGAATTGGCTACTTTTGCCAGCGGCTGTTTTTGGTGCACCGAAGCCGTATTTGAACGCTTGAAAGGTGTGGACCGGGTTATATCCGGGTACAGCGGTGGTCCGGAAAAAAATCCTACGTATGAGCAAGTTGGTGGCGGGGAAACCGGGCACGCCGAAGCGGTACAGGTTTACTTTGATCCGAAACAGATTACTTACCCGGAACTGCTCGAAGTATTTTTTGCCACCCACGACCCCACGACTCTTAATCGCCAGGGACCCGACGTAGGAAAGCAATACCGTTCGGCGATATTTTACCACAACGAAGAACAAAAGCAGCAAGCTAGCGCCTACATGCAAGAACTAGCTGCTAAGAAGGCTTACCCGAAACGAATAGTCACGCAATTACAGCCGTACCAAATATTTTATACCGCCGAAGATTACCACCAGGATTATTACGAGCATAACCCGAACAACCCTTATATTCAGTCGGTAACTGCTCCGAAGGTGCATAAATTTGAAAAGCAGTTTAAAGCCAAATTAAAGGCTACTGCCAGTTAATTAAGTAATACGTTTTAAGTTGTAGGTTATCTGTTTTTAAGCTCTGTATGTCATCTATTCATGCAAAACTCAACTTATATTTAGTTTTGGTCTAATACTTAATAGTAAGCTTTCCTATTAACTACCATAGCAAAACGGCTACCCGATAAAGGTAGCCGTTTTCGTTAAAAGAGAGGTGTAGAAATGTGCGCAAAAATAAATTTGAATAGTACCTTGTATTACATAATACTATATGTACCTTTGTAACGGTAGTCGAAAGTATCGGCTACCGATTACTCTGATTCATTTAAACCTGCACTACCATGAAACTTATAAATCATCCCACCTGCCTTTTCGGGAAAAAGACATGGGCTTTCATACCAGCATTTATTCTTTTTCTTATTCTGCCCCAATTTCCAAGCTCGGGTCAAACTATTTCGTTGCGCGTAAACAGTTATTTTAAAGCTCAGGTAAAAGAAACTGCTATTAGGGGCACCATCCTGGTGGCTGAAAACATGACGGATTGGTTAAGCCAGACGCAGGCTGCACCAGCAGTTCCTAAGAAAACACCAGCCGCAACTTCCGGCAAACCTATTAAAGTAGTTTACTCCGGGGTGAAAACGAAGAACACCTTTGCCGTTAAACCCACTAAATCTTAAGTTGTTTGGCATAAGCTTCTGCGCTATTGGAAAGCAGTACTTTTGCAGCTACATAAAAAGTAAGTACTCGGATAGCATTATCTTATTACAAGCTTTTAAATTACAGGAGTAGTTTAAGCTTGTAATAACAAAAACTTTACGTTTATATAAGTTTAGAGTATTAGCTAATACTTAAATGCACCTCGCCGTTTACCGGATAGCCTACGCACGTAAGCGTTAAGCCGTTTAGTAAATCCTTGTCCGTCAGCACTTCGTTATACGACAGCCAGACTTGTCCTTGCGTGCAGCGGGCTACACAGTTGCCGCAACGGCCGGCTTCACAGCTGTACGGTAATGGAATTTTAGCTTCTTTTGCTGCTTGCAATATTGTTTTTGGGTATTGCACCGGTAAGTGGTATTGTTGCTGGCCGTAGGTTATCTGTACTTCGTGAGCATTTAGATCGGGCGGCAAATGCGGGGAAACTACTTTATCGGTACTAAAATTTTCTTTCCGGATTTGGGCGAACGGCACTTTGGCTTCGCGGAGGGCGTAGGTACACATTCGCATGTAATTTAGGGGGCCGCAAACGTAGCAAAGCACCTGGTCGGGCCAGGCAGTTACGTGCTCTTTAAAAAAGGCGTACAATAAAGCTTTGTGCAGGCGGGCCCGGTTTAAATCAGGAGTGTTGCTAAGCAAATATTCTATTTTTAGCCGGTCCGGAAATTGCCGCGCCAAAGTCTGTAATTCTGCCCGGAATATGGTTTCTTCCGCCGTTCGGTTACTGTATATTAAAGTTACCAGCAAATGAGGGTGCGCGTACAACACAGTTTTGAGCAATGAATAAATGGGCGTAATGCCGCTACCAGCCGCACAAAAGAAAACGTGCTTGTAGTTGGCAGTGTCAATTGGTAAAGTAAAAAGCCCAGCCGCTCCTGTCGTTACCACCTGATCGCCGGGTTGAGCGTGATCAATTAATTGCCGGGAAAAAATGCCGTTTTCAATTCGCTTTACCCCAATAGCTAAAGGTTCCGGTAATACCGGGGAAGAGATAATAGAATACGAACGCCGGATTTCACCGGTAGAAGATTGGCGCACCAGCGTTAAATACTGCCCGGCCTGGTAAGGAATGGTTTGAGCCGCCGGCTCTTCAAAATAAAATGTTTTTACTCCTCTGGCTTCTTCCCGGATTTCCCGGATGGTAAGGGTTTTATAGAGAGAATCCATAATCTAAAAATAAAGCAAATAGCCAATGTTCCCTCTCTTACGCAGTAAATTAAAATTTGCTAGAATACTTTTTCCAAATCATTATCTTTTGCCAACTACAAACAACTTCTGGAAAGCGCCTTAGTGATTGAAATTGTTACAGGTGATTAGAATACCTACGTTTAAAGCAAGTTGATTTTTTAGGTAAAACTACTATGCTAACATAACAGCTTTAGTTAGCGAAAAAGTACCTCTGAAAACAGAACTTACTGGAACTGCCATAATTGCGGGAAGGGCAGCAATTATCGTACATTCTGGACTAGTCGGGAAAATAAAGAAGTGCCCCCTGAATCAAAGCGTAAAAGATGCGGCTTTGCCTGCCGCGTTAAACCCAGTTTCCGGAACTAAGTTAAACTTTAGAAGACAGATAAACTATGGCTTAGTTCCGGAGAAAGAAGACAATGGTGGGGATCAGAAAATAACAGAGGATGGTAATCAGCTAATTAAAAAGGCTGCTAGAAGTTAGTACGGGGGCCGGTTCTGCTAATCTCGGCTTTAGAAGAGTAATCTGGCCATCACTCCCGTATTCGGATACGTACAGGTTACCGGTATGCAGGTCTTCGGTTAAATCAATGGGCAGCAGAAAGTCCGCAAATCCGCCAATGGCTCGGCCTGGGGTTTCTCCGCTAATAATATGATTTGGCCCGCTTGGATCCAGTACCATTATGTCGCGGTTTTCCATTAAACGGACTACCAGAATTTTACCTTTTAACTGACCATTAAAAGCTTGGCCTTTGTATTCGATAATGCCATTGGGGGAGTTATGCACCGGAAACTCAAAAGCGTATCCCCGCCAGTTGGCGTCCGGCTGAACTCCTACCGGATATTGATTAAACTGCGCCGGATCATGGTTAGGCGTAGGGTTACCGCCATTCATCACGTATTCGCCCCGGCTAGGGTTAGGGTGACCGTAATAACCGCCTTTTACTACACGCAGTAAATAATCTTTCTGGTCTTCCGGTACTTTTGTGATAGCTGGTATTTTAGGTCCCGTGTAAGAGCGGCCATCTGGTCGCTGGGTGCCCGCCACGGAGCCGGGGGTATTACCACCGGCTCCGGAGCCGTTAGAAGTTACGTATAATTCGCCGTTGCTGTGCCATACCAAATCGTAGGCGTTCCGGATACCGGTAGCGTAAATAGTTAAAGGAGCATCCGGTGCATACGGGTTGTACTTCCCGCCTTGTTCTGTTTTTACATCTAAAGGCAACGGGAACGATTTAATTTTATTTAAGTCCAGGCGCAAAACAGCAGCCGAAAGCAAATGTTCCTGGCGGTTAGCCCAAGTACTATCGGGCCCGCCCATGGCGGTGTTGCTGCCCTGACAGAAATACAAGGCTTTATCCGGGCCAAAAGAAATGCTGTTGGTTAAATGATCTTTCGCGGAGCGGGGTAAATGATAAAGTACATCCTGCACTTCTTCCAGGTTAGCGCCCGATAAACGCGTTAGTTTACCGTCCCAATCCGGACCATCGGCAAACGTGAAAGAGCTATGCGTTATCCAAGCAATTAAATTTTTAGGCGTGGAAGCCGGATCAAAGGCCAACCCAATGGTCAGCCGGGGTACGCGTTTTCCGCTGGCATCTTGCAACGAATAAATAATTTGAGGATTTGCCAGAGTGCCGTCAGCTTTTATCGTAAATCGTTTAATCCGTCCGTCCAGGGTGCAGGCGTATAACTTGCCATCGGGACCCACAGTAAGACTGGTATGATGATCAATGGTATTTTTTAATTCAATTCTATCAAACTGCACCTCTTCGTTTACGGCACTTGCCAGATGTACCTGCGATAAATCTTTTACATCTTCTATCAGGTGCTTTACAGCCTGCTTCATTTTTCTTATTTCTTGCTTTTGCTTGGTACAAGCCGAAAATAGGCTTGTAGCGAGTAAAAAAACGCTTAAAATAAGTGGCTGGTATACGTTAACTTTCATTAGGATAAAAATTCGAAATAGAGTAGAGCTTTAAATAGTAGCGTTTAAGTGATAAAATTCCATAGATAAAAGTTGATTCTTACTCAAAACAACTAGTCATTATCTTCCCTGGTTATATATTATAACAGAATTACTGACGAAAGTTTATAGCGTAAGAATTAGGAGAATGTACCGATAGATCATAGATAGTGAATTACGCTAAATAAAATTTAAAGTTGATAGTATTGTACATAACAAAGTAGTTTTACCTTAAAACACTTGCTCAATCTTACAATGCCTCGGGTACGTTTGCCACTACGCTGGTCTTTTTTTAGAATAATAGCTACTTCTAAACCCGGGTAAATAGCGGCGCGATTGGTTCCGTTCATAAGTAGGCCTTACGTAGAAATCAGAAATAGGTAAGTGCTAAAAGTGATTGGGTTTGCTGGGAAATTTAAAAGCCCAAGTATAAGCCAATAAGTTTCTATAACAGGACTTACGCCAAAAGTTCTATACAGCCGCTTGTGCAGACACCATCGGCGGCACCTGCTGTTGTCAGTGTCCCCACTGATAACTTTTGCGTAAGTCCTGTATAAATAAAATGAAGGGAAGAGAAAAATCGGTCGATTGGCATTTTGGCAGCATCCTTA